>ERZ724520.177-NODE-177-length-34212-cov-13.014111_pt1 | contig 34212 bp, 32 predicted proteins | sample MGYA00376053_ERZ724520 | MGnify/ENA primary metagenome ERZ724520 (study PRJEB28724, sample SAMN07190886) | activated sludge metagenome | isolation source: activated sludge of sewage treatment plant in Hong Hong | place: USA: Christiansburg, Virginia | collected...
GTCTTTAGCCTTGAGTTCTTCCAGCGCATGCTGGGCAAGATCGACAAGTTGTTTTGATTCGTGGGGAAGAGGATTCATTGGGGTTCTGCAGCTCCGGTGTAGAGGCGGTGGGTATCAATATAGTCGCGGACGGTAGGGTCTAGCCAGCCCGAGGTTGACTGACCGGACCGAATGGCAGCCCGAATAACGCGGCTGGCAATGTCGTGCGATGCCGTTTCCACGAGCAGCACTCCACCAAAGGGTCGCGATTCTAGCGGCTCTGCGTCGGTAATTCGATGTTTTTTCAGCCAATTTGCTAGATCAGGTGTAAAGACTGCATGGTGATCGGGTCGGTTGATCACGACCAGATGGGCGAAATCCGTCAGTTGCTGCCAATCCTTCCACTGGGGCAGTGTCAGAAAGCTGTCCATTCCCATGATAAAAGCCAACGGAGTTGCCCTGCCCATCTCACGACGAACCTCATGCAGGGTGTCGATGGTGAAAGAGGGAGGAGGGCGGTGAAGCTCGCGGTCATCGACACTAAGCCCAGCATAAGGTCTTAGGGCCAGTTGCAGCATTGCGACACGATGGTGATCTGCCAGCCCCCTGCCTTTGAGCGGAGATCGGGCAGCGGGCAGTAGGCGGATTTCCCGGAAGGGTAGCCGCGCCAGCAACTCTGCTGCCGTGGCGACATGACCGTTATGAACCGGATCGAAAGAGCCGCCATAAAGCCCGATCAGTGATTTCACTGTCGGATATGACCGTCGCCCAGTACCACCCATTTCTGGCTAGTTAGCCCTTCCAGGCCCACCGGGCCGCGAGCATGAATCTTGTTGGTAGAGATGCCGATTTCAGCTCCCAGACCGTATTCAAAACCGTCGGCAAAGCGGGTAGAGGCGTTCACCATGACCGAACTGGAGTCCACTTCGTTTAAAAAGCGACGAGCCTTGGTCACGCTTTCAGTAATGATGGCGTCCGAGTGGTGTGAGCCGTAGTGATTAATATGGGCAATGGCCTCATCCAGTCCATTTATCACCTTGATGGCCAGCACAGGGGCCAGATACTCGGTGTACCAATCCTCTTCCGTTGCAGGGATGGCATCGATAATGGCGCAAGTTTTGGCGCAGCCACGTAACTCCACGCCTTTCTCGCGGTAGAGCGGTGCCAGAGCGGTAAGTGCAGCCTTGGCGACTGGCTCATCCACCAGCAGTGTTTCCATGGTGTTGCAGGTGCCATAACGGTGCGTTTTGGCGTTTAGTGCCACGGCAACGGCCTTGCTCAAGTCCGCGTCGCGCTCAATAAAGGTGTGGCAGTTACCGTCTAGATGATAAATAACCGGGACCTTGGCTTCGCCCGAGATACGTTCGATCAGACCCTTGCCGCCCCTTGGCACGATCACATCCACATACGCTGGCATGGTAATCAGGGCAGACACAGCGGCACGGTCGGTGGTTTCCACAATCTGTACAGCTTCACGCGGCAGGCCGGATTTTTCTAGGCCTTGTTGAATACAGACGGCAATGGCCTTGTTGGAGTGAATGGCTTCCGAGCCGCCACGCAAAATACTCGCATTGCCAGACTTCAAGCACAGCGCAGCAGCCTCCAACGTGACGTTAGGGCGCGATTCATAAATGATGCCGATAACGCCAAGAGGCACGCGCATCTTGCCAACCTGAATGCCGGTGGGGCGATAGACTAGGTCAGTGATGGCGCCGACCGGGTCAGCCAGATCCATTACCTGGCGCAGGCCTTCTAGCATGCCGGCAAAGGTATCTTCGCCGATCGCCAGACGGTCCAGCATGGCAGCATCCAGCCCGCGGGTACGGCCTGCTTCCATATCTTTAGCGTTGGCGGCCAGAATAGTGGCCTTTGCGACTGTCAACGCATCATGAATGGCCGCCAGGGCGGCATTCTTGGTGCCGGTGGTGGCGCGGGCGGTGGCACGTGACGCTTCACGGGCGGCAATGCCAAGGCGCTGCATATAGGCTGAAATATCGAGTATGTCTGTCACAAGGGCAATTCCGGTGTTGGCACAATGAGTAGAGTATACGGTGGTCTGCTCTACTTCGGCAGACCGACAAGCGTTCTCAGATGAAGGCTTCATAGGTTACGTGTCTGCTACGCAAACACCATTGGTCGGTGTTAGGATAAATGTTCAACAATAAGAATGACATCAGGCGGACGACACCCTGTGTTGCCGATGATGCGGCTCGCTCAAGCGGGTTAAAGACCAACAAGAATGGCCGATTGGCCACACTGGGGCCATCATGTCCTTAACATATGAGGCGTATACCCGCTCTTCGCTGAAGCAGCCTCCCCGGACCGATATCATTGGTACCTGGCGGGTAGAGTATCTTGCGTTCAGCCTGCCGGAAAACGCCCACAAGACACCACTGATCGTGCTCGGTGGTGCTTTCCAGAATTTCAATTCCTACAAGTATTGTGTCGAGCAGATCCTTCAGGCGGTTCCCGTCATCCTTGTGGATCTGCCGTCGCTGGGGAACAACAGCCAATTGGCCCCGCAGCTGGGCATGGAAGACTTGGCGGATCTCTTGTTTCTCTGGACCACAAAAATGGGTCTGGAAAAGGTCTCGTTAATGGGGCTGTCCCTAGGCTCTGTGTTGGCATCTACTTATGCCTATAAACAGCCCCAGGCCATGCACAAGCTTATCGTCACCGGCATTCTGGTACGCCCACGAAAGTCTTGGCGCATGTTGCTGGAAGAGTCCATCAAGGTGTTGGATGAAGGTCGTCTCGACGAATTTGGTCAGGCCGTGGTGCTTTACCTGATCAATCATGCGCGTTTAAAAGAAACCGAGGTTTCAGACATTACGCGCAAGTTATTCCATCGTCAGATGCGCAACTTTCATGAAAACGAACAACAACGTTACCGAATAAATGCCAACCGTCTGATGGAGGTTGAGTCCATTCTGGGTTATCCAGAGTGCGAGACATTGGTTGCTACGGGGGAGTTCGATAGCTTTACGTTGCCTTGGGAAAATGCCCAGTTTGCGGTGCGCTGTCCTAATGCCATCTTTGCAGTGATCAAGGGGGCCGATCATGTGGCTCAGTTGGAAAAGCGTGACGAGTCCGTGGATATGTTCGCCTCTTTCTTGCGCGGCGACGATTTATCTGCCGTGAAGGGGATTCAGGTTTTCACGAAGGCTGAATGCGAAGTCATGGAACGCCGTGGCGAACCACGATTTATCCCTAATAACCCTAACGCGAATGTCATTAGTTTTTCTGCGGTGGACGGATCACTGTCTGTTGATATGCCCGTGAAGATTCGTGATATGAGTTTTTTTGGCTGTGTGCTGGAATACGAACACACTGATTTTCCACTGGAAAAACATGCCCGTGATCTTATCCTTTGCCCAGAAGGAACCGCGTTGCGTATTGAAATGCTGGTGTTTGAGCAGCATGACAACACCATGCGTTGTTTGTTTAAGCATGGAAATTTTGTGATTGCTGAAGAGTTGAAGATTCTTTTGGATGATGAGCTTTTTTTCAGACAACCCGCTGACCAGGATGGAGACAGCGGGCGCCGGAAAGTGGCTGCGCTGTATCACGAACAGGCATCCTGAAAAAAGGACATAAAAAAACCCGCATCGTAATGCGGGTTTTTTTATGTCTGCTGCCTGCCACTCAGGCGAGAGCCTTAATCACCCGCACAATGGCGCCGCTGCGTGCGATGGGTGCACTGGTGTGCTCATGGTCTGGATTGAAGACCTGCACACTGGAAAACCCCTGCCGCATAAAATGAGCTTGCATCGAGTGATCGCTACTAAAGTGCAGCATGAAGCGGCTGCGTGAGGCAGTGCGTAATAGGTTGTTAGATGCCTTGATAATGCCAGCAAAGCGATGGCCTTCAACTTCCGGATAAACATCGGTCAAGTAAACACCCGTTGGGAATGATTTCAGCAGGGTAGCCAGCCGCTGCCAGACCGTGCTGATGGTGCCAAGCTCGAAATAATTCACGAGACCTTCGGTGATGACGACCAGCGGACGATCAGTTTGGCATTCTCGACCAATCACATTCTCCAAGCTGTCTGCAGTGTCATTATTAAGAATATTGCAGGTAACAATGCGGTGCCGTGTGTTGAGTGAGCCTAGTCCTGCGAGCAATGGCTGCTTACGTGCCACCATGCCGGGTAGATCAGTTTCGATATAGGTGATGGCAGGATGCTGTTGAGTGAAGCGATAACCACGCGGGGATAAACCACAGGCCAGTTCGACGATTTGCAGATTAGGGTGGACCGCGATCAGAGACCCCAGTTCGCGATCAATTATTGCGTGGCGTTGGAGTAGTGTGGTCTTGATATCTGTGCCAAGCAGGCTGCGTGCGGCATATTCAAAAGGGCGCAGCAGCGTGTAGTAGGTATGGCCTTGCGCGGTAGCAAAGCTTTTATCGGACAGACCGTAGCGGTGCCAGACATAGCCGGTGTAGTGCGCGGTGAAAGAAATACTGGAGGTATCGTTATTGTTTGTCATGAAGCCAAGTCATCAGCGCGGCAAGTGAAGACTGATGATGCCGACTGTGCGAAGTCATCGCAACCGTTGAAGGGTGTTACAAATCATGCCGCCATTAAAAAAGAAAACCCCGGTTCCTGCTGGGAGGACCGGGGCTGACGGGCATAGCTGCCTTTGCCTTTTTTTGCCTTTTCTTGGCGGGTTCGGAACAGCGGGTCGAAGACCAGTGACTTGGCACTGCGGTGCTTCTTGCTGGTGCTCTGGCTCATGGGGTTTCTCCTGTGAGCGGGTGGGTTGATGGCGCGAATCATCGGGCAACAATTTGGCGATGTGAATACCGTTTCCGTAACAGGTGATGAACGGTCTCTGTAGGGGATGGCGTGAAGGGGCAGCGGAAAGCGAGTAACAACTATCGGGAGGATAGCGGCGGGGTCAGCCTTGAGGGCGGTAAAGCTGGCGCAGGCGGCGAAAGCGTGCCGGCAAGTGCGTTAAGTTCAGCAGGCCGGTGGCTACTAAGATAATAATGACTTCGCGCGAGGCTAACAAAGGATGCAATGTCGCGGCATCACCAAACCAGCCCCACAGGCCGAGCGCGAGGGCACTATTGCCGAGCGTGTCGAGAATAAGGTCGCGGCGCACTTGCTGGCGCAGGGCGAGCAGGTCGTCAGGGAGTCCTGAGTTGTTCATACCTTGATGCCAGGCAGAAGTGGACGGCCAGCAATGGCCATGGTCAGGCGTAGGAGAACATCCCAGCCCCGTTCCTGACTTTGGCCCTTAATGGCCTGATCGGTAGCAAGGATTTCGCTCACCAGTAAACGCGCCAGTCGTGGCGAGGTGCGTTGCACGGCTTTCTGAAACAAGGACTGGCGCTTTTGCCAAATACCGTTTTGTTGCAGCAGGGCATTCAAGGGTTGGCCAGCGTCTAGTCCCTCACGGAGTGCGGCGAGTGTGCGAGCATCTTTGCCAAGTGCCCAGAGTACCCCCGATTCAGTTTCACCTTCAGCGCGGAGTCCGGCCAGCATACGGGCCGCTCGTTCGGCATCGCCGTTAAGTGCGCAGTCTGCCAGTTCGTAGACGTTGTAGCGGGCGCAGTCACCCACTGCACTTCGAATAATATCGGTGGTCAGTAGGCCATTATCGGCGAGCAGGCGTAGCTTTTCGATTTCTTGTTGGGCGGCCAACAGATTTCCTTCCACACGCTCGCGCAGGAGTGCAAAGGCTTCAGTATCTTCGGTGCGCAGGCCTGCTTGTTGCAGGCGGCCACTCAGCCAGTTTGGCAACGTGTGAGCATCTATGACGGGCAGTTGCAGTGATGCGCCGGCGCTGTCGCAGGCAGCAAACCATTTTGCTTTTTGGGCGGTGCCATCCAGCTTTGGCAGGATCAAGAGGAGCAACGTATCAGGCGATGGGTTGCCTGCGTATTTTTCTAACATGCTGGCTGCGGAGGAATCAGGCTTGCCACTAAAACGAACTTCTACAATTTTGCGATCACCAAACAGTGACAGCGTATTGACGCTGGCGAGCAGCGCGCTCCAGTCCATGCCACGCTCGGCATGATGCACTTCACGTTCGGTGTAGCCTTGTGCGCGTGCAGCACGACGTAGCAGATCGGTGGCTTCTTGTTGCAGCAGGATTTCGTCGCCATGCACAACATACACCGCCGCAAGCGGGTCTTTGACATGACGGGGAAGTTGATCCCAGCTTAGTTTCATGGTGCGGGCGTTACGCTGTCAGCGGGGGGAGTCCAAGTGCGTAACTGGCGTACGATCTGGTGTGCAGCATCTCGGCGCAGCTCCTGCACCAAGGTTTCCTCTTCCGTGTTTTTGCCAACAATATTGGTGGTGTCGTATTGATAGCCGCGTCGCAAGATAAGTGACTGAATGGCGCCAGGAGTCTTGGAGCCCGTGGGCTGCAGGCGATAATCCACAGAGTAAATCAGGGTGTATTCAGCTGCTTTGGCGCGGCTGTCGACTGTCGTGGTCTGTTTAGTGAGCAACTCACGCGTTACTTCCAGCTCTGTGTCGCCGCCATCGGTGCTGACATGAGCGCGACCCAGCGTAAGTGCCAGTTCGTCACGAAGGGCAGCACTGCTGCCTGGAGTCGTGAGGGTGAGGGCATGCAGACCGGCTGGCATTTCATAGCTGCCACGCAGATGAAATCCGCAGGCTGTAATCGCCAGACTGGCGGCCAGTGTCAGCATCATCCGTATTGTTGTTGCTTTGCCCATCAGCCTCTTGCTCCTGTCAGACGACCACGTTGACCAGCTTGCCCTTGACCACGATGACCTTTCTCGCAGGTTTACCTTCCATAAAGCGCTGCACATCGGCATTGGCCAATGCGGTGGCTTCGATGGTGGGCTGATCGGCATCGGCCGCGACAGTGATCTTGCCGCGCAGCTTGCCATTCACTTGTACCACAAGCTCGATCTCACTTTGCTCAAGCGCCTTATCGTCATGCTGTGGCCAGCCTTCCGCATCCAGTGACTGCATCTGGCGGCCGAGCAATGGGCCCATGCGCACAGACAAGTCCTTCCACAGTGCGTGACCAATATGAGGTGTTACAGGGGACAGCAAGCGAACGAGAACGGACAGTGTTTCAGCAGAGGCTGCTAAAAACTGACGGTTGGTGCTGGCACGATCGGCGTCGTTGGCAACATCAAATTCAAACTTTTCGCTTTCCAGCAGATTCAGCAACTTCATGCAGGCTGAGATTACCGTATTGAACTGGTTGCGAGCGTAATCTGCGTTGGCTTGTTTGAGAATGCTGTGCAGTTCGAAGCGAATGGCCTCTAGTTTTTTACTATTACCGGCATGAGCGACAACAGATGCTTCAGACTGGGCTAGGGCGGCATCAGCACGCATGGCGAAGTTCGAGGCAAATTTCCACAGGCGACGCAAGAATCGGTATGCGCCTTCTACGCCAGCATCGCTCCATTCCAAAGAGGCATCCGGTGGGGCAGCAAACATCATGAACAGGCGGGCCGTGTCGGCACCATACTGGTCAATGAGTGCTTGTGGGTCCACGCCGTTGTTCTTGGACTTGGACATTTTTTCCATGCCACCGATGTGTACCGGCTGGCCATCACTCTTTAGTGTGGCAGCCGTCATGCGTCCTTTTTCGTCGCGTTCGATGTCGACATCGGCGGGATTGATCCAGTCCTTTCCACCGTTGGCTTCATCACGATAGAACGTGTCGGCGACCACCATGCCTTGAGTCAGTAATTTTTTGAACGGCTCATCGCCTTGTACAAGGCCTTCATCACGCATCAGCTTGTGAAAGAAGCGGGCGTAGAGCAAATGCAGGATGGCGTGTTCGATACCACCCACATACTGATCAACGGGAAGCCAGTACTTGGCGGCATCCTTGTCGACCATGGCGCTGGTGCTTTGCGGTGAGGCATAGCGGGCGTAGTACCAGGAGGACTCCACGAAGGTATCCATGGTGTCCGTTTCACGCTTGGCATCAGCGCCACAGGAGGGGCATTTGCACTCGTAGAAAGAAGGCATACGTGCCAGTGGTGAACCGGCACCATCGGGCACTACATCTTCGGGCAGTATCACGGGCAGATCTTTTTCCGGAACCGGCACATCGCCACATGAAGCGCAGTGAATGATGGGGATTGGGCAGCCCCAGTAGCGCTGGCGTGAAATGCCCCAGTCGCGCAAGCGGAATTGGGTTTTACGCGCGCCATGTTGCGAGACTTCGAGATCGGCAACGATGGCATCGAAGGCGGCAGTAAAATCCTTGCCGTCATATTTGCCAGAATTAATCGTGATCAGGCCGTCCTTGCCAGCGTATTCGTCTTGCCACTGTGTTGCGGAAAAACTGTCATCACCGGAAGCCTTGCGATACACCTGCGTGATGGGCAGGGAATATTTGTTGGCAAACTCGAAGTCGCGCTCATCGTGCGCGGGAACGGCCATTACAGCGCCTTCGCCATAGCCCCACAACACGTAGTTAGCGATGAATACGGGTAGCTTTGTGCCAGTGAGTGGATGAATGACAAATTGGCCGGTAGCCATGCCTTTCTTTTCCATGGTGGCCATGTCAGCTTCGGCAACGGAGCCGGCTTTGCACTCAGCGATGAATGCCGTGAGCGCCACATTTTTTTCGGCGGCACGTGCAGCGAGAGGATGCTCGGCCGCCACCGCGACATAGGTGGCGCCCATCAGCGTATCCGGACGCGTCGAATACACCTTGAGTTGACCAGTGATGCCGATGCTGGCTTCGTCGTAGTCAAACACGATATCGGCACCAAAACTCTTGCCGATCCAGTTGCGCTGCATGGTGCGCACTTGTTCGGGCCACTGGTCGAGCTGGTCCAGATCGCGCAGCAATTCTTCGGCATAGCGGGTGATACCGAAGTAGTACATTGGGATTTCGCGCTTTTCGACGACGGCACCAGAGCGCCAGCCGCGACCATCAATTACTTGCTCGTTGGCCAGCACAGTCTGGTCAACCGGGTCCCAGTTTACGGAGCCTGATTTTTTGTAGATCACGCCCTTTTCGAACAAGCGCGTGAATAGCCACTGTTCCCAACGGTAATAATCCGGCTTGCAGGTGGTGATTTCACGCGACCAGTCGATGGCTAAGCCCAGCGATTTGAGCTGGGTCTTCATGTAGTCGATGTTGGAATAAGTCCACGCAGCCGGCGCCACCTTATTTTTCATGGCCGCATTTTCAGCGGGCAGACCGAATGCATCCCAACCCATCGGTTGCAGGACGTTTTTGCCCTGCATGCGCTGAAAGCGGGCGATCACATCCCCGATGGTGTAGTTGCGCACATGGCCCATGTGCAGCTTGCCGCTGGGATACGGAAACATGGACAAGCAGAAGAATTTTTCCTTATCGGGCTGACCTTGAGGTGAAGGGTCAACGGCCTTGAAGGCACCGGATTGTTCCCATTCGGTCTGGGCGGCGGGTTCTATATCCTGGGGGCGGTATTGTTCATGCATGGCGCAACGGGGCCTTAGGGAAGCGGGTGGAAGTACAAAAAATCGTGGAAAATCAATGGGGCATAGCATAGCGTAGACGCCACGTTCAGACCATTACTCGCCATGACCTTCATCGCTTTTCTTCACGCCTGCTTGTCCCCTCCTGCCCTGCAGATACTGATGGTGCTGCTGGGGCTGTGGGTAGGCCGTCGGCGGCAGGTCTGGGGGCGCGCGCTGATTGGCCTAGGGCTGGTTTCGCTTTGGTTGATGGCAACCCCGCAGGGGGCTAGTTGGCTGCTGCAGGGCTTGGAGCGCTACCCGGCCATTAGCGATCCATCAACGCTGCGGGCAGAGGGCTGGCAAGCCATCGTGGTTATCGGCGGCGGGCGCCAATATGCGGCGCCGGAGTATGAGCATCGGGATGTTCCCAATATCTGGACGGCAAGCCGGCTGCGCTATGCGGCGCACCTGTATCGGCACACGGGTCTGCCACTGGCGGTGAGTGGTGGTCGACGGCAGGGGGATGTGGCCTCCGAGGCACATCTCATGCATTACAGCTTGGTTAATGACCACGTAGTGAACGTTTATTGGGTGGAGGAAGACAGTGCCACCACATGGGACAATGCCATCAAGACGAGGGCACTGCTTGCGCCGTTGGGCGTGAACCGTGTGGTACTGGTAACGCAGGCCATGCACATGACCCGGGCTGTGGCAGTGTTTGAGCATGCCGGCTTTAAGGTAAAGCCGGCCCCAGTGGATTTCGAAATAGACTTAGCGCATCTGTCGTTGTTACGACGATTTATGCCAAGCGCAGAGCGTTTAATGGCCTCGGGGCAGGCGTGGCATGAATATGCTGGTTTGGCGTGGTATCGCGTTAAAATGCTATTTGTTTGATTGGCTAATGATGATGTTGGCTGTGTTAGTGGTTGTTGTGGTTTTTCTTGTTCCTGCGAGAGAGTTGGTATGAATCTTGAGTTGTTGTTTCCTGCTGGCATGGCGCATTACTTGGCCGGCGGTGTGCTGATCGGTATTGCCGTATCCTTTATTTTTCTCAGCACCGGCATCGTGGCGGGGATGAGCTCGTTTTTCAGCGCGACGCTGTCATACGTGTCGCGTGTTCCGTTTTTTCAGCAGACAAGGTTCATTGAAACACGAGGGTGGCGCATCGTGCTGGCGGTGGGTTTGGTACTGGGTGCGCTGCTATGTGCGTTGCTCATGCCAGAGCGCTTTGTACTGACCAGTGTTGCGCCGTGGCAGTTGGCATTGGGTGGGCTGATCGCTGGGTTTGGCGCGCGTTACGGCAATGGCTGCACCTCCGGTCATGGCATTTGCGGCATGGCGTCATTGCAGTGGCCATCACTGGGTGCTGTGTTGGTTTTTATGGCCACCGCAATTGCCACGGCCCATCTTGTTGAAGCGCTGGGGGTGCAGTAATGAATGCACTTTTTTATGTTTCTGTGTTAATCGGCGGCATGCTATTTGGTGCGGGCTTGACGTTGGCCACCATGGTGCAGCCAGAAGTGGTGCTAGCATTTTTGCGCTTTGATGATTGGGGATTGATGCTGGTCTTGGGCAGCGCGGTGATGATTACCTTCGCAGTGTATCAGTTGGCACCTCGCCTTATGAAGAAGCCTTTATTTGCGGATAAGTTTGGCAAGCACGCATTGTTTGGTACACGACAGACCCTGGTGGGTGCGGCTATTTTTGGTATTGGCTGGGGACTTTCTGGCGTATGCCCAGGCCCGGCTATTGCCGGCCTAGGTACAGGAAATTGGCCATTGCTCTATACGCTGGCGGGGTTATTTGTCGGCGCTTGGCTGCAGGGTTGGTGGGCATCGCGCCGAGGCGAATAAGTGTTAGCCCAGTTCGTTGCGCAAGGCATCCTCAAGTGAGCCGGAGCGGAACTTGAAGCGCGCCTCAAGCAGGCGAGAGGGGACGACGCGCTGGCTGTTCAGCAGCAGATCGCTCATCTCGCCCATCGCCAGCCTGAGCACAGAAGCAGGAATGTGCAGGAAAGCGGGACGGCCCAGCGCGCCGGCCAGTACCGAGGTGAACTCACTGTTGCTGACGGGTTTTGGTGCGGTGGCATTAAATACCCCCGACTGACGCGAGTCCTTTAGTAGGAATTGGATGATCTCAAGGTAGTCACTGAGCGCAATCCATGAAATCCATTGTGTGCCACTGCCCAGACGGCCACCCAAACCTAGCCCAAACAAGGGCAGCAGGCGCTTCAGCATACCGCCACCGCGGCCTAGCACAACGCCGGTCCTCACTATGCACAGACGGATGCCCAGCGCACTAGCGCCTTGGGCTGCATGCTCCCAGTCTTGACAGAGACGGTGCATAAACTCGTCATGTGCGGTCGCATTTTCTTCCAGTACCGCATCGCCCTGATGTCCGTACCAGCCAATGGCTGAGCCAGAAATCATCACCGCGGGCTTTTGTTCACGCCGGCGCAATATGCTGACTAACTCCTCGGTAACCGTTATCCGGCTGGCATTCAGTTGTTGTTTGCGTGCGGACGTCCAAGGGCGATCAGCAATGCCTTCACCCGCAAGATTGATGACCGCATCCATCGGCCATTCAGGGCGAAACTCAGTAAGGGAGCGAATGGCACGAATGCGCCCTTGATAGAGTTTTGCCACTTTCTCAGGATGGCGTGTCAGTACAGTCAGTTGGTGCTCTTCGGCCAGCAGAAGAGGACAGAGAGAGCTGCCAATGAAGCCGGTACCGCCGGTAATGAGAATATGCATATCGATCCTGAGGGCGTTATTCAGCCTCGAGTGTAAGCGCAACGCAGGCTTGCCTGAAATACAACAAAGGGTCATGAAGGCTGAAAGGCACTGCTGATAGAATATAAGCATGAAAATTTCACAACGTGTTCCGGTCAATCTGATCACCGGCTTTCTGGGTGCCGGCAAGACAACGGCAATCAAGCATCTGCTGGCACAAGGCCGTGGTGGTGAACGTTGGGCCGTGCTGGTCAATGAGTTTGGTAAAGTGGGTATCGATCAGTCGGTGTTGGCAGCAGACGAAGTGGTTATTCGCGAGGTGCCGGGTGGCTGCCTTTGCTGTACCAATAATTTGCCGCTGCAAATGGGGCTGTCACAGTTGCTGGCAAAGGCAAACCCTTCACGCATATTGATTGAGCCGACGGGATTGGGGCATCCGGCACGTGTATTGGAGCTGCTGCGTGAGTCGCATTGGCGGGAAACGCTGGATGTGCGAGCGACCATCACACTGGTGGATGCGAGAGAATTGGCGGATCCTCGAGTGTTGGAGCATGAAACCTTTCGGGCACAGATCGAGGCGGCTGATGTGCTGGTGTTTAGCAAGGATGATGTGCTGACTGATGCAGAGCGGGAGCGGGCCAGAGCCTTTGCAGCAGATTTGCTGCCGCCAAAGTCGCATATACACTTTATGGCAAATGGCGAGTTACCACGGGCATGGCTTGAGTTGCCAGGGCGTGCAGCACCATTACGACGTTCATTGCTGCATGTGCCGATGCTGAATGTGCCAATGCAAAATGGGCCTACGGTGGTGGAAATTAACGAGCCGCCTTATCACTACAGCGAGCTAGTGGGAGAGGCGGCGATTGCTGGCTGGGTGTTTCCGCGTGACTGGGTGTTTACGAGCAGCGCATTGCTGAATGTGCTGTTTGGCCTGCACGATACCTTGCGTGTAAAAGGTGTTTTTCACACGGATCAGGGTTGGATTTTCTTCAATGCCACCCGTTATGAAACCGCGGTGAACAGTGAAGTGCCGCGCGCAGACAACCGGCTGGAAATCATTGCGCCGGTTGCGCTCGATTGGGCACGTATTGAGCAGGTCTTATTGGCGGCGCGGGTGGGCGAGGTTGACTGAGTAGGGTCAGGGATTCTTGCGCCGAACCTGACGCAGTGCCAGTGCCATCAGCACAATGAGTATTGCCAGTACGGGCCAATTACCCATCAGCACATAAGGCGTCATTCCACTGCGTGCATGCGCCGTTGCTCGCAGTACCAAGCGCTGGAATTGCGGTGCAATGTCTTGCACGCTGCCATCTGCTTTGATGATGGCGGAGATGCCATTGTTAGTGGCACGAATGACTTCTCGCCCGGTTTCCTGTGCGCGCATACGCACCATCTGAAAGTGCTGATGCGGACCGATAGACCCACCAAACCAACCATCGTTCGAGATAGTAGTCAGAATATCACTGCGTGCAGCGATGTGGCGCACCAATTCTGGATAAGCAATTTCATAGCAGATCATCGGGCCCAGCCAAAGCTTCTGTACCTGCAGCGGTTGTTGATCGGGACGGCCTTCAGTAAAGCTCGACATAGGCATATCGAAGAAAGGAATAACTCCGCGTAACAAACCCTCAAACGGAATGTATTCACCAAAGGGAACCAAGCGCTGCTTGTGATAAATGCCGTTGCCTTCGCCAAGCGCGATGATGCTGTTGTGGAATTTCAGCGTCTGTGTGGCGGTATCTGGATCAATATAAGGAACGCCGGTCACAAAAGCAGAATGCGCGGTCAGTGCCTTGTCTTGGATGTTATCCAGAAAGGGAATTGCCTCGTGATAGAACATTGGGATGGCCGCCTCTGGCCAAATCACCAGATCGCGTCCCCATTCTTTTTCGGAGAGTTCATCGTATATGGCCAGTGTTTTATCACGCCATTCCAACTGCCACTTGGACTCTTGCGGAATATTACCTTGCACGATGCTCACCGAGATCGTCTCGCCAGTGGCCTTTGTCCATTCGACATACTGCAGTCCATAGCCGGCTAGCCAAAGCAGCGCGGCAATCGCCAATGCAGGCCAGCGCCGGAAGCTGATCAATACCTGAAAAAATCCTACGGCAGTGAATACAGCGATCAGGCTGATGCCGAAGACACCGAGCAGCGGGGCGTAACCAGCCAAGGGGGTATCAACGAAAGCGTAGCCTGTGAATAGCCAAGGAAAGCCGGTAAACAGCCAAGAACGCAGCCACTCACCTAATACCCACAGGGCAGGCAGTGCCAGCAAGGCAGCACGGTCGAGGCGAAAGCGTCCATAGAGCCAACCGATGCCAGCGAAAAACAGCGCCATCACGGCAGCGACAAAACCCACCATTGGTGTGGCTAGCCAAGGCGGGGTGTAACCGTAATCGTGGATAGAGACATACAACCATGACGCGCCATAGGCCCATAGGCCAACGCCGTAACACCAAGCAAGGAAAGCGGTACGACGGGCACTGTGACCCCTGAGCAGTTCGCCAGTCAGACCAATAGTGACCAATACCACTGGCCACGCATTGAATGGTGCCAGAGCAAAGGGGGTGAGAGCCCCTAGCGCAACCAGCACTAAAGGCAGAATACGGTGCTGACGGAGCAGGTCAAAGAGGCGGGCAATGGCGGGCATGGGGCAGGTGTATTCCGAGCCATGCTGCCATTAAAATGGGCAGCACAGCTTTGCAGGGTTAAGGGTCAGACTTTCTGGACGCTGAGTTGGCGAATGGCACGGCGGTCGGCGGCCAGTACGGTGAACTCCCAGTGCTCAATCACGATCTTTTCGTCGCGCTCGGGCAGGCGTTCAAAGGCATTCATGACAATGCCGCCGATGGTATCGAAGTCATCATTGCTAAACTCAGTGCCAAAGTGCTCGTTGAAGTCAGCAATAGGCGTAATCGCTTTGATGACGAATTCTCCTGGCGCTATTTCGCGGATGCAGACATCTTCGTCATCTTCGAAATCGTGCTCATCATCAATTTCGCCAACAATTTGTTCCAGTGCATCTTCCAACGTGACCACGCCGGCAATGCCGCCGTATTCATTCACCACGATGGCCATATGATTCTGCTTGGCGCGAAACTCTTTGATTAGACGATCAAGATGAGTGGACTCGGGAACAAATAAAGCGGGGCGCAAAAAGTCTTTGAGCGTGAAACGTTCGTTGCGATCTTCTAGCAGCAGTTTGAGTAAGTCCTTGGCGAATAGAATGCCGATGACTTCGTCCGTATTGTCGGCATCCAGTACCGGAAAGCGAGAGTGAGCGGACTCGATAAGTATGGGCAGGAATTCACGGGGCAGCATGTCGGCGCGTACAGCGACCATCTGGCTGCGCGGAATCATAATTTCCCGCACTTGGCGCTCCGACACCTGCAGTGTGGCCTCGATGATGCGCAGGGCATCCGGGTCCAGCAGGCCACGATCGCCAGCACTGTGAATCATTTCCGCCAGATCCTCACGGTTCTGCGGTTCGCCACTCAATACCTGGGTTATACGGCTTAACCAGGACTTGGGACTGTCGCCCTCGCTCATTACTATTTCCTTCTTTTTTCTTGGGTTGCCCCATGGGGCATTATGCTAATCAGTGTGTGAGATTTATTCGTAGGGATTGGCAATGCCCAACTGGGACAGCGCCGCCACCTCGAGTGCTTCCATCTCCTCTGCATCGGCATCTTCGATGTGGTCATAACCAAGCAAATGCAAGGTGCCATGCAAGGTTAGATGAGCCCAGTGGGCCTGCTCAGTTTTGCCTTGTTCGATCGCTTCGGCGGCCATGACAGGCACGCAAATCACCAGATCACCCAGTGGCATAACGTCCATCTGCTCTAGTAGGAAGTCAGGCAAGTCACTGGGAAAAGACAGCACATTGGTAGGCTTGTCCTTTTCGCGATAGGTGTGATTAAGCTCGCGACTTTCTTCGGCATCAACCAAGCGCACAGTAATTTCTGCCGCACGATCAAAGCCGGCTTCAGCCAAGGCGATGGCACACCAGTTGATAAAGTCGGCCTCGCTGGGCAGGTTCGGTGCATCGACGGCGAGCTGCAGGTCAATAAGCGGCGCAGATGTAGTCATGTCCTGTCATCCGCGACAGGTTTAGTGGCGCGTTCTGTAGGCAGTGCATCCCACGCTTCATAGGCTTCGACGATGGATTGCACTAAGCGATGGCGAACCACGTCACGGGCAGTGAAGCGCGTAATGTGGATGCCTTGTACGTCATGCAACACTTTGAGGGAGTGCGATAAACCGGACTCCTGCCCTTTGGGCAGATCAACCTGAGTAACATCGCCAGTAATCACCGCTTTTGAACCAAAGCCAAGACGCGTGAGAAACATCTTCATCTGTTCTTTGGTGGTGTTCTGGGCTTCGTCGAGAATGATGAAAGCATTGTTCAGTGTGCGTCCGCGCATATAGGCCAACGGCGCCACTTCGATGACCTGCTTCTCAATCAGTTTAGATACCCGCTCGAAGCCGAGCATTTCATAAAGGGCATCATAGAGCGGGCGTAAATAGGGGTTAATCTTTTCGGACAGATCACCGGGCAAAAAGCCGAGCTTCTCACCCGCCTCAACGGCCGGACGCACCAGTAGGATGCGACGGACTTCATCTTTTTCCAGCATATGCACAGCAGCGGCAACCGCAAGATAGGTCTTGCCAGTGCCAGCAGGGCCAACACCAAAGCTGATGTCGTGTGCCAGAATGTTTTGTACATATTTCTGCTGATTTTCACCGCGCGGCTTTACGGCGCCACGACGAATTTGCAGGACGACGTTATCCGGGTCCAGGGCAGAGACGGGTGCCAACAGAAACGCATCGTCATGGCCCACGTCGTCCAGCGTAGAGAGCAGTAGATGTACGGTCTCGGCATCCAGATACTGATCATGTGTTTCAGCGTAGAGGCTTTCCAGTACGCCCGCTGCTGCGGCAACCGCAATATTGCCCCCCTCAATCCGGAAGTGATTGCCCCGCGCATGGATAGCCACATCCAGACGTTGCTCGATCAGCTTGAGGTGCTCGTGAAACGGCCCCGAGAGGGCGCTCAGGCGACGGGGATCGTTGGGCTCTAGTGTCAGCTGACGTCGGGTAACTTCATCATGGGTGTTCAAACAGGGAGTGCTCGCTGGTTCGGGAGGCCAGAATACCGCAAAGCCGGTCAGTCCGTCAGCATCACAGGTTGGCCATAAACGCTTGGTTAATTTGGTACATCTGTGCTAAATCAGTGGCATGAGACCGATCGGTCAGGGGCCAGACATGAACTCTACCCAGAATCCTATTGAAGTGACCGCCTCCGGATTGTCACTGAGCTGGCAGGCACGCACCTTTAATACGGCGCTGCGTTACTCTGTTAAACCGTTCTTGGAGCGGGTGCCAGTTAACGGAACGACCTTACATTTGGTGGATCATTTATACGGTGCATTGGGTGCTTTTCTGCGGAAGCTGCCTGATTTTGTTGAAACTCGCCCGGCGGACTTCGGTCACTTTCAGGGGGAGTGGCTGCGTGCTGGCAAGGATCTTCGCGAAGACAAGGCGATGCTCTATCTGCATGGCGGCGGCTACTGCTTTAGCTCAGCCGAGGCCCATCGGCCTCTGACGTGGCGTTTATCGCGTGCCGCTCGGCGCCCTGTGCTGGCCATTAATTATCGACAGGGGCCCGGTTACAATATCGACCATGCACGTGAGGATGCCCTTAGGGCCTACGAGCATTTGCTGGAGCGCGGTTACGCCCCCGGCAGCATTCTGATTGGCGGCGACTCAGCCGGTGGACACTTGGCGCTGGTGACACTGCAGGCCATTCGTGATGCGGGCTTGCCGATGCCGCGTGCCGGTATGTGTTTTTCACCGTGGACTGACTTGAGCTGTGAAAGCCTTTCTTATCAAGAGAATAAGCATCGCGACCCAATGTTTCCGGCGAAGACCGTGACGGCACTGTCGTCACATTTTGCTCGTGACCGCGACCCCTACCATCCGCATGTCTCACCTTTGCATGGGGATTTCAGTGGTTTGCCACCCTTGTTGATTACAGTAGGCTCCACTGAAGTACTCCGCGACGATGCTCGCCGGGCCACTGCACGTGCCCGCGAACATGGTGTTGATGTGGTCTATGAAGAATGGAAAGGCATGCCGCATGTCTTTCAGTTGTTTGCCTTTATGCTGCCGGAAGGGCGTGCCGCGTATCAGAACATGGCCCGGTTTATTCAGATGGTGGAGCGTAAGGCCTCATAGGACTATGAGCGCAGGATGCGCTAGTATTTAGTCATCGCAGCTAATTTCTGCAACATGGATGAGCGAGATATGAAGCACTTACTGATGCTGCTGTTATCTGTTTTTTTGGCAGACATGGCGGCCGCAGGATCGATTTATTCGACCGTGGATGCCAATGGCAAAAGAGTATTTTCGGATGAGCCGTCCGCTGCATCGAGTGAAGTGACGCTTAGTGAAGCAACGGTGTTCTCCGGTAAGGCGTTAGGCAAGTCGGTAAAGTACAAGTATGGCAAGCCAGATAGTGCTCAAGGCGCATGGAAGGGCAATACACACCCGCAGCTGCGCAAAATTCAACGACAAGATCGTGTGTGCACCAAGATGAAAGAGGTAATGAATAGCTCAGCGGGGGCACTCAAGGTCAATACTGAAAGCCGTTATAACCGTGAATGTATTCTGGGACAGTAACGGCCAATTGCATGCAAGACTGACGAAAAAGCCCGCTCAATGCGGGCTTTTTCTTGGGCTTTTCGTCACAGAAAGAAATCAGTCCTCAGTCCAGACGGGTGCATCTGCCTTTAATGCATTGATGTTGATACCTTCGGCAATATCGAGATCGGCAAATCGACCGATGAGCGAGTCATCCGGCCAAGGAAAGTGCACCAAACGGTTATGTTCGGTCACACCAACCAAGTGGTTTTCGTAACGGTCTGATTTTTTCTCAACCAAGACGCGCTGACGGCTGCCGATGAGTGAGTCAGTCAGGCGGCCGGTATGCTGGGTGATGCGATCCTTGAGGATTTTCAAACGTTTCTTTTTTACATCTTCCGGGGTGTCATCGACCATTTCTGCGGCAGGGGTGCCGGGACGCTTGGAAAAAATAAAGCTATAGGAATGATCGAAATCAACTTCGGCAATCAGATCCATGGTTTCCAAGAAATCCTGCTCGGTTTCACCCGGGAAGCCAATGATGAAGTCAGAAGAGATGAAAATATCCGGACGCACGGCCTTGAGTTTGCGGATACGCTCTAAATACTCAGCCGCCGTGTGATTACGTTTCATGCCTGCCAGTACGGCGTTGGCGCCAGACTGCACCGGCAGGTGTAAGTGCGAAACCAGCTTTGGGGTATCGGCATACACGGCAATCAAATCGTCGTTAAATTCCAGCGGATGCGATGTTGTGTAGCGAATGCGGTCGATGCCTGGAATTTGTGCGACGTGACGCAACAGGTCTGCAAAAGAACAAATGGTGCCGTCATGATGCGGACCACGATAGCCATTCACATTTTGGCCCAGCAGAGTGACTTCACGCACACCTTTGCCGGCAAGCACGGCCACTTCTGCAATTACATCATCAAAAGGGCGTGATACTTCTTCGCCGCGGGTATAGGGCACCACGCAAAATGAACAGTATTTCGAACAGCCTTCCATGATGGAGACAAAGGCCTTAAAGCCTTCGACACGTGGCTCAGGCAGATAGTCGAATTTTTCGATTTCCGGGAAACTCACGTCGACCACGGTTATTTTCCGAACCTCGCGCGCATCCAGCATCTTGGGCAGGCGGTGCAGGGTTTGTGGGCCGAACACCACATCCACGAATGGGGCACGCTTCTGAATACCATCGCCTTCCTGTGAGGCAACGCAGCCACCCACACCGATCACAAGATCCGGGCGCGCCAGTTTCCGTTTGCGCCAGCGGCCCAGTTCAGAAAACACCTTTTCCTGGGCTTTCTCACGAATGGAGCAGGTATTGAGCAGAAGAACATCCGCCTCATCAATGTTGGTGGTCAGTTCCATGCCGTGGGAGTCGCCTAACAGATCGGCCATGCGCGAGCTGTCATACTCGTTCATCTGGCATCCCTGAGTTTCGATATAAAGCTTCTTAGCCATGGCCGTACCGGTCACCGTGTAGCGAGAGGGGCAAAACAGGCGCGCATTATAGCGATGCTGAGGGGCAGGGGACAGACGCATCGGTCTTTGGGCGACGGACACAAAAGCAGACCAAATGCCGGTTCACCCAGCGGCCTTGGCCCCGTATCCTAGGCGGTCAAGTAAAGGAGCTGTGTGTGCAAGCAGGATTCTGGCGGGGAGTAATCGCGGCGTTGGGGATGGCAGTATCCCTGTCTGCGGTGGCTAATCCCGATTTTATACTGGCTCGAGAGGCCTACCGAAATGGCGACAACCGCACTGTGGCTGAAAAAGCCGAGGCGTTGTCACGGGACCCCCTTGGCATTTATCCGCGCTACTGGCTGCTGACCCGACAAGTGGAGACGGCAACGCCTGAGCAAATGCTGCCGTTCCTGAAGTATTACCAAGGCGCGTGGCTGGTCGAGAAGCTGCGGTCGGAGTGGCTGGCGGTGCTCGGCAGGAAAGGGGATTGGCCTCTGTTCCGGCAGCAGTATGCCTTGCTGTTAGATACCCCTTCGCAGGATTTACGCTGTTATTCCTATTCGGCACGACTGCAGGCAGGCGACAGCAAGGTGCTGGCCGAAGCCCGTGACACGCTGTGGATGACAGCCAAAGACCTGCCATCGGCCTGTAATGCCATCCTTGATTCGCTCCAGGCCTCTTCCGCGTTGACCGATGCAGATCGCTGGGCGCGTTTGCGTTTGGCGCTGTTGGCCAATGCACAGGGGCTGGCGCGGCATTTGGCGGGCCAGTTGGGCCGTACCGTGTCGGCCAGTGACTTGCAGGCACTTGTGGCCAATCCGGCAAAGTATTTGGATAAGGTTTCAACAGACTCTCGGCTGGACCGTGAATTGGCCGTTTTTGCGCTTGTGCGGTTGGCGCGCACGGATGTTGACGGTGCGGCGGCGCGTCTTGAGCGTTTGCAGTTGCGTCTGGGCGATGAACCATCTGCGGCGGCATGGCAGCAATTAGGGCTGGTGGCATCGCGCAAGCTGGATTCACGGGCCTTGGAGTGGATGGCGAAAAGTGATGGCCGTACCGGATGGACAGACGAGGCCATAGAGTCACGTCTTCGCATGGCACTGCGTGCAGAGAACTGGGAGTTAGTGCTGCGCAGCATTCGACAGTTAAGTGATGCCGCCCGCCAGCAGCGGTCGTGGCAGTACTGGGAAGCACGTGCTTTGGAAGTGCGTAAAGCGGCGGCGGGTGCCAATAAAATTTTCGCAACGCTCAGTCTGGATGATGATTATTACGGGCTGTTGGCGCGTGATCGTCTAGGGCCGCTCATGGGGCCGACCACATCGGCCTATAGCATCACTGATGAAGATCGTCGTTTGGCAAGTGGCCATGACGGCTTGCAGCGAGCACTGACGCTTAATCGTCTGGGCTTTCGTACGGAAGCGGTGCGTGAATGGAACTGGTCGATACGTGGTGCGGATGATCGGTTGTTATTGGCAGCTGCCGAGGCGGCTAATGAAGCCGGGTGGTATGACCGGGCCATCTACGCGGCTGATCGCACTAAACGCCTGCACAACTACAATTTGCGTTACTTGGCCCCCTACCGGGAAGTGACCCGTGGGTATGCCCAAGATTTGAAGCTGGATGAAGCCTGGGTATATGGGCTTATTCGCCAGGAAAGCCGTTTTGTGGCCGTGGCCCGGTCTTCGGTCGGCGCGGGCGGGCTGATGCAGGTAATGCCTGCTACGGCGCAGTGGGTGGCAAATCGAATGGGGATTAAGTACCACGCGGGCATGGTGAATGAGGTGGGTGCCAATGTGCAATTGGGAACCTATTACATGAAGCATGTGTTGGAGTCTCTCAGCAATCAGCCGGTGCTGGCGACGGCGGGTTATAACGCGGGCCCCGGTCGTGCACGAGCATGGCAACCATTGGATGCACCAATGGAAGCAGCGATTTATGTGGAAAGTATTCCGTTTTTTGAAACGCGTGATTATGTGAAAAAAGTCATGGCGAATGCCGTGGCATACAGCATGACGTTTGGTGAAAATCGACTGGCACTGACAACGCGACTGGGTGTGATTCCGCCGCGTAACAAACAGGCGGTTATCGATTCAAGTCAAATGACCGGTGATGAAACGATGCAGGTAGCCTCTCCATGAAAAATGCTCGGATAGCGCGCACAGTTGCTCTGGCAGTCATTCTTCTTGTGGTGCTGGCGAGCCTGGTAGCAGGTTGGCGTTACCTTCAGATTAGTCGTGCGGCCGAAGCGTTGCCGGTAAATACTCGCATGGGCGGTGATTTTATCTTGCCATCCACACAAGGTTCCCCACTGGACACGCGCGAGCTACGGGGCAAGGTGGTATTGCTGAATTTTGGCTTTGCGACCTGTCCTGATGTGTGCCCCATGGTGCTGGCCCGGTTACGACAGGTAATGACAGAGTTAAGGGATGACGCGGCCCGCACGCAGGTTGTTTTTGTCTCCTTTGATCCGTCCCGCGATACAGTGGGGGTGCTCAAGGAGTATGTTTCTCACTTTCATCCAGACATTATCGGAGCGACCGGAACAGAGGCAGAAATTGCTACTGTCGCGCGTCAATACGGTGCTGTTTATATGAAGGAAGACACGGGTTCTGCTGCAGGGTATGGCTTTGCCCACAGTGATTACATCTATTTGCTGGATATGCAGGGCCGGGTGCGCAAGCTTTACGACAGCCGGACTCCTACCACCGACATCAGTCGGGATGTGCAAACACTACTGGCGGCTGGTCGCTGGGAATAAATGAGGCCTGCATGATGAGTATGTTGAATAAGTTTGTGCTGTTTCCCTTGCTGGTTTCCTTTGCTGGAGCAGCTGTTGCAGGGCCAGCAGCCATACGAATGACGGATGCTTGGGTGCCGGAGCCACCTTCGGTGTCGCGCAATGCGGTGGCTTACATCACCCTTGTGGGGGGTGAGCAAGATGATGTGTTACTAGGGGCCAGTACGCCGGCAGCGGAAGTCGTGGAATTGCATGAAACCAGTTTGGCAAATGGCATGTTGCGTATGCGGCCTGTGGCGAGCCTAGCGGTGCAGGCGGGGAAACGGGTCGAGTTTACGCCGGGTAGCTTGCACATGATGCTGATTAACCTGCGTCAGCCACTGCGGTATGGCCAAAAGGTGAGTCTGGAGCTGCGCTTTGAGAAAGCGGGCAAGCAGTTGGTGGAGGCAGAAGTGCGATCGCTGCCGCCTGCACCAATGGCCACTGGCGCAGAGAGTCATCACCACCAACACTGAGGTGGCAGGCTATTTCCATACCAAGCGCATGGGAATGGTGTTCGGTTTCTGTTTCAGGATGCCCGCTCAGGCGCTTGTCCGCTTTTTTTCAAACAGCGTGAATGCTAGCTTCCGCTATCTTGTGGCTGACCCAAGGGTTGGCCGTGTTCTGCTGTTTATCTGTTTGCCATGAGCAAGTAGTCGAACTGCCCTAATCTGTAAGCAGTCTTACGGTTTATTGAATTCCCACTCCAGGAGCGCACCATGCGTCACAGGACTCTTTTTCTTTCCGCGTTTTCTACTGTGATCATGGCGGCCACTCTGGCCGGCTGTGGCGATAACAAGTCGGCTCCCGCCGGTGGTGGTGCGGGTGGAATGCCCCCCGCCGAAGTAGGGGTTATTACCGTTACGCCAGGCCAACTCTCGCTGACCTCAGAGCTGCCAGGTCGCCTTGAGGCTCTGCGCACGGCCGATGTGCGTGCGCGTGTGTCGGGTATCGTTCTGGAGCGTCTTTTTCGTGAAGGCTCCGATGTGCGCGCAGGTGATGTGCTCTATCGCATAGATGCAGCACCGTATCGAGCGGCGTATGACAGTGCCCGTGCGGCTGTCGCCCGTGCCGAAGCGGCACAGATGGAGGCGAAACTGCGTGAAGAGCGTGCCCAGTCGCTGATCGGCAAAAAAATGATCAGTCAGCAGGACTTTGATTCGGCGATGGCCAATGCTCGTGCCACTCAGGCCGATGTGCAGGCGGCAAAATCGGCGTTGGAGTCTGCGCGTCTCAATTTAGACTACGCCACCGTGCGTGCGCCTATTTCCGGTCGTATCGGTCGTGCTCTCGTTACAGAAGGTGCGCTGGTCGGACAGGGTGAAGCGACCCCATTGGCACTGATTCAGCAGGTTAATCCGCTTTATGTAAATTTCACTCAGTCGAGTACGGAGCTGTTGCGTTTGCGCAAGGCGCTGGAATCCGGTCAGCTCAAAACCATCGGCAAGCAGGCGGAAGTTCAGGTGGTGATGGAGGACGGTACAGCGTATCCACATGTTGGCAAGCTGCTGTTCTCTGATCTGGCGGTTGATCCTACAACCGGTACGGTAGCGTTACGTGCCGAAGTGCCTAATCCTGACGACTTTTTGCTGCCCGGCATGTTTGTGCGTGTGCGTGTGCAGCAGGCGGTTGCCGAGAAAGGTATTACGGTTCCTCAGCGCGGCGTACAGCGCGGGCCACAAGGCGCGTTCGTGATGCTGGTGCGTGACGGCGTGGTAGCTGTGCAGCCGGTAACGACTGGTGCAGCCCAGGGTGATGTGTGGGTGATTACCGATGGCCTCAAGGGCGGCGAGCAGGTGATTGTTGAAGGCCTGCAGAAAGTACAGCCAGGTGCCCCTGCTAAGGCCATTCCGTTTGGTAATGCCGCGACTGCCCCTGCAGCGCCGGCTGCCAAATAATAGGAGCCGATACTAATGGCTAAGTTTTTTGTGGATCGTCCGGTATTTGCCTGGGTGATTGCGTTAATCATTGTGCTGGCGGGGTTGCTGTCTATACGCAGCTTACCGGTATCTCAATACCCTTCAATTGCCCCGCCGACTATTGCTATTTCTGCGACGTATCCGGGTGCCTCTGCGCAGACGGTTGAAGACACGGTGACCTCGGTCATTGAGCAGGAAATGAATGGCGCTGAAGGCCTGCAATACATGTACTCCACCTCGGAGTCCTCGGGTTCAGCCAACATCACGCTGGCATTCAAGTCGGGCATGGATATCGATTTGGCCAGCGTGGAAGTACAGAACCGGCTGAAGCGAGTGGAGTCGCGGCTGCCATCAGAAGTGCGTTCGCAGGGCGTTCGAGTCGATAAAGCCGGCAACAATTTTTTGATGTTCGTTATTCTGGCTAATACGGATGGCAAACTGACACGTACCGATCTGGCTAACTACGCCAGTGCCAGTATTCTGGATCCGCTGCGACGTGTGGAGGGCGTGGGTGATATCACGTTGTTCGGTTCCGAATATGCGATGCGAATCTGGCTAAATCCGGCACGGCTGACGGGTCTTAAGATGACGCCAGCGGACGTAACGGCCGCTATCCGTGACCAGAATATGCAGGTAGCGGGTGGCGCATTGGGCGGTCTGCCGGCTGTGGCAGGGCAGGATCTTAATGCCACGGTGATTGTGCCGGAGTCTCGTCTGTCATCGCCCGAGCAATTTGGCAACATCATCCTGCGCGCCAATCCGGATGGGTCGGTGGTTCGCTTAAGCGATGTGGCTCGTGTTGAGTTGGGTGCAGCAGATTACTCGGTGGAAGCACGCTTGAACGGTAAGCCAGTGGCAGGTCTGGGCGTTAAGTTGGCGCCGTCTGCAAATGCACTGGCCACAGCAACCGCGGTAAGAGCAAAGATGGCTGAGCTGAGTCCTTACTTTCCAGAGGGGATGAATTACGAGATACCTTACGACACCTCAAAGTTCGTCAAGATATCGATCGAAGAAGTGGTGAAAACCCTGATCGAAGCCATCATTCTTGTCTTTTTGGTGATGTACCTCTTTTTGCAAAACCTGCGTGCCACGCTTATTCCTACCATTGTGGTGCCGGTAGCATTGTTGGGGACCATGGCCGTCATGCTGGTGTTTGGTTTCTCCATCAACGTGCTCACAATGTTTGGTATGGTGTTGGCGATTGGTATTCTGGTGGACGATGCCATCGTGGTGGTGGAAAACGTCGAACGTATTATGGTGGAAGAGGGGCTGCCGCCCCGCGAGGCCACTCGCAAGGCAATGGGTCAGATTTCCGGGGCCATTATCGGCATGACGTTGGTGCTGGTCGCCGTGTTTATTCCCATGGCGTTCTTCTCAGGATCGGTGGGTAACATCTATCGCCAGTTTTCTCTCTCTCTGGTTGCCTCGATTTCATTCTCTGCACTGCTGGCACTGACGCTGACACCGGCTTTGTGTGCCACTTTGTTGAGGCCGATTGCCAAAGGGCAGCAGCACGAAAAGAAAGGATTTTTTGGTTGGTTTAATCGTGGTTTTGCGCGCACAACCACGGGGTATCAAGGCGTAGTGGCGCGCATGCTTGGTAAGGCAGGTCGCTATATGGTGATTTATGTACTGATTGTAGTGGCCGTGGGCTTGTTGTTTACGCGGCTGCCGTCGTCCTTTCTGCCGGAAGAGGATCAGGGCTACTTCCTGAGTGTCATCATGCTGCCTACCGGTGCTACGCAAGAGCGTACGCTGAAAGTGCTGGGTCAACTGGAAAACTATTACGTTGAGAAGGAAACCAATGTCGACACGGTGGTGACGGTTGCCGGCTTTAGCTTCTTTGGCCGTGGCCAGAACGGCGGCATCGCCTTTGCGACGCTTAAGCCATGGGAAGAACGCACGACGCCGGATTCGCATGTCTCTTCTGTGGTGGGTCGCGCCTTCGGATATTTCATGAGTGTGAAGGATGCCATCATCTTTCCGCTGAATCCGCCGCCGATTCCGGAGTTGGGTAATTCATCGGGCTTTGATTTTCGTCTGCAGGACCGCAGTGGCCTTGGCCATGAGAAGCTAGTCGAAGCACGTAACATGATGTTGGGTTTAGCGTCCCAGAGCAAAGTGGTGGTGGGTCTGCGCCCGGAAGGACAGGAAGATGCGCCGCAGCTACAGGTGGATGTGGATCGTGAAAAAGCCCGTGCATTGGGTTTGCAGATGACCGACATCAATACCACGCTGGGCGTTATGTTTGGCTCATCGTATGTGAACGATTTTGTGCGTGCAGGTCGTGTGCAGAAGGTGCTGGTGCAGGGTGATGCTCCCGAGCGCATGTTGCCGGAAGATATTCTGGCCCTGCGTGTGCGTAACAGCAGTGGGACAATGGTACCTTTCTCGACATTTGCTACGGCAAAGTGGGTGATGGGTTCGCCACGTCTGGAGCGTTATAACGGCTTTCCATCGGTAAAGCTGGCCGGTAATGCGGCGCCGGGACTCAGTACCGGTGATGCCATGGCTGAGATGGAGGCACTGTTTGCAAAATTGCCGCCGGGCTTTGGTTACGAATGGTCGGGTCAGTCCTATGAAGAGCGCATATCGGGTGCTCAAGCGCCAGCGCTGTATGCGCTGTCGGTTCTGGTGGTGTTCCTCGTGCTGGCGGCGCTGTATGAGTCATGGTCGATTCCTTTTTCCGTGATCATGGTGGTGCCGCTGGGGGTTCTTGGTGCCGTGCTGGGGGTGACACTGCGGGGCATGCCAGACGATGTGTATTTCAAGGTTGGTCTTATCGCAGTGGTAGGTCTCTCGGCCAAGAATGCCATTCTGATTATTGAGTTTGCCAAGGACCTACAGGCGCAGGGTAAGGGCCTTATCGAGGCAACGCTGGAGGCAGTACATCTGCGCTTCCGGCCTATCCTGATGACATCATTAGCCTTTATCTTGGGGGTGTTGCCATTGGTGATGGCGAGCGGTGCGGGCTCTGCCAGTCAGCGTGCCATTGGTACCGGGGTAATGGGTGGCATGATCACGGCAACAGTATTGGCAGTATTCTTTGTGCCGGTATTTTTTGTGGTGGTGCGTAGCCTCTTCAAGGGCAGCGAGCGACAACGTCGCCTGCATGCACATGAAACAGATGATGAGGCTCCTGAACACAAGAGCTGATTTCTCAAAAAAGACCCGGCTTGTCCGGGTCTTTTTTTGTCGCTGCGACCAGTTTCATGGTTTGATCGCATTCTATTTATGACACCTGTACAGGACGTTCGATGTCTCGCATTTTTATAGCTGTATTTTGTTCCCTATTGTCCTTTGCATGGATGGAGCCGGCACTGGCAGCCCGCGAAGGCTGTGATCGTCCCAAGCTGACAGCCCCCGTTGCCGTGAGTCAGCCAGCGGGCACTGACGTTACGGTTGCAACGCAGAATCTTTGGCGCTTATTTGACGATGTAAAAGACGGCGGACAGGTACTGACAACGGAGCAGTACGATTTAAAACGTACCAAGCTGGCACGTCAGATTGTCGAGGTGCTGCGCCTGCCTGATGTGGTGGCGGTGCAAGAGGTGGAGAATCGTCGTGTGCTGGCAGGATTGGCCACAGAAGTCGCGCGCCTCAGTGGTCGGCCTGCCTACCAGTCTCTGGTGTTGGAAGGAATGGACCCGGGCGGCATTGATGTCGGCTTTTTGGTGCGTGCGGATTGGAAAGTGCTTGCCGTGAAACAGTTGCTGACCGATAAACGCTTGGATAGCCATCCGCTGTTTGACCGCCCTCCGCTTCATATTGTGTTGCAGGATTTGAGCGGGCAGCGCCTAGAGCTGGTGAATGTCCATCTCAAGTCGCTCAAGGGGTCTGAGCATCCCGGTAAGGTGAAAAAAATTGCCAGCAAGCGGCGGCTGCAGGCGCAGGCATTGGCGGGCTGGTGGCGTCAGTACGTGCGTAGTTATCCCCGTGTGGCGCTTCTGATGCTGGGTGACTTCAATGCAACACCCGAGGTGCTGGGTGGCGTGGATGTGCTAGGCGAATTGCATGCGGCGGGCTTGGTGATGACCAGTGATCGCTTGCCAGCAGAGCAGCGTTATACCTATGTATATCAATGCCGTCCCGAACTGATCGACAATATTCTTGCCAGTCCTGGCATGGTTGCACGTATCAGAGCGCTGGAAGCATCCAGAGGTAATGCCGACAGGCATCGACGTGTATCAAAAGAAGGTGATACTGCTGCAGGCAGTTCGGATCATGATGCGCTGGTGCTGTATCTGCAGCGCTGATTAGCACTTTTGGACGTTGAGAATTCTAATGAAAAAGCTCTACCTCAATATGAGTGTGTTGGCACCAGTAGTCGCGGCACTGTGTATTTTCATTGGGAGTGCAGTGCTGCATGTGCAGGAAATGCAGCGCATGGACAGTGCACTCTCCGAGCAGGATCGCTTGTTGCATGTGCGATCGGAGCTTCAGCAGGCTCGACGCGTTTTGTTGGAGGATGGTTCTTCTGTGGCCGCGGCGTCGTCACACTTACGTGCATTGGCCGATCTTTACGCGGGCGATACCACATCGCGTGAGCATGTCGAGATAATGTTGCAAGGTACTGAAATGCCCGAAGCAGCAGCAAGACACCTTGATGCCTTGGTGAGTTCCGCGGCAGAAACAGAAGCGCGTAATGTGGAGTCATTACAACAAGTACGGGCAATGTTATGGCAACGAGTATGGCTGTTGGGTGGCTTGGGCTGTGTTGCCATGGCCTATACCTCCTTTATGCTGCTGATGGCATTGCTTGAGCGCAATAGACTTAACGATCGACTGAAATTTGAGTCGACACATGACAGCCTGACATCCCTACCGAACCGGCGTTTTTTTACGCAGTGGGCCGAACGAGCCCTAGCGCAAGCGTCACGCGAGCGTACACAGTTAGCGTTGTTGTATATTGATCTCGATGGGTTTCGTCACGTTAATGACGAGCAGGGGCGCGAGATGGGCGATCGCCTGCTTCGGGTGGCGGCACAGCGTTTTCGCGAGCGTGTGCGTGAGTCAGATGTGCTGGCCAGGGTTGGTGATGATGAGTACGTGATTTTAACGTCACTATCCAATGACTCAGCATCAGTCACACCTCTGGCAGATCGCCTGATTGCCTCTTTGGCTGAGCCGTTGCTGCCGCAGTTTGGTTCTCGTTATCCGGTAGGAGCGAGTATTGGTATCGCTGTTTATCCATCTGATGGCATGAAGGTTGATGCGCTCATTCATGCCGCAGAGGAGGCCATGCGTGAGGCCAAGGCAGCGGGGGGTAATCGTCATCATTTCTCCAGCCCAAGTGCACTGGTTTAAACGGTAGAGTGCATCAATGAGCAAGGAAAAATTACAGCAGCATGAGCCAGGGTTGCTCGTTCATAACGGGCGGGACCGGCTGTTGTCGCGGCCCGGGCGTACGCACCCAGATTCAGATCATTGCGAAGGCGGCAAGTTTTTTAACCCACGCCATCCTGATCGCGCATTAACGCAGGTGTTTACCTGGCTGCGGACACGCAAGCCATCACGCTGGCCGGGATGGGTTGATAATGAAACTTTCCCATTACCTAAAGCGCGGCACTCTGACCAACTGTGCGACTGGCGTGTAACGTTTATTAATCATGCCACCGTGCTGTTACAGCTGGGCCCTTACAATTTACTGACTGATCCGGTGTGGGCGACACGCGTCAGTCCCTTTCGTAATCTGGGGCCGCGTCGTGTGCGTGCAGCAGGGGTTTCGCTCAGCAATCTTCCGCCTATTGATGTAGTGCTGCTGTCGCATAACCACTACGACCACCTTGATCTGGCGACGCTAAAGTTTCTCGCTAAACGAGATAACCCATTGGTAGTTACCGGGCTGGGAAATGCGGCTCTGCTGGCAGAGAACGGCATCCGCCATGTCAGCGAGTTGGATTGGTGGGAGCATGTGGCCTTCAAGGATCTGCGTATTCATTTCACACCGGCGCAGCATTTTTCCGGCCGAGGAGTGCGTGATCGAGACATGACCCTGTGGGGAGGGTTATGGGTGGAAACTGACGCGGGGGCGCTGTTTTTTGCCGGTGATACAGGCTACAGCGAGCACTTCAGTGATATCCGCCAGCGCCTTGGCAAGCCGCGTTTGGCTCTGCTCCCAATCGGTGCCTATGAGCCGTATTGGTTTATGGGCCCGGTGCACATGAATCCAGATGATGCCGTGCGCGCTCATTGTGACCTTGATGCAGAGGTGTCGCTGTCCATTCACTTCAATACCTTTCAGCTCACGGATGAACCGATTGACCGCCCGGTTCTGGATCTTGTTGAGGCCTTGAACAGGCGCCAAGTAGACCCCTTGCGCTTTATCGTATTGAAAGAAGGAGAGGGCAGGGACATTTTATCATTGTGATGAGGAACGCAGAGTGGCACCTGCTCTCGTTTATATGTGGCGGGCAGATGAAGTAATTTCCGTTATCTGATGTTTTGTGAATCAACTAAAGTCGATGGTATTGCATCGCTTTAAATTCAGGCGGCCAAGTAACTCACTGGGTCGCGGCGTTATATGGAGTTTTTATGTCCGGCAAGCTTTTTACCCCTATCAAGATTGGCCCTTTCGATTTGGCTAACCGTGTTTTTATGGCGCCGCTAACGCGTATGCGTGCCAGCCAACCGGGTGACGTGCCCAATGATCTGATGAAAGAATATTACGTGCAGCGTGCCAGCGCAGGGCTAATCATTGCCGAGGCAACACAGATTTCCCCGCAGGGTAAGGGTTATATGGATACCCCAGGTATTTACAGTGCGGAGCAAATGGCGGGCTGGAGAAGTATCAATCAAGGTGTGCATGAGGCGGGTGGTCGAATCTGCTTGCAGCTTTGGCATGTGGGCCGCGTGTCGCATCATTCTCTGCAACCGGATAACCAATTGCCCGTGTCGGCATCGGCCATTCCTTATGAAAACCGTACCACGGTGCGCGATGCCGAGGGCAAGCCAAAACGTGTGCCTTGTGATACCCCTCGCGCTCTTGAGCTCAGTGAAATTCCAGGGCTAGTCAATGACTATCGCCGAGCTACCATCAATGCACGAGAAGCTGGCTTTGACATGGTTGAAGTGCATGCAGCGCACGGTTACTTGTTGCATCAGTTTCAATCGGCAACCTCCAATCAGCGCAGCGATGCATACGGTGGATCTGTCGAGAACCGCGCCCGTTTGACCCTCGAAGCACTTGATGCGGCAATTGCAGGTTGGGATGCACAGCATGTGGGCATTCGTGTTTCGCCGCTGGGCATATTTAATGGTCTTGATGACTGCGACGGTTTGGAGATGGGGCTTTATCTGGCAGAGCAGATAGCAAAACGGGGTGTTGCCTATCTGCACTTGTCCGAGCCGGACTGGGCGGGTGGGCCGGCACTTGATGAGGCGTTTCGCTATGCGCTGCGTGAACGCTTCCCCGGCATCATTATTGCGGCAGGCAATTACACTGTCGAAAAGGCAGAGTCGCTGTTGGCGAAAGGCCTCATTGATGCAGCCGCCTTTGGCCGGCCCTTTATTGCTAATCCAGACCTGCCACTGCGCTTGAGCAAGGGTGCCGAGTTGAATGTGCTTAACGCTGCTACGCTGTATGGAGGAGGCGCTAAGGGCTACACTGATTATCCTGCGATGGCAGCAGACTGATTCAGTGGTTTTCTGATGGAAACGGCCCTTTTGGGCCGTTTTTGTTTGAGGGAGATGACCCATTCAGCCAATCCCTGAGCCTGCTTTGTCCTTGTTGTTGGCACAGGCTTCTGGGAGGCTAGTCACAACGATAACAAGACCTCTGCCAACCTCTATGAAACGACTCCCTGTTTACGATGCGGTCGTGATTGGTGCCGGCATCAGTGGCTCCAATATTGCGTCGCGCCTGCAAGCTGCCGGTATGAAGTGCCTGCTACTGGAAGCGGGCCACTGGTTCAATCGCCATACCTATCCCCGCAATGAGCGCGACGGCAACTCTAGCTTGTTCTGGGGTGGCGGTATGGAGCTCAATACCTCTACAACCATGGCGATCTTGCGGCCCAAGGTGGTGGGCGGTGGCTCCATCGTGAATCAGGCGCTGCTCGACGAATTTGATGTCAGCGCGTTTGATAGTTGGCGTCAGCAGTCTGGTGTTGATTTTTTGCGCCCGGAAACATTTACGCCAGTGTACGAACAGATCCGTCAGGATGTTCCAAATGAAAAGCTGGATCATGCGTTTGATAACGGCAATGCACGAGTTTTTCACGAAGGCCTGAAAGCCTGCGGCTATGAAACGGCGAGCCTTTCGCGTGCTCAGCGAGGCTGTCGGTTTGAGGAAGGCAATGACTGCATTGAGTGCCTGTCTGGCTGTCGTCTCGACAGCAAGCAAAGTACCCCGGTAGCCGTTCTGCCTAAAGGGTTCGAGCACGGACTGCAGTTGCTGGCAGATTGTGAGGTCACTCAAATTGTGCCCGGCCCTGATCTGCAGCGTATTTATGCACAACATCCGGTATATGGCGCATTGCGTTTCGAGGCCAAGCGCATTGTGCTGGCTTCAGGCGCTATCGGAAACACTAAGTTGCTGCAGGGCTCTAACGGTTTCTCTGACAAGCTGCCGATGCTGGGGCAAAACTTCTGGACGCACCCGCAGTACATGATGTTTGGTGTGTATGACAAACCAGTGCAGGCTTGGAAGGGCCCGATGCAGTCGTGGAAAACGGCAGATCCCCGTTTCCGCGCTCAAGGCTTTAAGCTGGAAAATGTGTTTGCACCGCCTATCGCCGTGTCCATGTTGATGCCTTCACTGGGGCGTGAGTTGATGCGCGACATGCGTAAGCTCGACAGTCTCGCTTCTATAGAGGTGGCCATTCGGGATGCCACCCCCGGACGCGTGCTACGCGGCAACAATGGTCAAACGATTGTGCACAAAGAATTGGGTGCGGAAGACCGTAAGCGCGTTGAGGCAGGTAAGAATGTGATCCGCGAAACCTTTGCCAAAACCGGTGCGACTCGCGTGATTGATGGAAAGTTTGGTATTGGTTTGCACCTTATGGGCGGTCTTTGCCTAAATACAGATGCCAAGGGTGGCTGTATTGCCCCTGATTTCCGGCTGCATGGCTACTCAGGCATTTGGTGTGCTGATTCTTCCAGCTTTCCCACTGCACCAGGCATAAATCCATCGCTGACGATCATGGCTCTGGCGCGTCTGGCCACAAAAAGCATTCTGGAGGGCGCATGAACACGTCCCGTTATCTGTCGTCTCGCGAAGTAGCCGCGTTAAATCGTTTGGGCGATATTCTTTGCCCAGGAGATGAAAAGCTACCACGGTTTTCAGCAACGGG
>ERZ724520.179-NODE-179-length-33954-cov-9.089796_pt1 | contig 33954 bp, 30 predicted proteins | sample MGYA00376053_ERZ724520 | MGnify/ENA primary metagenome ERZ724520 (study PRJEB28724, sample SAMN07190886) | activated sludge metagenome | isolation source: activated sludge of sewage treatment plant in Hong Hong | place: USA: Christiansburg, Virginia | collected...
TCACGCGCAATGCGTGCTCAACCGGCGTGGTGTAGCGGGCTTTGCGAAACACGCGTGCGAGGTCTTCAAATCCGAGTTCCTTCCAGAGCTGATCGAGTGCCCACACATCGCCAAGGGCCAACGCTGATTCAAATTCCACTTGGGGCGTAACCGCCAAATCCATTGGCTTGCCACGCGCACGCAAAAGCCCCTTCAGCAAAGAGTCAACGGCACCATCAGATTCATCGATGCTTCCAATGGTGGCCACCGTGCGCTGACGAGGTTTTCCGCTCTCATCACGGAAGGACTCAACGAGCTGAGCGGAGGTGTGGGAACCCGACCGAGTGAGCTTGATGAACATGGCAAGAATGTAGAAAATTAGGTATACATTGCCAACACCCTAAGCCAACAAAATTGCCACTACAAAGAATTTTGAAAAAGCGCGCTAAGTGCTTGATTTCATTGACCGGCAAAGTCAAAATTCGGGCAAATTCTCAATTTGGTGTCGAACTCGGGAGACCGACCCACGTACTTTCAAACTGCCTCCCGCCCAACCGAAATATAGGCCCAACCAGCTTCCCGAAGTTTCTGAGGCTGGTATAAATTCCGACCGTCAATGATGACCTTCCCACGCATGCGAAGCCCCATCTCAGCAAAATCCGGTACGCGAAACTGTTGCCATTCGGTGCAAATCACCAGCGCATTAACGTCTTGCAAGGCGGCATATTGGTCCTCACACAAGCTCCAGCCAACACGTTCTTCATAGATACGCGCTGCCTCAACCATCGCTATTGGGTCGTAGGCTTGAACGCCGGCTCCGTGTTGCCACAGGGACTCGATCAAAGTGCGACTGGGCGCCTCGCGCATGTCAACGGTATTGGGCTTGAAAGAAAGTCCCCAGACCGCAATGGTTTTGTCGCGCAAAAGGTCCGCACCGCCAAAGTAAGCCGCCAGTTTCTGGAACAGCGTGTCCTTTTGGTATTGGTTGACGGACTCCACCGCTTGCAATAGTTTGGCCTCGTAGCCAACCCGGCTCGCCAGTTGTGCCAACGCCTTGACATCTTTCGGGAAACAGCTTCCACCGTAACCGCACCCAGGGTAAATAAAGTGGTACCCAATGCGGGGGTCGGAACCAATTCCCTTGCGTACCTGTTCAATATCGGCACCCAAGCGCTCAGCGAGGTTTGCCATTTCATTCATGAAGCTGATTTTGGTGGCCAACATCGCATTGGCAGCGTATTTGGTCAGTTCAGCGCTGCGAATGTCCATGAAAATGGTGCGCTCGTGGTTGCGATTGAACGGCTCGTACAACTCGCGCATTATCGCTTTGGCACGCTCACTGTCTGAGCCAATAATGATTCGATCTGGTTTGAGGAAGTCGTTGACCGCAGCCCCCTCCTTGAGAAACTCAGGATTTGAGACAACATCAAAGTCAAGCATTTCGCCGCGGTCCGCTAACACCTGGCGCACAAGTAGTTGCACCTCGTCGGCGGTGCCAACCGGCACGGTCGATTTGTTGACGATGACCTTGTAATCCACCATGTGGCTTGCAATTTCCCGCGCAACCGCAAGCACATATTGCATATCCGCCGAACCATCTTCATCCGACGGCGTACCCACGGCAATCACCTGAACCTGCCCAAACGCTACTGCGCTGGGGACGTCCATCGTGAATTGCAGACGCCCACCCTTGGCGTTGCGCATCACTAGCGGTTCCAGTCCGGGTTCCCATATGGGGATGATTCCGTTATGGAGTTTGTCAATCTTGGCCGGATCGATATCCACACACATCACGTGATGTCCCACCTCGGCGAGACATGCTGCGCTCACCAATCCGACATAACCAGCACCAAAAACGGAAATCTTCATATTCTTTGATACGCGCTGCGTGATGCCATATCGAACAACACCAGCGGAACCGCTGCGCGAAACGGGCCGCTCCCCTCACCAGCCAACTGACCGGTTTGCACGGCCTTCAAACTGGCACGGTGTCGGCAAAGCTGGTGCGCTGCATCAATTTGTCGTGGAGACGGACCAGATTGGGGTATTCACTGCGCCAGGTGATCTGCGGAAAACGGAAGTCCAGGTAACCCAAAGCGCAGCCTACCGCGACATCAGCCAGGCTGAAGGGAATTCCACCGCAGAATGGCTTGTCGCCCAAACCATTGCTCATGGCCCGGACCGTGGAGGTGACTTTACCCAATTGCCGGTCAATCCAGACCTGGCTGCGTTGCGCCTTGGTGCGGCCGCTCCAGGTGGCCTCCAGGCGCGCCAAAATCGCAGCGTCCATCAAACCATCCGCCAAAGCCTCCCAAGTCTTGATCTCGGCGCGTTCGCGGCCGACTTGCGGAATCAGCTTGCCGACGGGGGACAGTGTGTCCAGGTATTCCACGATCACCCGGGAATCAAACAGGGCTTCGGCGCCTTCCATGATCAGGCAAGGCACTTTGCCCAATGGGTTGGACTCGGATATCGATGTGTCAGCACTCCAGACGTCCTCAGTTACGAACGCATAGTCCAGCTTCTTCTCAGCCATTACGACGCGCACTTTGCGGACATAGGGGCTTGAGGTGGATCCGAGTAATTTCATGGTGGCTCAGCAGTTTCACAGAGGGTTCATTCTATCCATTGCCCCCGCGGGGAGCCTTTTGAGGGCGAATGGTGGTGTACAACCTACAATTCGCCCATGACTTTTTCTTCCATTTCAGCCCTCTCCCCATTGGATGGCCGCTACGCCACCAAGCTTGCTGCCTTGCGCCCTATCATGAGTGAACAGGGCTATATGCACCGCCGTGTGCAAGTGGAGGTGGCGTGGTTCATTGCCCTCAGTGATGCTGGCTTTGACGAATTCAAGCCCCTCACGACAGGAGCACGCACTTACTTGCTGGGGTTGGTCAAAAATTTTACAGAAGCCGATGGCCTGGCCATCAAGGCTATTGAAAAGACCACCAACCACGACGTCAAGGCCGTCGAGTATTGGATCAAATCCAAGTTCGAAGCCCGTCCTGAGCTGGTTGCGGCCCAGGAATTCGTGCACTTTGCATGCACCAGCGAAGACATCAACAATACCAGCCATGCCCTGCAGCTCAAAGGCGCTCGAGACCAGGTGTTACTGCCCGCGCTGGATGCCGTGATCACCAAATTAAGAGCCATGGCGCACGGTTTTGCCGAAGTGCCCATGCTCAGCCGAACCCACGGCCAGACCGCCAGCCCCACCACCGTGGGCAAAGAAGTCGCCAATGTGGTCGTTCGCCTGAACGCCGCACGCGAGAAAATTGCAACCATCAAGATCATGGGCAAGATGAATGGCGCCGTGGGCAACTACAACGCCCACCTGTCCGCCTGGCCCGATTTCGACTGGGAGGCATTTAGCTGCAAAGTGGTTGAAACCCAGGAACCGATGGGCCTGGGCCTGACCTTTCAGCCCTACAGCATCCAGATCGAACCCCATGACTACATGGCCGAGCTGTTCGACGCCATTGCCCGTGTGGACACCATCCTGATTGACTGGTCGCGCGACGTTTGGGGTTATGTGAGCCTGGGTTACTTCAAGCAAAAGCTCAAGGACGGGGAGGTGGGTTCTTCAACCATGCCGCACAAGGTCAACCCGATTGATTTCGAGAACGCCGAAGGCAACCTGGGTCTGGCGAATGCCATGCTGCGCCATTTGAGTGAAAAGTTGCCCATCAGCCGCTGGCAGCGGGACTTGACCGATTCCACCGTGCTACGCAACATGGGTGTGGCGATGGGCTACGCCGTGCTGGCCTACCAGTCGTTGTTGACGGGCTTGAACAAGCTGGAAATCAACGAAGAAGCCATTGCCGCCGACCTGGATTCTTCATGGGAAGTGCTGGCCGAACCGATCCAGACCGTGATGCGCCGTTTCGGTCTGCCCCAGCCCTATGAACAACTCAAGAAATTCACCCGTGGCGCTCCGATGACCCGCGCGCTGATGCAAGGATTTATTGCCAAGCTGGAGATCCCCGAGGACGAGAAGCAGCGCCTGCTGGCCATGACGCCCGGAAGCTACACCGGAATAGCCGCCGAACTGGCCCGGCGCGTCTGATGGCACTCAAATCCACCATCTTCAAGGTCAATCTGCAAATTGCGGACATCGACCACGGCTACTATGCCGACCACGCCCTGATGCTGGCACGCCACCCCAGCGAGACGGACGAACGCATGATGATCCGGCTGGCCGCGATGGCTTTGCATGCGCACACTTTGCAGGATGTCTGCAACGGAGATGGCACCTTGGCCTTTGGTGCGGGCCTGTCGGACCCCGAGGACCCGGACGTGTCGCTCACAGACTTTACCGGTCGCAAACGGTTGTGGATCGAAGTGGGACAGCCTGAGGACAAACCGCTGGCCAAGGCTTGCCAGAAAGCAGACCAGGCGGTGGTCTACTGCTTCAACCACGCGGCCGAAGTGTGGTGGAAAGGCATAGAAAACAAGCTGACCCGGCTCGACCGTCTGCAGGTCTGGCGCATCCCGACGGAAAGCTCTCAGGCATTGGCCAAACTGGCGCAACGCAGCATGCAGTTGCAAGCGACGATTCAGGAAAATACGCTGACTTTGGGTGATGACAAGAACTCGGTGGGCCTGGAGCCGGTACGTTGGAAATAGCCACCAGCGTTCCTGGCTCTTGGAAAATCATGACGAAATAGGCCTTAAGCCTACGTAAAACATGCGTATACAGCTATATATTTGATAGCAATTCAGGTCTTTTCAGAAGCCCGATCTGCGTATTTGTTGAATCGCCAAGCGGTCGCCTGGACCGTGATACGCCGCCAGGTGCGGCGTTTTTCCACGGCCCCCATTTCTGGCCAGTGTTGCACCTCGTGAAAGGTTCGCCCGCATCCCTTGCACACATCGTCCCCCTGGCTGGTGGAACAAATGGCAATACAGGGCGTGTCGGGTGTGCTGGCATACCACTGCATCCAGGCATTCAGGGCGGCCGGTTGCAATGAAGCGTCGTCCACATAACTACTTTTGGCATAAGCCATCGTCGCATACACCTCCGCCAAGGCGCGGGTCGGGTCGGGCAGCACCAAACCGTCAACCGATGGCTGACATCGCCGCCAGTAATTGATGGCCGACTCAATGTCGGTGATGTGTATGCCTGGCAACGCCTGTCTCCCTGTGTCAGAGCAAAAAAAGGGGGAGGCGCATCATAACGCGAGGGGCAAAGTGCTATTCTTCCCGGCATGAAACTCATTTTCAAATGGCTGCTCAGTGCGGCCGCCTTGTTGGCCGTTGCTTATTTGTACAGCGGTGTCGAAATCAAGAGTTTTACTTCCGCGTTGATCGCCGCTTTTGTGGTGGGGTTGCTCAACTCGGTGCTACGCCCGATTCTGGTGATTCTGACGCTGCCAGTGACGGTTGTGACCTTGGGTCTGTTCCTGTTCGTCATCAATGCCCTGATGTTCTGGTCTGCCGCGGGCTTGTTGCCGGGCTTCAATGTCACGGGCTTTGGCGCAGCCCTGATCGGTTCACTGATTTACTCGGTGCTGGGCATCGTGATCGACTCAGCGCTCCAGCGCCTGTTCCCGAACCAATAACTCTACCTGGCGGGTCCGGGTGTCCACAATCGACGCCTCGTAGTGATCGGTCCCGGCGCCATTCTTGCGCGCCCAGTCCTGCGCCGTTTTGAATCGACTCAAGGCCGCAGGGTAGTCGAGTTGCGCAACGTTAACCTCGGCTTGGGCTCGAATCGAACTCAAGGTGCGGCCCTGTGCTGCGTAGGCACTCGCCAGCAACTGCCAGGCTTGTGCATCGCGCGGGTTATTCGCCACCCAGGTTTGCAAATTCTGAATCGAACGGGCCAGGCCGCTGGTTGCTTTGGCGTCCTTCGGGTGCATGCGGGCTTCTGTCGCTTCAGCCGCATCAGTCGAAGTTGCCTGCACCCACGCCTGCGCTTCAAGAAACAACACGGCCCGACCGCGCGTGTCTGGGGTAGCACCGGTATCTCCCAGCAACCGAATGGCGCCTGCACTGTCGCCCTGCGCCAGCAGCAACTCCACGCCGAGCAAGTGGGCCAGTCGCTCTGCCGCCGCGTCACTGCGCACACGTTCATTCAGACGCCGCCATAACACTTGCGCTTGTGGGTAGTCTCGAAACCGGACAGCAGCCAGCACAGCACCGTACAGCGCCCCCGCCTGCTGCGCCGCCGTCATCCGGCCCATCGACGCGGGCTCAACCTCTGCCGCCCAATTGCGCAACGCGCCGACCGCCGAGTTGGACAAGACGCGTGCGCGCGCCGAGACCATGGCATGGTCCATTTCCTGAAGATTCTTGCGCACAGACGGCCGGTCGTTGGCATCGCCGTCGGCCTGGTCAATGCGCGATTGCATGTCCGCCATGCGCTCGGTACTCAGCGGGTGGCTGCGCAGGTAGGGAAAATTGTCGGAGTCATTCAGCCGCGAGGATTGTTGCAGTTTGGCAAACATCGACACAAAACCCTGTGGTGCGAAGCCGGCCTGGCCGGCAACCCCAAACCCCACCCGATCCGCCTCCCGCTCCATGTCGCGTGAGAAATTGAGCTGGCTTTGGGCACCCACCGCCTGCCCACCAACGATCATGGCGTTGGCTGCGCCGGGGTTCTTGCTGGCTGCCAGTATTCCTAGCACCATGGCACCAAGCAGCCACGGCGCCTGTTGGCTTTGGCGGGTCATCATGCGGGCGATGTGGCGTTGGGTGACATGGCTCAACTCGTGGGCCATGACGGAAGCCAATTCGTCGCGGCTGCTGACGACACCAATCAAGCCCAGGTGCAGGCCAAAATACGCGCCCGGCAAGGCAAAGGCGTTGACCGAACGGTCGCGGCCCAACAGAATTTCCCAAGCGTAGGCCTCGTCCAATTCCGGGCTCAAGTCTCCGCGCTGGCGCGCTGCCGCGAGCAGCGGCTGCCAGATGCCCTGCACGTATTCCATCAAGACGGCATCGTCCACATAGTCTGCATCGCGGTACAGCTCGCGGGCGATACGGTCGCCCAGGGTACGTTCCGAGCCGGGCGTCATGTCGGAGCCGTCACCCAAATCGGGCAAGGACGCTGCGGGAGCGGTGACCCGGCCGGTAGCCACCTGCGCCAAGCCTTCGGCATGACTGGTGGCTGCTGTAAAACAGATAGCGCCTTGTGCAACAGCTACGAGGGCTAGAGCACGATTTTTCTTAAGAAATTGATTCAAAACGAGTCCAGTGGCATGGTGCCGATCACGCTGGCATTGGCGGGGTCCAGAAAGACGGTCCAGAACACATTGCGACCTGTCAGAGGCAGGTACAGCGCAGTTTCCGGTTTGCGCCCGGCAGCGGTCACGATGCGTTCAATCTCGGCTGCCCTATCGGGATAGCGTGTTTTCAGCGTGCTGACCGGCCGTGCCACTTGCAAAATTCTGGGCACCGCATCGGCATAGGACTGCCACAGATCGGGTCTGGCTGACAGGGACACACCTTGCAAAGCAGCCAATGTGGCGTTCATGCTTTCGTTGTCATCCCGAAAAGGCCGCACGGCCAGCAGCGTGGGGCCAGTCAGCGGCAGCGCCTGGACACCTGGTGGTGTCCGCTCCAACAACTCGTCGGGAATGTCGACCCCATGGACCACACGAAACCGGTCGATCTCAAAAACCATGTGGACCGGCCGTGCGACGCTGACAGTCCACAGGCCATAGGCCAAGGCGGCGAGCTGAATCAACACAACAATGACAAGGTCTCGGCGCAGTTCGGTCCAGGGCTTGGCCCGGTTGAATACGGCCAGTGTAATCAACGGCCCCAGAATCACATCGACCGTGACCACCAGCAAAAATAGCTCCCGGCCACCGGAAATCTCGCGGTAGGGATAGGGATACCAAATACCAAAGACCAGCAGCGCTGCGGCCAAAGCGATTACAAGGCTCAGGCCGAGGTGGATGCCGCTGGCCCGGAGTCGGTCACGCCAAAAGGTAGGTGTTGTCAACAACATAGTCGGATGATGCTTCAAGTTGGTTCAAGGGGGCGCCCCACACAGATGAAGGTCAGGTAAAGTTGGACCCCCAGCATTTACGGTCATGCACCGTATTTTCAAGTCCGCTCGTTTCTGCCGTCACCCACGTATGTCCATATTGACCCATTTTGACACCACCGGCCAGGCCCATATGGTGGACGTTGCAGCCAAGCCTGCCTCCCATCGCATCGCCGTTGCCAGCGGCCGCATCGAGATGTTGCCTGAGACTTTGGCACTGATTGCTTCGGGCGACGCCAAGAAAGGGGATGTGCTGGGCATTGCCCGCATTGCGGGCATCCAGGGCGCCAAGAGAACCAGCGAATTGATCCCGTTGTGCCACCCCATCGCCTTGACCCGCGTTGCCGTGGAGTTTGAGGTCGTTCTTGCCGACGCCCTGTTTCCCGCCCATGTAACGTGTCGTGCAACCGCCGAAACGGTGGGGCCTACGGGTGTTGAGATGGAAGCCCTAACTGCGGTTCAGGTGGCGCTGTTGACCATATATGACATGTGCAAAGCCGTCGACCGCGGCATGGCGATACAGCAGGTGCGGCTGCTGGAGAAACACGGTGGCAAGTCAGGGAGCTTCGTCTTGGGCTGAGTCCGACATCCAACGCAGGTACGCATCCGGGAAAGCCGCTCGGTAACGCACGCGGTACGACGCAGCTTCGTCGTCAAGGCCCAACAGGTCCGCGCTGGCTATCAATTTTTCGACCACCCGTGGCTCGGGAGAGAAATGCAGTAATTGCAGTCCCATAACGTACAAGACCGGTGCGTTGCCCGGGGTGAGGGCGGTCGTCGTGAATTCGGCAAATGCAACCTGGTTTGAAAATAGGCGTGAGCCCCGCACCTTGTCGAGTGTGTTCTCTTGGTACGCGGGACTGCGCGCAGACGCAGACAAATAGAGCTGACTGACACGCCAATAGTCGAACCCCGCCCAGACGAATATTGCTATGCAAACAATAGCTGTGGGTGCTGATTTTACGAGGGCTATCGGTTTTTTTGTTGGTACGATTTTGCACAACAAGCCGACACTCAAGAGGGCTGCCATTTGAAAAGGACCGTACCAGAGCGGGTACTCCAACAGACTGTGTATAGCGATGACCGCCAGTACACCCCACGCTAACTGACGGGCCGGGTCAGTCTCGCGCCAGGGCCGGGACCGAACCACCGCCCACATTATGGCGCCACACACTGCCGTCGCAAAAGGCACTCCCAGTTCAACCGCCAAATGCAGTGGCAGGTTGTGTGCGTTATCCAGGATGTCGCAGAATCGCTCTCCCGGATAAAGGGTCATAAAGTGCGCGTAGTCAAGCTCACCCCAGCCCCAACCCAGCCAGGGCTTTTGGGTGATCAGGTGCAAAACGTTGGACCACAAAATGGTGCGACTGGCGCAGCCCGCGTCCTCGCTCAGACGCCCCAACAAACCATCAGCATGCACGCCGGTCACCGTGGTCAGCAACCCAGGTAGAAACAATACGGACATCAAGTAAATTGCAATGCTGGCTAAGGCCATTGCGACTGATTGCCACTGCTGACGCTGGCGCCAAACAATTGCCAGCACCAACACAAACATCCATTGCAACAGGCCGGTGCGGGAGCCCGACGCGGCGTTGCCCATAGCCAAAAGGACAACATAGATGGTCGCCAGCATCACGAAAGCCTGGTCAGTTCCCCATTTGCCAAATACTTGAGAACGCACGCGTTGCGACAACAGCCACAGCCAGGCCAACAGTCCGATGCTGGTCAATGTGGCGAATTGGTTTCGCTGCCGGAGGTTTGCATAGGCCTCTCCCACTTGCGCATGGTTGACCCATTGGCCGAGCCATCGGGCTAGGTCGAAAAACTGCAGCAGGCCAATGACGGCACTGATGACAGCCGCAGCGACCCACACCGTTGCAACGACCCTCACCGAGAGTCTGTCACTCAGCAACCAGGCACAGACCGCACAAAATACTGAGAACAACCACGGAACAACCCCTGGTGTCGGGCCGCCACTGAACGGATTGAGCCACGGCAGCAGGAGAGCAATTCCTGCCAGCGACCGCGCCAGCATCGCGTGCCGGAGGTTCATGGCATCTTGAGGTTACGCAATTGCGGGTACTTTTCCTGCGCCAGTGTTTCCCACTGCACTTTGATACGCGCATAGGCGGCGGCCCCGTGCATCGCGCGAATGATGTTCAGTTGTCTCAACGCTTCTTCAGCGTTTCCATTCAGTGCAAGCGACAAGGCGTACCGATTTTGGGTGGCGGTCCATGGAAAGCGCATGGCCACTTGGCGTACCTCTTCAATTGTTTCGATGGGCATTGAAGGTATGGGCACCACTCGTGCCACTTTCAGTAGCGCGTCCAGTTGGGTCAAGAGGCGAATATGGGGACGCTCGTAGTCCGCGGGTGTCTGGCCTACATGCAATGCTTCAAACCTTGCAACTCGAAAGTCTTCTTCAATCGATATGTATTCAATCACGCTCCAGACCGCCACGAAAATGATCGCAGCCGACACCACTACGGTCAACCGTAAAGGTGCGCGCAGTACTGCTAAAGGTGCGACTCTACACTCCAATATTCCTACCAAGAACATGATGGGCGCCAATAGGTAGGCATAGGCGAATGGGAATTCGAGCAAGGAGTGAACTCCAAAAGGAAGTATCAAGGCAATGCAATACCAGCTCGTCAGGTCTTGGACCATAGTGACCCGTCGGTAGAACCAAGCGCAGCCAGCGATCACCAGCAAGAATGTGAGCGGCAAGCCCATTCCGACTGCCAAGTCCAAGACGACATTGTGAGCATATGTGAAGGGTTCGGCCAGGCCCTGGGTTCCTAAGACTGAATTGTGTGCAGTCGATACTTCTCGAAGACCCCAGCCAAACCACGGTCGCTGCAAGGCTGCATCCCAGAGTTGTAGCCATACGACGGGCCTAGTGCCTGTAGCGGTGTTCACTGTCGCGTCTCCGATTGCAGTCATGCCTGATATCTGGACCGTATTGAAAAGTGTTGGCCAGAACCAGAGTAAAAGCAATGACAGGGCTATCCACGCGCCAAGGACTGGGGGTCGCAATTTGAAGTCCAAAGCGCGGTATTTCGCGACCCACCAAAGTGATACCAATAACAGACTCATGGCGCCTGTTCGCGACTCCGTTGTTGCAACGCCAATCACCAAAACGACTGCGGCCGGGACTGCTACCAGTGCCGTGACGTATCGCCTTTCAAACAAATAGACAAGGCTAACAATTCCAAACAGAATCAAGGTTGCCAATTGATTGGGTTGCGCCAAATTTCCACCCGGTCTACGCAGCGCGGGCATGCGCAAGATCCACTCAGCATCACTCCAGACATTGAGCACTTGAATGAGTGCAATAACGGCAGAGGAAAGCGCTCCAACCAGGAGTAGGCAGGCAGACCATTCCAGTATGTTGCGTTGTTGTCTTAGGGGCAAATGGGATTCACTGTCCCGGCATGCGAGATTGAATCCAACTGCCAACGATCCGATGCAAACGGCCATATAGAACAGCAGAACAATCGCATCACCGAAGTAGTTGATTTGACCTGCAAAGAACTGTGCAACTACGACCGCGCTCAGACCCAAAAATGGCCATGCTGCCAGTGGGATGGCTATGGCATTACCGCTACCCCGAAATTTCTCAAAGCAAACATTCGCAAATCCGATGACCATGGCTGCGAATGCCCAAGCCTCGCTGTGCCAACTGATCCACGGCAGAAAGTGCAGAGGAGTTAGCCACGCAGTCAGCATCAAGGCGGCACTTGTTGCGTACAACGTCATGCTAATAGAATTGAAAAACGCCCCTTTCGGGGCGTTTTTTTATCAAGTGTGTTCCTTGATCAGGTGTTTATGCTGCGCGGCATGAACCGGGCAAATACTTGGCATCTGCACCATTCGTTGCGCCAGGGCCACACAACCAAACTGCAATGCTGCCCCCTGCAGCCACTGGAGCAGCTGCACAGGCTGCCATAGTTGTCGCTGCAGCACTTGATGAGGGACACAGTTGGACAGTACCTCCTTCGAGAGTGCCGTTCGTGCGGTTCTTAATAGCTTGGGATGTCACGGTGATCACGCCAGTAGCAGACGTGCTCACCAAGGCAACATACTTGGAACTACCACCGGCTGTGGACGATTCACAGCCCCAACCGTCAGCTGCTGGCAAGGAACCAGAGCCAGATTGGACAATCTCTGTAATAGACGTACGGCATTGTGACGCCGCCAAAATGACTTCAGACATCTTGGCACGCACGGTGTAGTCCTGGTAAGCAGGCAATGCCACAGCAGCCAAAATACCAATGATCGCGACCACGATCATCAGTTCGATCAGGGTAAAACCCTTTTGCAGAGAATGCTTCATATAAAACTCCTTGTTTAAGAAAAGAAAGCCGATACTGAACTGCAGATTCCGTGCCAGATATTTTTCGCTCAAAAATTCGATGAAATGTCGTCAGAAACGCCACATTCAGGACTATTCCACCGCAATTTTTGATCTTCTTGCCACTGTGGCTGACAAATTTGTCATACTTATTGTCACTTGATACAAACTTGTCGAACCATCTTCAAATCCGTCAGCCCCATCATGATCTTTTCCATGCCGTCCATTTTCAGGGTGCGCATGCCGCCTTCCACTGCCGAGGCAAACAATTCGGCAACCCGGGCACGCTCCTGAATGAGTTTTTTGACGCCGTCATCGGCGACCAACAGTTCGTGCAGTCCGACGCGGCCCTTGTAGCCAGTCTTGTTGCACTTGTCGCACCCGACTGCCTTGTAAAGCTTGATGTGCCCGTCTTCACCATACGTCTTTATCCAGCCGTCAACGAGCTTCTTGCTTTCACCGTCGTAATCCGCTTTCCAGGCCTTGGAGTGGCGCAACTCCTCTGAGTATTCGACCACAAAGAGTCGAAACTCTTCCGCGTCAGGCACATAGGATGTCTTGCAGTCGCATAGTTTTTTTGCCAACCGCTGTGCCAGGATACCCAAGAGCGCATCGGCAAAATTGAATGGGTCCATGCCCATGTCCATCAGGCGCGTGATGGATTCAGGTGCTGAATTGGTGTGTAAAGTGGAAAACACCAGGTGACCAGTGAGTGAAGCCTCAACCCCCATTGAAACGGTTTCCTTGTCGCGGGACTCGCCGACCATGATGATGTCGGGGTCTGCACGCAAAAACGCTCGCATGATCAAAGCAAAATCAATACCCGCTTTCTTGTTGATCTGAACCTGACGCAGTCCTTTTTGGGTGATTTCTACCGGGTCTTCCGCGGTCCAGATCTTGGTGTCGGGCGTATTGAGGAATTTGAGAATGGAGTGCAGCGTGGTTGTCTTGCCTGAACCCGTTGGGCCGCAGACATAAAACAAACCATAGGGTTTACTCACCGTTGATTCGAGACGGGCCTTGTTGTGCGGGGTTAAACCCAATTTCTCCAGCGGAATGGGCTCACCCGCAGCCAAGATCCGCATCACCACATCTTCCACACCGCCGGCTGATGGTATGGTGGCGACCCGCAATTCGATGTCCAGGGGACCGTATTTCTTGAACTTGATTTTTCCGTCTTGCGGCTTTCTGCGTTCAGAGATGTCAAGGTCACACATGATCTTGAGCCGGGTGACCATGGCTTGTCGCAGGTGCGAGGGTACTTCGACATAGGGCACTAGGCCCCCGTCAATGCGAAAACGTATGCCCGTCTTGAATTTGCCCGGCATGGGCTCGATGTGAATGTCGGACGCCTTCTGGTTGTAGGCGTCGACGATGACCTTGTTGACAAATTTGACCAACTCATTGTCGGCCGCTGCCGACTCCAGCGAGTCTTCGCTGGCAGTGTCTTCGAGCGGCGCGTCGTCCATGCCCGCCAGGAAGTTCTCAATCGTGGTTTTGTCTTCCGGGGTTCCAAATAGCTGCGCTAAGGTTTCGTCGAACTCGGTTTGTGTGGTAACCCGATAGGAAAACTTTCCAATGCGCGGATACACCTGGGGCACAACCCTGGAACCTCGAACGGCTTCAGGGTCAACACACATAATCACAAGGCCTTCGGGCGACTCCTCCAAAGGAACCCAGCCTTGCTCCTCAATAAACTCGCGTTTGAGCGCGCCGTGCAACACCTCAATGCGGATGCGGCCTTTATTAAAGGGCTCGTAGGGAACACCAAAGAACTTTGCCAGCGAAGGTCCAATTTGCGCAGGCTTGACGTTGTACTGGGCCATGAGCAAGTGCTCGACGGACTTGCCTTCCGCTCGGGCGTCCTGAATGCATTGGGTTAACTCCTCGTCTGTTAACAAGCCATCTGCAACCAGCGCGTCATATTTCGTGGCCTTGCGGCGTTGTGCCACGGTGGCCCCTTTGGCACGTTGGCGAATGGCTGTAGCAAGGGTTTTGCACAACTCGGAGACGCCATCAACCTCCAACTCACCAAATGGTTCATCACTCTTGTTATTGATGACCTGCAACACCCCATGCAGGATGTTGCCCTCCAAAATGGGGGCCACCAACATTTGTTTGGTGCGATAACCCGATCGCTTGTCGACCACTTTCAGAAAAGCAAGCGACGGATGCACGTGTTTGAGAGCCTCATCGTCATACACATCCGGTATGTTGAGCGCTTTGCGACTGAAAGCGACATAACCCGCAATGCTCTGTGGCGAGATCGGCAGCTTCAGGTCACTGCTGCTGTTGAGCCCGGTCTTGATTTTGGAAACGATCGCCGTTTGGTCGTCATTCACAGCGTACAGAGTCAAGCGATCGGCGTTGAGCAGTTTACATATGTCCTGGCTGGCTTCCAGCATGATTTGCTCAAGGTTTTCTGTGTCGTGAATACGCGCCGTGACGTGGTGCAGTTGGCGGTAGAACAAGGCCTCGAAAGTCATACCCCTTTTTTGAGAGGGCAACTTTTGGGACTCAAAGAATGCCTGTTCGGTCGCTTTGTCCGATGACCCCGGCGATACAACGGCGTTCATATTTCAAACTCCTGACCCGCGCGCATTCTGCGGATGTCGTGGGTGACGTTGGGCCCAAATGTCTGGTCAAAACGCTGAACCTCCGCCATGATCAATTCGGTTTCCGCCGGCTTGGTATGTGTAATGTAGATAGGGTAGTTCTTCCCTTTTGCGATGCAATCAAGCTCGTTCGCCAAAACCGTGGGTGACAAATGCAGGCTTCGCCGCGCGAGGTCTTTTTCCCGATTGCTGAATGCAGTCTCAATGACCAACATGGCTACGTTCAATTGATTGATGCGATCCCAAAAGGCCTGGTTGCGCTCGGTGTCACCCGTGAATACCCAACAGCCCCGGCCCGCCGTAATGGCAAATCCGGCGGCCGGAACCGTATGGACCGCTGGCAATACCTCAATGTATTTGTCAGAGAGCTGAAACGTCTGGCCGACACGAATTTCATGGAAGCTGACGAACGGCGCCTCCGGTGTGGGAATGCGTGAGAAATCAGGCCAGATGACGTTGTTGAATATGTGGGAACGCAGAGCCTGTATGGTGCCCGCCAGTGCGTATATTTTGAGCGGCGCTTTGCGTTGCGCAGCGATAGCGTCGACCATCAAAGGGAGTGCCGCTACGTGGTCCAGATGGGAATGGGTCAAGAGCACGTGGTCAACTACGCGCATTTCGTCCAACGTCAGATCGCCTACTCCTGTGCCAGCATCCACAAGGATTTCACCATCGATCAGGAACGACGTGGTCCTGCAATCTTTGGCAATGGCCCCAGAGCAACCCAATACACGTACTTTCACAGCAGGAGCCTCATTTGGTTACAAAGTTGGTTGCGCCATCCCATTCTGGATCAAATGGGAGCGACCTTCTGGAGGCTACCCGTTCTGCGTACAGTTGGTACAGGAACTTTTTGGCATTCATGCGGGTTAGATTCAGCAATAGAACGTCCGCCTGGTCCCAGTTTTGAGCCCGATACGCCTTGATGAGAGCCCCCCAGGTCTTGAGTTCGCTGGTGGCGGTCTCATTCAGTTGTGCGACAGGTGCCATCGGCCAGAAAATAGCCACTGCCACGTCTTTGCCCTTGACCCGAACGCGGTCCAGTTCTTGCCAGGCGAATTCGGGTGCCAACTTACGTGTGGTCTCACTCACCACAATATCGACGCCGTATTCTTTTGAAAGACCTTCCAGACGAGACCCCAAGTTCACTGAATCGCCAATGACGGTGTAGGCCTGCCGGATGTCGGATCCCATGTCGCCAACACACATGATGCCGGTGTTGAGTCCAATGCCGATACCAATTTCCGGCAACCCCCGTGCCCGGTGGTCGATATTGATTTCGCGCACTGCACTGGCCATTTCCATCGCAGCTTTGACTGCGAGATGGGCGTGTTCTGCGGTTTCCACCGGGGCGCCCCAAAATGCCATGACACAGTCACCCATGTATTTGTCGATCGTCCCACGATTGGCCCGGATAATGCTGGTGAGTTTGCTGAACACCCCTGTCAACAACTCCTGAAGTTGGGTCGGCTCCATATGCTCCGACATCTTTGTGAAGCCGCGCATGTCACAAAACATGACCGTCAGCTCTCGATTCGATGCCTTCATGCTGTAGCCAGCGGGGTCCTTTACCATTTCATCGACGAGTTCTGGCGGTACATAAGTGCCAAACAGGTGAGCCAACTCCCGCTTTGATCGGGTCTCGACAAAATATCCGTAACTCATATTGAGCGAAAACGCGGTCAGGTTCATTACGATCGCAGCGGCCAAGGGCATGACCAACCCGAACGACAGGTAAAGCCACGTATTGATGATAGTCACGGTCGACAGAACCCCAACGCTGAGCAGCACCGCACGTGGCGCTGACAACAACGGAAGACCAATGGCCAAGGCCAAGCCTGCGATGACCAGGATGAACACGTCGTAACCCAAAGCCCAATCCGGCTTCAGCGTCACTTTGTTGTCTAGCCAACCCGAAATCACATTGGCGTGGGATTCAACCCCGGGATAGGCCTCCCCGACGGGTGTTACTCGAAGATCATTCAGTCCAGGGGCAGTCGTCCCCACCAAGATGATCTTATCTTGCAAACTTCCAGGAGGTAAACGTTCAAACAACACGTCAGCAGCCGAAACATACCGGTACGACCCGCCCTTAACTCCACCGGGTCCTCGGTACGGAACGAGCGTGGCAACATTTTTGTCTACCGGGATCTTTAGGGAAGACTTACCCTCAACAAGCAGAATTTTTTCCAACGCCTGAAACTTGCGCAACATGCCTTGCTCTTCCGAAAATCCCGGTACCACCGTTGGGGACCCGAATAATCGGCGAAACATGGCAAGGGCCAGCGATTCATAGTAGGCCCCCTTGTATTCCGCTAACAGGGGTAGCGAACGAACAACACCATCCTGGTCAGGAATTGGATTGAAGTGTCCGGCCAACGGAGCCGCCTTGGCGAGACTCTCTATATTTGCCCCAAATCCAGTCCATGAGAAGGCAGGTACCAATCGACCTTTGAGATCAGCGTTTGACAAGACGGGTGTGGGCAGCGTACCAGCGGTGTGACCATCACGATCACTGGTGAAGTAGTACCCCAAAATGACCGGGCGTTTTTCCAACTTTCGTGCAAAAACCGCGTCATAGTCCAGTTCCGATTGAAGCTGGCGGATCCGTTCAGCAAACCCAGGCTGGTCCTTGAGTTCATTGCGTGCCAGGTCGTTTAACCGGCTAAGACCAGAACTGTCGTCTGGTTCGGCAAAAACAATGTCAAAGCCGAGCAATGCTACTTTTTGTTTTTCGAAAAGCACATCGACCAGTTGCGCGAGTTTGTTTCGACCCCAAGGGAAGCGACCCACTTCAGCCAGGCTTTTCTCGTCAATGTCGACAATAACGATACGTTCATCCAGCGTCTTGGGCATCGTTGCCCGCAACCGCGCATCGTAAATTATGTCGTCAAGTCGCTGCAGGACACCGATCGGCGTCACGTCCATTGCATGCAATAAGGCGAACACGAGCGGAATCAAGGTGATCGCTATCCGTTGCCAATGCTTTGCTATCATTTTCATGCTGCATCACCCGGAAAATTGGCGCGCAACGGTCACCGCCAAAATAGCGCAGACCGTCAGGTCTGGACAAATTGCATTTGCGTGCCGGCCAACTCAATCAGATCGCCGTTCTTCAATGCGACCGGTTCTGCCCGGATTGGAGACCCGTTGAGCATGGGGTTTCCCGCGCCTTCAACATGGTGGACCACAAAGCCTTGCTGTCGCCGCGTGATCGCCGCTACTGCAACACCAGGTTTGCCGATCGTCGTAACAACTTTTGTTAAAGGCACTTCCCGACCAGACGCCGCGCCTGAGAGGACCTTGATGGCGGCATGGAAAGACCCCATACCCAGCGAGTCACCTCCGTTCATCGCAGGGGCAGCTACCGGGCGGGCGGGTGTAGCTGCTGTAGCCGGGCGGGCCTTAACGACCATAGTCTTGTCAAAGTTGTCCGCAACACCTTCTCCGACAAACTTGATTTTGTATTTGCCGATTTCAATGCTGTCGCCATTTTGAAGTTGCTGCTTCTTAATGGCTTTGCCGTTCAAATAAGTTCCGTTGGTGCTATTCAAGTCCTCCAAAACAACTTCATTGCCAGTCATTTGAAGAACGGCATGTTCACCGCTCACAGCAAGGTTGTCTATAACGATGTCGTTATATGGCCTACGCCCCAAAGTGGTCTTGTCTTTGGTCAGCTGCACCTCTTTGATCACGACCTCATCGATCGAAACGATCATTTTCGGCATGATCGACTCCTTTTCCTGTAATTTGTATTTGGAAAGCCCATTTGCATATTATTTCCCCAGCCACCGAGCGATTAAACCGCGCTTTTCAGGCGCCTCATGCAATTCAACCATCAACACGGAAATATTATCCCTTCCGCCATTTTCATTGGCCGCGTCGATTAGTTGCTTGGCTTTTTGGTCCAATGTTGCTTCTGATGCAACAATTTTAGCGATTGCATCATCGTTAACCATATCCGACAACCCATCCGAGCACATCAGATACAAATCACTGCCCTGTATCGTGTGCTCATTGACTTCAAGCAAGACCGATTCGTCAACACCCAATGCCCTGGTCACCAGGTTCTTGATGGAGGACGTGGCTGCCTGTTCCGCCGTTATAAGCCCAGCGTCCATCTGTTCCTGCAACAGTGAATGATCTTTGGTAATTTGTTCAAACGAACCATCCCGCAAACGGTAGCAACGCGAATCTCCGATATGACCAAGTACCAGCTTATCCTCCCTGAAAACACCGACGATCAAGGTGGTCCCCATGCCAGCGTAATGTGAGTTGGAGTTGGCCGAGTTGAAAATGGACCGGTTGGCATTGTCGACACATATCTCCATGGCACGCCGAACTTCCTTGGCTTTGACATTTGTTCCCGCTTCGGTGATCCAGCGACTCAGCTCCGATTTGATAAACGCTGTCGCCATTCCGCTAGCGATTTCGCCGGCGTTATAACCACCCATGCCGTCAGCCAGCACGGCGGTCAATGTCAACTCGTCGTAAGCGACAGCATCCTCGTTGTTGTCGCGCGCCCGGCCAGGGTCTGTTTTTGCACAAAATTGGTAATTCATTTGTCTCTTATTTCACCGGATTTGACCCATTGCCCGAGCCGGACGGTCCAAGGTCCGTAACATTCAGCACATTCGTTCTTTGAAATTCGTCAGGGCTGGCAGCTTCCGTGGCAGAAAAAGTTACGGTTCTCTCACTGGCGCCGCTGCCGCCGAGGGACCGGCCTGGTTGTCCCATTGCCCCACTGTCCAAAACCTGACTCAAGGTCTTGCGCAGATCCACGGCAAATTGGTCCCCCGTCTGGTAGCGAGTTTCCGGGCGTTTGCTCAAGGATAACGCCACAACGTCGGCCAGGGCTTGGGGCAAATCGGGGCGAATGATACGGATATCCGGGGCCTCTTCGTTCGCAATCTTGTACATCAATTCAGACATAGAGTCACCGCGGAACGGCAACACGCCAGCTAACAATTGGAACAGCATGACACCCAGTGAATACAGATCTGAGCGTCCGTCGACCTTCTTGCCCGCTAGCTGCTCAGGGGACATGAAGCTTGGGGTACCCAGCACCAGTCCGGTCTTGGTTTTACTGGAATCCGTAATCCGTGCAATGCCGAAGTCCGTCACCTTGACCGTATCACTCTCCGTTTCATACATGATGTTGGCCGGCTTGATATCGCGGTGCACCACATTCTGCTTGTGCGCGTATGCCAGCGCTTCCGCCACTCGGGCCACGATGCTGATAACTACCGGAACCGGCAGCAATTGGTCACCTTTGCAATGGTCCGCCAGGTCTTTGCCCTTAAGGAACTCCATCGCGATATAGGCCAGGTCGTGCTCTTCACCGGCATCGAATATGGTAACGATGTTTTGATGCTGAAGTCGACCGGCCGTTTCAGCCTCCCTGAAGAAGCGCTCCCGGGCATCGACCAATTCGTCGCCAGCAAATTCCTGACTCAACGCCATGGTTTTGATAGCCACAACCCGGCCGATTTTGGGGTCTTTACCCAAGTACACAACCCCCATCGCTCCCTTGCCGAGTTCTTTTTCGACCTGGTAGCGACCCAGCATGGGTTTCTCGACGGCACCGCCGTCGAGCAGCATGGTGCCACCGGGGTGAGAACCACCACCACCCAGCATCACCGTCTCCGAGAGATTCTTGGCCCGGCTAAGCTTTGCCTTGATATCTTTGTAGTCCTTGTCAAATGCCGCCATATGCTGGTAGACGGCTTCAGCTTTGTTGAACTGGCGTTTGCGCTCAAAGTCCATCGCCAGGTTGTAAAGGTTGCCCATTACAGCTTCGCCCATCGGCACGCGGCGGAAACGATCAAACGCCATGTCCAATTGACCTTGCCCTTGCAGCGCCAGACCCATCATTCGGTTGGTCTCTGCCGATTCTTCGTCCGCCTTGACCTTACCCGCTTCGGTCATCAGGAAGCGTTTGGTGGTTAAGGCCAGGTGCCCCAGAACCAGCACCGTCGCAGGAAAGACCAGCTTGATCCATGTGGCACTTGCCGACAACAAACTGAACTCCAGCGCCAACGCACCAATGAACAGTACCAGCGTTGCAATTGCCGCCATTCCAGCAGAGAGCCGTGGCAGGGCAACGATCACGTACGCCGCAACCAGCAGAAATGCGCCAAAAGAAGCCCAGACGCCCCAAGTCGGCTGAACGATAAAGTGTTCACTCAGAATGCTGGAGGTAATATGGGCGATGGTTTCCGCCGGGGACAACGCGGGATTGCCAGGCACAGGAAACTGAACCCCAACGCCGGCCGCCGTTGCCCCAATAATGACGATTTTCCCTGCATATTTGGAGGCCGGGATCTTGTCTGTCAAAACGTCATAAAAGGAATCAACCGTGAAGGCGGGTTTCCCCTCTTTGGCTTTGTAGAACTGGGGCAACATCAATGCTGACGTGTCCGTCTTGATCTTCAGCTTGCCGATTTGCACGGATTCACCAACATTGAGCCGAATATCGGCAGGGGTCAGGTTGAGACTGGCGGCGGCTGCCAGCAACGCCATGGAGGGCACTGCTTTACCAAAATAGTTCACCAATAGCGGCTCTTGCCGGACGTAACCATCACTGTCATAGCTCTGATTCAGATGCCCAATTCCTGCCGCGGAAATACCAATGACTTCGATCGGCTGTTGCCCCCGATTGGCAGATACTGAATAGCCATTCGGGTCATCGATCATGCTCTTCAAGACAAACCCAGGGAGCACGTTGTCAGGCTTGCCCTGCTGCTCGCCCAAAGTGTATACAGAGGGCAACAATACATTGCCTGCAGACTTGAGGCTGGTGGCCAAGATTGCATCCGTATCAAGCGCTACTTCCGCTTCGGCAACCAATTGTTGGAGTTGATCATTCGCGGCGCTGCTATCCGTTGCACTGGTCAGCACCAATTTCATTTTGCGAATGAAAGCCAGGCCCGGGTCAACTTGCGGCTCCAGAAAGAATGTAGTTTGCGCAATTGTCTTTGCCTTCGCCGCCGCCAACTTGTCAATCAGCTTGGCATGGATGTCACGGGACCAGGGCCAGCGACCCAAGTTGGCAATACTTTGGTCGTCAATCGCAATTACGGCGATACGGTCCGACGGCTGACGCGACGTACTCGTGCTCGCAAAATCGTAAAAGCGCCGCTCCATGGCATCAAAGGCGTCAGTCGCCTGATGTAGCACCACAACAGCAAGCACAATCGCCACCCCGGCGAACCAGTCTGTTCGCCAGAAGCTTCCCGATTTGGATAAAGAAGATTTCGCCACGTGCCAGTCCTACCCCTATATGCAGCTGCGCTTGATTGACAGCACCCACCCACAACGGAACCCCGACGGCAAGGCCGGGGAAGATGGCGACCTTAGCACATGATGTTGCAGCCGACAAGGCAGATGTTCACGTCAGTTGGATTTACGTCATGTCGCGTCGCTCGGCCACGGCCACGGCGCTGGCTTGACGGGGCTGCGAAAATGATCAAGCCGCTGCTTGAACCCGGCGTTTGAGCAGGGCCCCCACCAGAAAAACCAACAATGCGCCGGCCACTCCCAAGCTGTAGGTCCACACTGCGGTTTGTGGCAGGAAGTCCTTCAGTGCGGGGTCACTGTGCGCCATTGTTCCGGCGATCCAGCCCAACAACATAGCACCAACGGTAATGATCAAGGGGAAGCGATCCATTAACTTGAGAACGAGTTGGCTACCCCAAATGATGATTGGGATACTGACAAGCAGACCAAATATCACCAGCGGCATCTGATGCTGGCCACCAGCGCTCGTGGCAGCGCCAGCAATCGCGATGACGTTATCAATGCTCATAACCAGATCGGCCACAATCACCGTCTTGACTGCTGCCCACAGCTTGTCGCTGCTCTGGATATGGGCGTGCCCATCTTCGTCCTGTGGCGCCAGCAGTTTCACGCCGATCCACAGCAGCAGCGCGGCGCCGACCAACTTAAGGAAGGGAATCTGGAGAAGCGTTAGTGCAAATGCGATCAAAACGACCCGCAGCACGATCGCGCCAGCAGTTCCCCACAGTATGCCTTTGAGCCGCAAGTGGGCGGGGAGTTGGCGGCACGCCAGAGCAATCACCACGGCGTTGTCTCCCCCCAGCAGGATGTCGATCATGATGATCTGACCCACGGCGAGCCAGAAGTTGGCGGTCATGAATGCTTCCATGGAGTTCCTTGGGGCTTAGGCGCAGATGACAAACTGCACCACAAAATGAAAAAACCGGATTTCCCTTAGGAAACCCGGCCAGCATTATGACTGCTCGAAAAACCAGCGCCTGATACGCTGACAGATTCGGAGACTGTTAGAGCAAGGCCTTGAGCAGCTTCGCCATTTCAGACGGGTTACGGGTGACAGTAAAGCCACACTCTTCCATCACCGCAAGCTTGGCTTCGGCAGTGTCAGCACCGCCAGATATCAGCGCACCGGCGTGGCCCATGCGCTTTCCGGCGGGGGCCGTCACACCGGCAATGAAACCAACAATGGGCTTCTTCATATTCAGCTTACACCAGCGCGCGGCTTCGGCCTCGTCTGGCCCGCCGATTTCGCCAATCATGATCACGGCATCGGTATCGGGATCGTCGTTGAAAGCGCGCATCACATCGATGTGCTTCAGGCCATTGATAGGGTCACCACCAATGCCCACGGCAGAAGACTGGCCCAAACCGATTTCAGTCAACTGCGCCACGGCTTCGTACGTCAGCGTGCCAGAGCGGCTCACCACGCCGATACGGCCTTTGCGGTGAATGTGGCCAGGCATGATGCCGATCTTGATTTCGTCTGGCGTGATGAGACCGGGGCAGTTGGGTCCCAGCAACAGGGTCTTCTTGCCGCCAGCGGCTTCCTTGGCCTTCATGCGGTTGCGCACTTCCAACATGTCCTTGACGGGGATGCCTTCGGTAATGCAAATGGCCAAATCCAGATCCGCTTCCACGGCCTCCCAGATGGCCGCCGCAGCGCCAGCGGGCGGCACATAGATCACGGATACGGTAGCGCCGGTTTCCGAAGCAGCTTCCTTGACGGAAGCGTAGATTGGGATGTTGAAGATCGACTCTCCAGCCTTCTTGGGGTTCACTCCGGCAACGAAACAGTTCTTTCCGTTGGCATATTCCTGGCACTTTTCCGTGTGGAATTGACCGGTCTTGCCGGTAATGCCCTGGGTGATGACCTTGGTGTCTTTATTGATGAAAATCGACATGATGTTTCCTGATCGGTTGAGGACACGGCTTCGCGTTGCTGCAGCCTGCCCTGCAAATTACTTCGATACCGCTGCCACAATTTTTTGGGCCGCTTCGGCCATGCTATCTGCGCTGATGATGGGCAGGCCACTTTCGGCCAGCATCTTTTTGCCCAGTTCTTCATTGGTGCCCTTCATGCGCACGACCAGCGGAACGCTCAGGTTCACGGCCTTACAGGCGGTGATCACGCCGGTGGCAATGGTGTCGCACTTCATGATGCCGCCAAAGATGTTGACCAGAATGGCCTTGACCTTGGTGTTCTTCAGCATGATCTTGAAGGCTTCTGTGACCTTCTCGGGGGTGGCACCGCCGCCCACGTCCAGGAAGTTGGCGGGTTCGGCGCCAAACAGCTTGATGGTGTCCATGGTCGCCATGGCAAGACCTGCACCATTCACCAGGCAGCCAATATTGCCGTCCAGGCTGATGTAGGCCAAATCGAATTTGGAGGCTTCCACTTCGGCCGGGTCTTCTTCATCCAAATCGCGGTAAGCCACGATTTCAGGGTGGCGGAACAGTGCGTTGGCGTCGAAATTGAATTTGGCGTCCAGCGCCATCACATTACCCTTGCTGTCGCGGTTCAGCGGGTTGATTTCCACCAGCGACGCATCGGTATCCATGTAGCACTTGTAGAGCTTCTGGAAGATATCCACAGCTTGTGCGGTGGAATCAGCAGGCATGCCGATGGCATCAGAAATCTTCTTGGCTTGCTCCGCACTCAGACCGGTCAGTGGGTTGATGAACTCGGTGATGATCTTTTCAGGCGTGGAATGCGCCACTTCTTCAATGTCCATACCGCCTTCGCTGGAAGCGATGAACGCCAGCTTTTGTGTGGCGCGGTCGGTCACGATGGATACGTAATATTCTTTGTTGATGTCGGCGCCGTCTTCAATGTAGAGGCGGCGAACCTTTTGGCCTTCAGGACCAGTCTGGTGCGTTTTGAGCTGCATGCCCAGGATTTCTCCGGCAATGCGCTTAACGTCATCTATGGTCTTGGCAACCTTGACACCGCCGCCTTTGCCACGCCCACCGGCGTGAATCTGCGCCTTCACGACCCACACCGGGCCGCCGAGCTTTTGGGCGGCTTCCACCGCCTCTTGTACTGTAAAGGCCGGGATGCCGCGGGGTACGGGCACACCGAATTGGCGCAAAATTTCTTTGCCTTGGTATTCGTGGATTTTCATGACGTCTCTTTGGGGGCTGGACAATGTTCATCAGTTTGCAACATCAATCTGCCGCAAATCTGACACTGGACACATCAACTCCGAAATGTATCATGTTGCATCGCACCAAACTTGTGACTGCCTTACAGCGCGATTTTGGAACTGAATCGTTTCCTTTACTGAACCCGCTCTGGCGGCAATGGAATGAAAAAAATATTCATTGATGGCGAAGCCGGCACCACCGGCCTGCAAATTCGCGAGCGCTTGCAAACCATGGCCGGCGTGGAACTCATCAGCATAGACCCAGCCCTGCGCAAGGACGCCAACGCCAAGCAGTCGCTGATGGCGCAGGCCGATCTGGTGGTGCTCTGCTTGCATGACGATGCCGCTATTGAATCCGTAGCATTGATCGACGCATTGACCAGGGCCAACAACGGAAAAGGCCCAAAGGTTATTGACGCTTCCACAGCGCACCGCACGGCACCAGGGTGGGTCTATGGCTTCCCTGAACTAGCCGCTGACCAGCGCGAGGCCGTGGTGCAGGCGCGCCGGGTGGCCAACCCGGGCTGTTATGCCACCGGTGCGATTGCGCTCATCCGCCCGTTGGTGGACGCTGGCTTGCTACCTGCCGATTTTCCGGTCTGCCTGCCATCCATCAGTGGCTACACCGGTGGCGGACGCACCATGATCGAAGCTTATGAGGCCGGGCAGGCACCAGCCATGGAGTTGTATGCGTTAGGCCTGAAGCACAAGCACATTCCCGAAATCATGTGCTACACCGGCCTGACCCGTCGCCCGCTGTTTGTGCCATCGGTCGGCAATTTTGCGCAGGGCATGCTGGTCCAGCTGCCGCTGCATCTGGACACCTTGCCGGGCCAACCCACCGCGCAGGAATTACACGAGGCACTGGCCAAACATTACGCCGGCAGCACGTGGGTGACCGTGGAACCCGCCACGCCCGATCTGAAACTGGATGCTGTGGCACTGGCCAACACCGACAAAATGGAACTGCGCGTGTTTGGCAACGACGACGCACACCAGGCCGTGCTTGTTGCGCGCCTGGACAACCTGGGTAAAGGTGCGAGTGGAGCGGCCGTGCAGAACCTGCAGTTGATGCTGGGTATTTAAGGCGCCGGTGAAGACAAAGGCCCAACTCGCCCGTGAGGGGGAATGTCGGGGCCGATTTGCTGGACCAGCAGGGACGGATGAGGGCTTCGGCTTCCCCTGCCACGGCTGATTCGACCGTTTTTACCCTTGCTCGTCAAAACTACCAGACACCACTTTGCGAATGGCGTCACCGCCGAAACCGCGGCTAGCCAAAAAGCGCATTTGTTTGCTGCGCTCGGCGGCATCGGCTGCGGGTTCCCCGAACTTCTTGCGCAAGACTTCACGCGCCCGCTCCACCTCGCTTGCGCGCAAAGCCTGGACCGCCTCGGCAAAAGCCTGCGGTTCTAACCCTTTGGCTTGCAACTCATGTTTGATGCGGGAGGCACCGAGCTTGCCCGCACGGCGGTGAACTACCGACTCCACCACACGGCCTTCATTGATGAAATCCTTTGCTTGCAGCGCATCCAGCACCCTGGCGAGCTGGCCAGGCGCTTCCTCAAAGCTGGCCAGCTTGCGCTCCAGTTCCGCCCGGGAATGCTCGCGGGCACTGAGCAGGCGCAAAGCCCGCCCGGTGAGTGACAAAGTCTGGGTTGTCATCAGTCGGTGGACCTCGGTGCCTCAATTTTTGCTATATTTTCAATAGCTACTTGCGCTTTATTCACGAGGGCTAGCGGCATATTTCGTTCTTACTCCGTTTTCTCGGTCTTGTCCGCCTTCTTGCCCTTGGCCTTGGCCTCGGATTCCGCCACTGGCAGCAAAGGGATGCCCAGAGATTCACGGACCTTGTTTTCGATCTCGACCGACAGCGTGGGGTTCTCACGCAGGAACTCGCGGGCGTTGTCACGGCCCTGGCCGATCTTTTCGCCCTTGTAGGCATACCAGGCACCGGACTTTTCCAGGATGTTGGCTGTCACACCCATGTCGATGATTTCGCCGTGGCGGCTGATGCCTTCGCCGAACAAGATGTCGAACTCGGCCGTCTTGAACGGGGGCGCCACCTTGTTTTTAACGACCTTGACCTTGGTTTCGTTGCCAATCGCCTCGTCACCCTTCTTGATGGTGCCGGTGCGGCGGATGTCCAAACGCACGGAGGCATAGAACTTCAGCGCATTGCCGCCGGTGGTGGTCTCTGGCGAGCCAAACATGACGCCAATCTTCATGCGGATCTGGTTGATGAAGATCACCATGCAGTTGGTCTTCTTGATGTGGGCGGTGAGCTTGCGCAAGGCCTGGCTCATCAGGCGCGCCTGCAGACCGGGCAGCGAGTCGCCCATTTCGCCTTCCAGCTCGGCCTTGGGGGTCAGTGCCGCCACCGAGTCGACGACGATCAGGTCCACGGCGCCGGAGCGCACCAGGCTGTCGACGATCTCCAGGGCCTGTTCGCCGGTGTCAGGCTGGCTGATCAGCAAGTCTTGCAAGTTCACGCCCAGCTTTTGCGCGTACTGGATGTCCAGCGCGTGCTCGGCGTCGATGAATGCGCATTGCCCGCCGGTTTTTTGCATTTCGGCAATCACCTGCAGGGTCAGCGTGGTTTTACCGGACGACTCCGGGCCGTAAATTTCGACCACACGGCCGCGGGGCAGGCCGCCCACGCCCAGCGCAATGTCCAGCCCCAGGGATCCGGTGGAGACGACCTGGATGTCCTCGATCACCTCCCCTTCGCCCAGGCGCATGATGGTGCCCTTGCCAAATTGTTTTTCGATCTGGGCCAGGGCCACTTGCAGGGCTTTTGCTTTTTCACTGTTGGCGGCGAGGGGCTTGACGGGTGCATCCATGGGAAATCTCCTTAAAAATCAAACATCTGAGAGCACATCGGTAATTGGGTTTAATTACAGCCTGTATGCTTGAACAGTAGTTTACAGTCATACATTGAAACCAGTAAACACATTTTTTAGTCAGTTTGCATTACTATTTTGACCATGGCTTCACTCTCGGGTTCAGATCCCCTTGGATGGCGACAGGCCCATATCGGCCACTGGATGCGCATGGCGCTGCAGCAGTTCGATGACCGGGTGCTGACCCTGATGGCACAGCATCCGGCCGTGCCGCTGGGTTTGTCCAATCTGGCGGCCCGAGGGCAGGTCGGTGCGGCACACATCCACATCACACGCCATTTGGCGCAGGACGGCTCACGACTCGGTGAGCTGGCCACGCGCGCCGGCATGAGCAAGCAGGCCATGGGCGCACTGGTGGACCAATGCGAAGCCTGGGGCATGGTTACACGAGCGGCGGATCCGGCCGACGCTCGGGCCCGCCAGGTACGCTTTACCGCCACCGGTCTTGCGTGGTTGGGCGCCTACCGCGACGCGGTTGCGCAGGCTGAGGCCGAGATGCGTCAGGCCATTGGTGATGAGGTGGCAACCGTGCTGGCGCTTGGGCTGGAAGCCTACAGCGGCCAATAGTTCTGCTTTCAACAGGGTGACGCGCGCCAGCCCCGCCACGCCTAGAATGAGGGACAGTAAAAAACGGCGCATTGACCTGTAGAGGGCCAATGTGACTACAACGAGGAGCAGACATGCGAATATTGATCGCCGAAGACGACCAGGTGCTGGCCGACGGCCTGCTGAGGGCCTTGCGGGGCGCAGGGGCGGCTGTGGACCACGTGGCCAGTGGCTCTGAGGCCGATGCGGCGCTGATGACCAACACCGAATTTGACTTGCTGATTCTGGATCTGGGTCTGCCCAAGATGCACGGCCTGGAAGTGCTGAAAAAGCTGCGCGGGCGTGGATCCTCCCTACCGGTTCTGATTCTGACGGCGGCTGATTCAGTCGATGAACGCGTCAAGGGGCTGGACTACGGGGCCGACGACTATATGGCCAAACCCTTCAGTCTGCAGGAACTCGAAGCCCGCGTGCGCGCCTTGGTACGCCGCGGCATGGGCGCCACCAGCAGCAGCATCAAGCATGGGCCTCTCACTTACGATCAGGCCGGTCGTGTGGCGACCATTGACGGCAAGATGGTCGAGTTGTCTGCGCGCGAGCTGGGTCTGCTGGAAGTTCTGCTGCAACGCGCCGGGCGGCTGGTCAGCAAAGACCAGTTGGTCGAACGCCTGTGTGAATGGGGTGAAGAGGTGAGCAACAACGCCATTGAGGTTTACATCCACCGCTTGCGCAAGAAGATAGAAAAAGGCCCCATCCGCATTGCGACGGTTCGCGGTCTGGGATATTGCCTGGAAAAAATTCCGAACTGAGAATGTGGCCCCCACGCTTGTCGCTTTACATACTGTGCTGCCCGCCTGGGGGGCCATCGCGGCTTGCGGCGGTCCGGCGCCGCTCAAGCTCGCCCTGACCCTGTGAAGATCTTCCAGCGCGAGCAACGCAGCCTGTTCGGAGAGATCCTGGACTGGATGCTAACGCCGTTACTGTTGTTGTGGCCTGTGAGTCTGGTGTTGACCTGGTTGGTGGCCCAGGGCATCGCTGGCAAGCCGTTCGACCGGGCGCTGGAGTACAACGTCGCAGCCTTGGCTCAGTTGGTCACGGTCAACCAGAACAAGGCCCAATTTGTCCTGCCTTTGCCCGCACGGGAACTCCTGCGTGCCGATGACACCGACACGGTCTACTACCAGGTGCTAGGAACATCGGGTGAGTACCTCAACGGAGAGAAAAACCTGCCTTTGCCACCGGAAGATGAAAGGCTTGCCCCGGGTGAAGTCCGTATCCGTGACGACGAGTTCCGCGGTATGGCTATCAAGGTCGCGTACACCTGGGTCAAACTGGATGTACCCAACAGCAAACCGGCGCTGGTGCAAGTGGCGGAAACCATGGACAAACGCGCCCTGCTTGCCACCGAAATCGTCAAGGGTGTGATGTTGCCGCAGTTTGTCATCTTGCCACTGGCGGTGTTGTTGGTCTGGCTGGCATTGGTACAGGCCATCAAACCCCTGAATCACCTGGAAGAACGCATCCGGGCGCGCAGCCCCGATGACCTCAGCCCATTGGATGCGCAGGCCGTGCCGATTGAGGTCGTGCCGTTGGTGTCGTCCGTTAACGATTTGCTGATGCGCCTGAAAGATTCCATCGCTACGCAAAAGCGATTTCTCGCGGACGCAGCGCATCAGCTCAAAACGCCGCTGGCCGGACTGCGCATGCAGGCCGACCTGGCGCAACGAGAAGGCGCCAACGCCGAAGATCTGAAACAGTCTTTGCGACAGATCGGCCGCTCCAGCATCCGCGCCACCCACACCGTCAACCAACTCCTAGCCTTGGCCCGCGCCGAAAGCAGTGGCACCGCCATGAGCCAGCAACCGTGCAACCTGGTGCGTCTCACCATGGATGTCATCCGTGATTGTGTGCCGCGGGCCATGGACAAACACATTGACATTGGGTACGAAGGCGCAGAACAAGGTAGCGACGATACCGTCTTGATGGGCAACCCGACCTTGCTCAAGGAAATGGTGCGCAATCTGATGGACAACGCCATTAACTACACACCGTCCAATGCCGACAAGCCCGGAATGATTACAGCGCGCATCCTGAAAGACCCCTTCAGCAAGGTGCTCGTGCTACAGGTAGAAGACTCAGGGCCCGGCATTCCGCCGGTCGAACGTGAACTAGTGTTTCAGCCTTTCTACCGGGTTCTGGGGACCGAGGCGGATGGCTCGGGCCTGGGTCTGCCCATTGTTCTGGAGATCGCACGCCAACACAATGCCAGTGTCAGCATCGAAGACAGCCGACCGGGTCAATCGCCACCTGGAACCTGCTTTACCGTTCGTTTTGCCCAGTCAGATTAAGCGCCGTCCGAGCGCCGCCATCAGCCGCAGTTCTTCAACGGTCGGCCCGCCAACGCTGGTTTGAGATCGTTCAGACGACGCTTCATCTCCTGCGTCAAAGCCGGTAGCTTGAGCTGCGTTTGTTGTCCTTCGGCACGTTCCTGCACCACCCTCGCGGTGCGAATTCCCCGCAAGCTCAGGCGCGCCAGTTCAGCCTGTGCGGCCGACTGGCTGTCAAAACCGCCCAATGACAGCCCGATTTCCAGATCCGCATTGTTCAGACCTTGCGGTACCAAGCGCATAACCGCAAGTTCCTCACGCTTTTTGGCCAACCCCTCGGCGTTGGCAAACTTGCCCATATAGACAATCCAGCGCGCCGGTACGGTGCTCACTTGCAATTGCCAGCTGCCCGGCACCAAAGTGGCCTCCAGCGCCGCGCGCAACACCGTGGCTTGGGCGTCATCAAACGGTCCGGCTTGCAGACATTCCTTGGGGACCAAATCCGCCTGCACCTGCGCTTCGACCCGCTTGAATTCCGCAGTAGTCAGAACCCGAAAGGCCTCCGGCTTGATTTGTTGCTCCATGCGCTGGGGCTCATGCTGGGATGTTGGAGCGAAACCGTATGAACGCAGCATGCCTTGACTCCACACAAAATAAGCGCCATTGGCCAGAATCAAAGTCAAAAATAACAGTCTCAGCATGGTGTCATTGCGCTTGTGTAGATGGGGTCGGGCGCACGCTAACTTCTGCGCTGGTGATTTTTTTTAAACCGTTTTTAGTATGCACCAGCAACGCTCCGGCGGTGTCAACGCCGCGGGCGAACCCGGTCGTACCATCGTTGCACAAAATCTCTTTTCCGTACAACACATCACGTGCATGAAACGCTGCACGCAAGGGGCCAAACCCATCCGACTCAAAACGCTGCACTGCGGATACCAGCGGCGGTACCAGGCGGGCCAGTGCCGTCGGCGCATTGACGCCTGGCAGAACTTCAGACAACGCGGCTGGCGGCGTACGTAGCCCCTGGCCACTGCGTGGCGTGATGTTGAGGCCAATGCCCACCACGGCATACCGCAGCTCACCGAGACTGGCCGTTTCAATGAGAATGCCTCCAAGCTTGCGCCCCTGCAGCCAGAGGTCGTTGGGCCATTTCAGTTGAAGGCTGGGGTGCAAGCTCTCTGCCAGGGCCAGTCCGACTGCGAGCGACAGACCCGACCAATCCTGCGGTGCCAGTGCAAAACCGAGTGAAAACGTCAACGATGGTTGCAGCTCGACACAAGCCGCACCATCAGAGGTTGGCACAGCGCCGAACTGACCTTCAGTGTGGCCATCGTTTCCGCTGAACCACTGCCGACCCAGACGCCCACGACCGGCCGTTTGTCGCTCAGCCACCAGCAACACCGCGTCCGCTTGGCCGGCGCGCGCGCGGCGCATCAGCTCGGTATTCGTCGAATCAATTTCGGGCAGAATTTCCACTGAAAACCCCGGCAGAGAAGGCGACACCGCCGCCCAAATTGCCTCAGCAGGCCAGTGAATAGGCCCCAACAAAGGGTCCTTCGCAGCTTGGGGCGACCCGGCGCTGCTCATCTCGCTCACTTCTTGCCGCGCTTGGGGGATAACAAGGTGCCGCGACAGGTCTTGGCACCACACCAGCAAGGGTGCTCGGCCTTGAGCCTCTTGGTGTAGCGCTCGTCCAGGATGAGCCCGTAATCGTAGTTAAGCTCTTCACCGGGCGCGATGTCACGCAAGGCCTTGATGAAAATGCGACCATCAACTTCGTCGGCTTCACAGTTGCCATCACACGAGTGGTTGATCCAGCGCGACGAGTTGCCACCGACCTTGGCGTCTATGACATGCGTTTCATCGATGTGAAAGTAAAACGTGTGGTTGGGGTCATTCGGGTCATGCGGGTGGCGCGCCTGGGCTTCTGCCCAGGTAATGATTTCGCCCACGTACTCGATGATGGTTTCACCCTCGCCAATATCCTGCAGCGCAAACACGCCCTTGCCATGCACGCCAGAACGACGGGTTTGAATGCGACGGGTGTCGCCACGGGGCATAGTCTTGCTCACTGTTGCTCTCTTTTCTGCAGGTCGGACAACGGGTCTCAAAATTTGGTATGGTGAACCGTATGGGCGCGCATGTGTGCGCCTGCGTGTGTGGGCGCGCACCTGCGCGCACGCGAGAACTGGATTGTAGTCAGATGAAAAACGCCGTTTTCAACAAAACATTGGTCATTGCAGAAAAGCCATCCGTTGCCCAAGACATCGTGCGGGCGCTTACACACACTGCGGGCAAGTTCGAGAAACACGACGAGTACTTTGAGAGCGACACCTATGTCGTCTCCAGCGCCGTGGGCCATTTGGTGGAAATCCAGGCGCCCGAAGAGTTTGATGTCAAACGCGGCAAATGGAGCTTTGCCAACCTGCCGGTGATTCCGCCGCACTTTGATTTGAAGCCCGTAGACAAGACCAAGACGCGCCTGAACGCGGTAGTCAAACTGGCCAAACGCAAGGACGTGGACAAGATCGTCAACGCCTGTGACGCGGGTCGCGAGGGGGAGCTGATCTTCCGCCTGATCGAGCAGTACGCCGGTGGCGCCAAGCCGCTGGGCAAGCCGGTCAGCCGCCTGTGGCTGCAATCCATGACGCCGCAGGCTATCCGTGACGGCTTTGATCATCTGCGCACCAATGCGCAGATGCAACCCTTAGCCGATGCCGCCCGTTGCCGCAGCGAAGCCGACTGGCTGGTGGGCATCAACGGCACCCGCGCCATGACCGCCTTCAACTCGCGCGACG
>ERZ724520.180-NODE-180-length-33950-cov-6.012096_pt1 | contig 33950 bp, 34 predicted proteins | sample MGYA00376053_ERZ724520 | MGnify/ENA primary metagenome ERZ724520 (study PRJEB28724, sample SAMN07190886) | activated sludge metagenome | isolation source: activated sludge of sewage treatment plant in Hong Hong | place: USA: Christiansburg, Virginia | collected...
CGACGGCGGCGAGCGCCACCATGAGGCCCACCCGGGAGCCCGGCTGGCGCGCCGCAGTCGCAGGGACCGACGCGGCTGCGGAGGCCGGTGCAGGCGGCGCGGGGACGGCATACGCGGGAGGGAAGACGCCAGCGCTGGGAGGCGGCGGATACACGGAAGGTGGCGGATACCCGGAAGGCGGCGGTGCGGCTGCGGCCGGCGGATAGGCCGGCAGGGCTGCGGTCGGGACGCCGCTGCGCGGGTCGGACGCCGGGTCGGGCCAGGAGGCAGGGGCAGAACCCGCGCCCGGGTCGAACGCCGGACGGTCGGGGTGCTCGCTCATCTGCCGGAGATCTCCGTCGTGCTCGTCGTGGAGGTGGGCCACACGGTGGAGAAGCCCACCTGGCTCACGGGGAAGGACAGCATCCCTGAGTATGCCGCGCCAAGACCACTCGCGGTGCCCACTCGCGCCGGGACCGGCGCACCTGCCGGAGCAGCACTGACCGCCGCGGGAGCTAGCCCGACGGTCCAGGCAGCAGCGGCCGAGGCTCCGGCAGCCAGCCCAGCCACGAGGGCAGCCCGGCGGGCCGAGCGATGCCGGGGCGGTCCGGCTGGGGACACCGTCGGCAGTCGCAACCCCTGGACGAGGAACGGCGCGGCCGGGACCGGGGGCTGGGCTCCGACGGGAGACCCCGTCGAGGCCGCAGCCGCGATGAAGCGGGCGTTCGGGGACGCGTTGCCCATGCCCAGCAGCAACGCCTGCAGGCTGTCGGACACGCACGGCGCCGGCGCGGTGCGCAGGGAGGCGAGCAGGCTGCGCTCCTGGTCGACGGCATACCGGCAGTGTGCGCAGACGACCACGTGCCGATCCCACGCCGACAACGCCGACCCCGGGAGCCGGCGATCGACGTAGGCGCTGACTTGGTCGCCGAGGTGTCGGGACATCACGCTCCTGCGCGGGCGGCCGGGCGCAGCCGGCTGGGAAGGGGTATGCCGTGACGCGCGGCCGGTCGGGACGCGGCGGGAGCGGGGGTGGTCACTCGAGCTGCCGCACCGTCGGCGCCAGGCGCCCGGTGCGCCAGGGACTCACGCAACGCGGCGCGACCGCGGTGGATGCGGGAGCGGACGGTGCCGAGCTTGATCCCCAGGGTGGCGGCGATCTCCTCGTAGGACAGGCCCTCGATGTCACACAGGACGACGGCCGCACGGAACTCGGGCGCCAAGGCGTCGAGCGCGCGTTGGACGTCGTCGTCGAAATGGGTGTCGGTGAAGACCTGCTCGGGCCCCGGCTCGCGGCTGGCCATGCGGCTGGCGGCGTCGTCGGGCAGCGCGTCGAAGCGGATCCGCTGCTTGCGGCGCATCTTGTCGAGGAACACGTTGGTCGTGATCCGGTGCAGCCAGCCCTCGAAGGTGCCGGGCGTGTAGGAGTTGAGCGATCGGAAGACCCGGACGAACACGTCGTGGGTGAGGTCTTCGGCGTCATGGGGGTTGCCGGTGAGGCGGTAGGCAAGCCGGTAGACGCGGGCTGAGTGCTGCGTGACGATCTCCTCCCACGTCGGAGGCGTCCAACCGGAACCCTCGTCGGGGACGGTGTCGCTCCCGGTCAGGGGACGGATCAGGGTGTCGCTCACTACCTCGCGCCTTTCGCAGCCTTGGACTTCTGACGTTCGTGACACCTCAAGAGTTCCCTCGATGCCCACGAGTCGACTGTGCCCTGCCTGTGTATTGGCCAACCATCCGGGTCGACCCTGGTATTCCACCCATCCGCCCCTGAGGTCTCGACGCCGCAAGGTCCGCGTGCTCCCTGCGTCGAGGACTCTCGCGGGCTAGGGTTTCGACCATGAGCGCCAATCGTGCCGCCAGTTGGGCGTATGCCGAGCAGTTCATCGCTGAGGGCCCCACGATGGAGGCTGCCCGCGAGCGGGGCCAGGCTCTGGGCGCCGTGCCCGTCGGCGTCGCCACCGGCGCCGCGCTGCGGATGCTCGCGGCCACGGGGGCCGCCAAGGCCGTCGTCGAGATCGGGACGGGGGCCGGCGTCTCGGGGCTGTGGCTGCTGGCCGGTATGCCGTCGGACGGGGTCCTCACGACGATCGACGTCGACGCCGATCACCAACGAGCGGCCAAAGAGGCGTTCGCTGAGGCGGGGATCGCTCACCAACGCACCCGGGTGATCCTGGGGCGGGCGCTGGACGTGCTCGCCCGGATGACTGACGCGGCATACGACCTCGCGTTCGTGGACGGTGACAAGGACGAATATCCGGCCTACGTGCGCGAGGCGACCCGCTTGCTGCGCCCTGGTGGGGTGCTGGCCCTGGACAACATGTTCTGGCACGACCAGGTGGCTGACCCGACGGCCCGTGACGAGCGCACCCGGACGCTGCGCGACCTGGGGAAGGCCCTGCGGGAGGACGACGCGTTCGCCTCGGCGTTGCTGCCGGTCGGAGACGGGCTGCTGGTCGCCGTCAAGCGCTGACGGCGAGGCCCGAAAACACCAACGGGCCCCCGTTCCTGGTCGGAACGGAGGCCTCGCGTGTGGGTGGTACGTCAGGACACGCCGTCGCAGCCTGCAATTGCGTCTCGCAATGCAGCGGCCTCGTCGGGGGTCATTTCGACGACCAGCCGTCCGCCACCCTCCAAAGGCATGCGCAGAACGATCCCGCGGCCTTCTTTGGTGACCTCGAGTGGACCATCTCCGGTCCTCGGCTTCATCGCCGCCATGGGTTCCCCTTCCTCGGAAACTCGTGCGCCACAGCCTGATGCGTCGGCAGATTCACGACGCAGACTGCACCGGAGACCATTATCACGCGTCTACCGGGCTCGGACGAAATCGTCGTGCGGCACGATGGGGCCATGACCGACGATCGTGCCGCGCAGACCGCGCCCGTCCTGCTCCATGTCGAGGGCGGGGTCGCCACTGTGACCCTCAACCGTCCCGAGGCGATGAACTCCCTCGACCTCGCGACGAAGGACCTCTTGGTGCCGACGATCCGCCAGGTTGCGGACGATCCGGCGGTGCGCGTCGTCGCCATTACCGGAAGCGGTCGGGCGTTCTGCGTCGGGCAGGACCTCAAGGAGCACATTGCCGGGCTGATGGCCGGCGACGAGGGGCTCGGGGTCACCGTCGTCAAGCACTACAACCCGATCGCCGAGATGCTCGCCACGATGAACAAGCCCGTCATCGCCGCCCTCAACGGCGTCGCGGCCGGCGCGGGTGCCTCGATCGCCATGGCCGCCGATTTCCGGATCATGGTTGAAGGCGGGGGCATGAACCTCGCGTTCGCCGGGATCGCGCTCTCCTGCGACACGGGTTCGTCGTTCTGGCTGCCGCGCCTCGTCGGTGTCGCCAAGGCCAAGGAGCTGCTCCTGCTCCCGCGGACCCTCTCGGCGCAGGAGTGCCTGGACCTCGGCCTGGTCACCAGCGTCGTCCCGGCCGACGCCTTCGCCGGCGAGGTCGCCACGCTGGCCGGCAAACTCGCCGCCGGGCCGACCCTGGCCTACGGCGCGATGCGTCAGGCGATCGCCTTCAGCGCGGCCCACTCCCTCACCGAGTCGTTGGCGTTCGAGAGCGATCTGATGAACTCCACGGGCCAGACCGCCGACCACCGGGTCGCCGTCGATGCCTTCCTGGCCAAGCAGAAGCCGGTGTTCGAGGGTCGGTAACCGGTCGGGCCGTTAGGGCGCGAAGTCGATCGGTGGCGTGAACAGCCACACGACCGAGACCCACTTCCACTGCAACCAGAGGAAGGCCGCTCCGAGGACGAGCGCCCGGACCGTTGTCGGTATGCCGCGCCCCCGACCCCGCCCGCTGGCCAGCCCCAGCAGGACCGCGAGGTAGGGGAACATCGGCAGCAGGTAGCGCGCCGTGCTCGTCCCAGGGGTCTGCACCGCGATGACGTATGCCGCGTAGATCACCGGCCAGACCCGCAGCTCCGGCCCCAGTCGACGAGCCCACGGGCCGGCCATGCCGACGAGCAGGAGCACGAGGGTCACGGCGAACAGCCGCGGCCCCCAGTCGCCGAGGTAGTACCGCGGGATCGTGAACCACGGCTCGAGGATCTGGACGTGCCCGGTCATCGACCAGGCGCCCATGGTGTCGAAGTACGCCGAGGCCTGGCCGGTGGCCACCCAGGCGATCCCTGGCCACAACAGGCCGGCCACTCCGCACCCGACGAGGCTGGTCAGCGCCGCTCCGGTCTCTCCGGGGCTCATGGGCTCTGCGGCTCGCCGCCGCCAGCGCAGCCACACCGCGACAAGCGTGACGACCCCCAAGGGCAGGGCGATCGGCCGGGTGACCCCGATCAACAGAGCCAATCCCGCTGCAACGAGCCAGCGTTCCCGGCTCAGGGCGAGGAGGTATCCGCACAACAGCAGCATGGCCAACGACTCGGTGTAGGCCACCTGCAACGCCGGAGAGGAGGGGAAGACGGCATACAGGCCGACGACGAGCAGCGCGCCCGCGCGACCGATCCGGGGGCGTAGGAGGGCCGCCATGGCCACCGCCGCGCCGAACCCGATGACCAAGGCCAGGGTCGAGGCGGCGGCCGCGAACGAGAGGCCAGTCACCTCCATCACGGCGCGGGCGAGGAACGGGAACAGCGGGTAGAAGGCCCAGGTGTTCTGCATGGCGATCCCGGCAGGGTCCCGGGGCACCGTGTTGGGATATCCGCCCGTCGCCACCCGCTCGTACCACTGGCCGTCCCAGAGTCGAGTGAAACCGACATAGTCGACGGCCTGGTGGTCGGTCATGTCGGCCGGCAGTTGGGACGGCGCGACGAGGGCCAGCATGACGGTCGTGAGCAGGCGCGTGATCGCGTAGAGGACGACGACCTGAACCACGGCGTTGCCGCGGAAGACCCGATCGAGCACCGCCTCGGCGCGAGCGAAGGGTGGCCCGCTCAACGCGGCTTTGGAGTCGGGTGCAGAGTCGGCTGCGGCTGCGGCTGCGGCTACGGATGCGGGGCTGGCGTCGAGCGGCCGTCCGACACTCCTCCGCCCGCGTGCGACCCCCATTCGGGTCATGCTAACGGGGCTCGGGGGCAGCCGGGCGAGCCTGTTGGCCGCCAGCCCGATGGCACCCGGCCAGGTGGTCGTCGACGAGCCCGCAGGCCTGCATCGCGGCATACATGGTCGTCGGGCCGAGGAAGACGAAACCACGCGCCTTGAGCGCTTTGGTCAGTGCGACCGACTCCGGCGAGGTGGCCCGCACATCACCCATCCCCTGCGGGCGATCATGGTGGGCGGGGGCGTGGGCCCAGACGAGCGCATCGAGGCCACCGTCATCGCGCAGGTCCACGACCGCCTGGGCATTGTGGATCGCCGCGTCCACCTTGCGGACGTTGCGGACGATCCCGGTGTCGGCGAGCAGCCGGGCTCGATCGCCGGCGTCGAAGGCGGCCACCACATCGGGGTCAAAGCCAGCGAAGGCGGCCCGGAAGCCCTCGCGCTTGCGCAGGATGGTGAGCCACGACAACCCGGACTGGAACGCCTCGAGGGTGAGCCGCTCGAACAACTCACGCTCGCCGTGCAGCGGAACGCCCCACTCGTCGTCGTGGTAGGCGACGTAGTCGGCGGTGGACGCAGCCCACGCACAGCGGGGTATGCCGTCCGGCCCCGTGACGACGGCGGTCGCGCTCATGCGCGGGCGGCCATCTCGGCCACTGCGCGGGTGAAAATCGAGCGGACGGCCCGATCGGTGAGAGGTGCGGCCAGCCGACCGATGGCATGCGGGTGCGGCACGATCTCCTCACGCCAGGTCAGTCGCGTCCGGGTGCCGTCGAGCGCCTCGAGCCGAATGGTGGCCCAACCCCCCAGCCAACGGCCGGTCTTGACGATCGCGAACTCGGCCCGCCCGTCCGCCGGCGGCGACCAACGGGTGACGACCATCCGGTCGGCGAAGCGCAGCCGGCCGATGCCGGTCAGTGCGACGAACGCCCACCCCACCCGCGGTGGTCCCGCGTCGGTGTCGATCCGCGTCAACGTCACCGGATGCGCTTCCAGGTCGCTGACGACCGCCCAAACGGCTTCGATCGGGCGCGGGATGACTCGCTGGATGGTGACTGCGGTCATGGATCAGGCCTGCGAGTCGGGGCGGGCGATCGGTTCGGAGAACTCCGCCCATTCCGAGGGGCGCACGAACGGCGAGGCGGGCGGCATACTCGGGTCGGCGTCGGGGCCAGGCTGGTAGGCGGCCGTGGTCGCGGCGTCGATCTGATCGCGCAGGACGGTGATCTCGGCGGTGAGCCGGTCGATGACCTCGTCGACCTGCTCCATCCGGTAGCCCCGAAGGCCCGTGTCCAGCCGCAGGCCCTGGACGTCGTCGGGAGACAGCGGACCGTCCGGGAGCGGGGCGTAGGACAACGACGACGTCGGATCGACGAGCGACCCGTCGACCCGGCCGAAGATTGCAGCGACCGTCAACCCGACGAGGACGACGGCTACGACCAGCGCAATCCACATCAGCGCACCTCCGTGTGGAGGTGATCCTGATCGACGACGAAGCGCACGGCCTGCTCGACGTCGTCGGTGACGAGGATGCGATCGACGTCGTCTGGCGAGATGGTGCCCGCGGCGACGAGGGTCGTGCGGAACCAGTCGATGAGCCCCGCCCAGTAGTCGCGCCCCAAGAGGACGATGGGGAAGGTTGTGATCTTGCCGGTCTGCACGAGGGTCAGCGCCTCGAAGAGCTCATCGAGGGTTCCCATACCGCCGGGCAGGACGATGAAGCCTTGGGCGTATTTGACGAACATCGTCTTGCGGGCGAAGAAGTAGCGGAAGTTGACGCCGAGGTCGACGTAATCGTTGAGGCCGGTCTCGAACGGCAACTCGATGCCCAGCCCGACGGAGGTGCCGCCGGCTTCGAGGGCGCCCTTGTTGGCCGCTTCCATGATGCCGGGGCCGCCGCCGGTGATGACGGCATACCCGGATGCGACCAGTCTGCGGCCCACCTGGACCCCGAGCTCGTATGCCGGGTGGCCGGCTCCCAGCCGCGCCGACCCGAAGACGCTGACGGCCGGGCCGAGCTCCGCGAGCGCCCCGAACCCTTCGACGAACTCGGACTGGATGCGCATGACCCGCCACGGGTCGGCGTGCAGCCACTCGGTGGAGCCTCGGCTGTCCAGCAGGCGTTGGTCGGTGGTCGTCTCGGGCACGCGTTGGCCGCGCAGGGTCACCGGACCCTTCTGGTACGACCGTCGCCGGTCCTTGCCGTTCACGAGAGGCAACGCTACGCGACCGGGCTGGGTGCTCAGCGCAGCGACGGCCATCCGGGGGCTGCCGATCAGGCGAACCCGGGCTTGCGTCATGCCAAACGCACGGCATACGTCATCGGTTGGTCGGCGGGCGGGAGGCCGCGCATGAAGCCGCGACCGGTGGCGTGATCACGCATGCAGCGACGGCTTCACGGGCGGCTTCATCCCCGCGGCTGGCGGGCGGACGGCATGACGCTCATGATGCTCGGCCGGGGTGGGTCAGGACTGAAGCCACCGGAACATCGCGGCCTCGGCGTCGACGTATTGCTGGACCGGTGCCCGCTCGTCGTCCATGTGCGCCAGCAGCGGGTTGCCGGGCCCGAAGTTGACGGCCGGCACACCCAGCGCAGCGAACCGCGCCACGTCGGTCCAGCCCTCCTTGGCCTGGACGGGGACCCCCAACGCCTCGACGAAGGCACGCGCGGCGGGCCGATCGAGCCCCGGACGCGCCCCGCCAGCGTTGTCGGTCACCTCGACCTCGAACCCGGCGAAGACCTCACGCACGTGAGAGACGGCCTCGTCCTCGGAGCGGTCGGGCGCGTAGCGGTAGTTCACCGTCACGGCGCACGCGTCGGGGATGACGTTGGACGCCGTCCCTCCCGAGATGAGCACGGCCTGGAGCGCCTCGCGATAGGTCAGCCCCTCGACCTCGACAACCCGCGCCTCATACGCCACCAGCCGCGCGAGCACCTCGCCAGCATCGTGGATCGCGTTGTGTCCCACCCACGGCCGGGCCGAGTGCGAGGCGATCCCCTTGGTGCGCACCTCGACCCGCAACGTCCCCTTGCACCCACCCTCCACGGTGCCGTCGGTCGGCTCCATGAGCACGGCGAAGTCGGCGGCGAGCAACTCGGGTCGGTGCTCGGCGACCCGGCGCAGGCCGTTGCGCTCCGAGTCGACCTCCTCGCAGTCGTAGAAGCAGTAGGTGACGTCGCGGTTGGGCGCGGTCAGAGCCGCCGCCAACTTGAGCATGACGGCCACCCCGCCCTTCATGTCGACGGTCCCACGCCCGACCAACTCGTCGCCCACGCGTCGGGTCGGCAGGTTGGGGGTATGCCGCGTGAGCGGCACCGTGTCAATGTGCCCGGCGACGACGACCCGCTCCGGGCGCCCCAGCGCCGTCCGGGCGATGACGGTGTGACCGTCGCGGACGACCTCAAGGTGGGCCAGCCCGCCCAGGGCCGCCTCGATGGCATCGGCCAACGGGCCCTCGTCGCCACTAACCGATTCGATGTCGCAGATGGCAGCGGTGAGGGTGACGACGTCGGCGGCAAGGTCCAGCGAAGGCGAGGTGAGCGGCATACCCCTCAGGCTAGGGGTATGCCGCTCGCCCGCTCCAACCCGCGACGGCTGGTGTGGGCGTGGCGGCTGACGTCCGCCCACTCGCCTAGGCTTGACGCATGAGCGAGCGCACGGCGTGGGGATTCGGGTTGGCCACGGTGACCAAGCACGGTGACGTGTTGGACGCATGGTTCCCACAGCCGTCCTTGGGCACGCCGCCCGACGATGTCGCCGCGCCCACCGCGATCGCCGAACTCGCCGGCAAGGACAAGGTCCGCAAGGTCACGCAGGCCGTGGTGCTCGTCATCGCCGACCTTGACTCGCCGCCTGCCGACACCGCCGACGCCTATCTGCGTCTGCACCTGCTCAGCCACCGGCTCGTGGCACCCAACTCGATCAACCTCGACGGCATCTTCGCCGCCCTGCCCAACGTCGTCTGGACCAACCACGGGCCGTGCGCGGTCGACGGCTTCGAGCAGACCCGGGCGCGGCTGCGCGCCCAGGGGCCGGTGACGGTCTTCGGCGTCGACAAGTTCCCCCGGATGGTCGACTACGTCGTTCCGTCGGGTGTGCGGATCGCCGACGCCGATCGGGTCCGGCTGGGTGCCCACCTCGCCTCTGGCACGACGGTCATGCACGAAGGCTTCGTCAACTTCAACGCCGGCACGCTAGGCGCCTCGATGGTCGAAGGCCGGATCTCCCAGGGCGTCGTCGTCGGCGACGGGTCCGACATCGGCGGCGGGGCGTCGACGATGGGCACCCTGTCCGGCGGCGGCACCGAGCGGGTCCGGATCGGGCGGCGCTGCCTGCTCGGCGCGGAGTCCGGCCTGGGCATCGCGCTCGGCGACGATTGTGTCGTCGAGGCCGGCCTCTATGTCACGGCCGGCACCAAGGTCACCCTGCCCGACGGCCAGGTCGTCAAGGCGCGCGAGTTGTCCGGCCAGGACAACCTCCTCTTCCTGCGTGACTCGGTCTCGGGCACGGTCGTCGTCAAGTCGCGCGACGGTCACGGGATCGCTCTCAACGCCGCGTTGCACGCCAACGACTGACCGGACGACCCCGTATGCCGCGCACCCCCGCGGGCCTGATCCTCGCCGAACAAGGTCCACCCTCTCCTCGTCGCCGCCGGGTCGTGCGCGTGTTCGTCGCTGCCCTCGTGCTCGTCGTGGCCGCTGCTGGCTGGGTCGGGGTGCGCACGATCCTCGCGAGCCTGAGCCCGGAGGCTTGCTGGACGACGTCGCCGTCGGCCCGGGTCGAGGTCACCCCCGAGCAGGCCGGCAACGCCGCGACCATCTCCGCCGTCGCCGTGTCCCGCGGCCTGTCCAGCCGCGCCACCACCATCGCCATCGCGACCGCCCTGCAGGAGTCGAAGCTTCGCAACCTGCGCTACGGCGACCGCGATTCGGTCGGCCTCTTCCAGCAGCGCCCGAGCCAGGGCTGGGGCACCGTGGAGCAGATCCTCGACCCCGTCTATGCCTCCAACGCGTTCTACAACAAGCTCGTCAAGGTCAAGGACTACCTCACTCGGCCGCTCACCGAGGTGGCTCAGGAGGTCCAGCGCAGTGGTGCGCCAGCGGCATACGCCCAGCACGAGGACGAGGCACAGGCTCTCGCCGCCGCACTGACGGGCGCGGCGCCTGCGACCTTGGTATGCCGCCTCGACCCGCCGTCCGCCGTCCCTGCGGCGAAGGACCTGAGGGCGGCGATCACCAACGAGTTCGGCACGCCGACGGCGGGGTCCGGCGGGACGGTCACGGTGGCCGCCGAGGGGGCCACCGCCTGGGCGCTGGCGTCGTGGGCCGTCGCCCACGCCGATGCGCGTGGGGTGAGCCGCGTCGAGGTGGGCGGCCGGACCTGGTCACGGAGCGACCCGCAGACCTGGCAGTCGACGCCGAGCGGCCCTCAGGACACGGTCACCATCACCCTGGTGACGGCGCTCTGAACTCGACCGGCCTGGTGCGCCGGTCGAGGGCCCGGCGTGGTCAGCGGTAGTCGATCCCGACGTAGTCCCGCTCGGTGGCACCGGTGTAGATCTGCCGCGGCCGCCCGATCTTGGTCTCGGGGTCAGTCATCATCTCGCGCCACTGGGCGATCCAGCCGGGCAGCCGCCCGAGAGCGAACAGGACCGTGAACATCTTGGTCGGAAAGCCCATCGCCTTGTAGATGAGCCCCGTGTAGAAGTCGACGTTGGGGTAAAGCCGGCGCTCGACGAAGTAGTCGTCCGCGAGGGCGATCGCCTCCAACTCCTGGGCCAGGCCCAGCAGCGGGTCGTCCACTCCGAGTTTGGCCAGGACGTCGTCAGCGGCCTTCTTGATCAACGAGGCTCGGGGGTCGTAGTTCTTGTAGACCCGGTGGCCGAAGCCCATCAGTCGGACCCCGCCCTCCTTGTTCTTCACTCGGCGCATGAACGCCTCGGGTGACTCCCCGGACTCGCGAAGGCTGTTGAGCATCTCGAGCACGGCCTGGTTGGCACCGCCGTGCAACGGGCCGAACAACGCGTTGATACCGGCGGATACCGACGCGAAGAGGTTGGCGTGCGACGAACCGACCAGCCGGACTGTTGAGGTCGAGCAGTTCTGCTCGTGGTCTGCGTGCAGGAGCAGAAGGAGGTCCAGGGCTTTCGCGTGGACCGGGTCGACCTCGTAGGGCTCGGCGGGCGTGCCGAAGGTCATCCGCAGGAAGTTCTCGGGCAGCGACAGGTTGTTATCGGGGTAGAGGAACGGCTGGCCGATGCTCTTCTTGTAGGCGTAGGCGGCGATCGTCGGCAACTTGGCCAGCAGACGGATCGTCGAGATCTCGACCTGCATCGGGTCGAACGGGTCGAGGGAGTCCTGGTAGAAGGTCGACAGGGCGCTCACGGCCGAGGAGAGGACCGGCATCGGGTGGGCATCGCGCGGGAAACCGGAGAAGAAGTTGCGCAGGTCCTCGTGCAACATCGTGTGGTGCCGGATCCGCGAGTCGAAATCGGCGAGTTGGCTCGGCGTGGGCAGCTCACCGTAGATGAGCAGGAAGGCCGCCTCGACATAGCTGGACTTCTCGGCCAACTGCTCGATGGGGTAGCCGCGGTAACGCAGGATGCCGACGTCACCGTCGATGAAGGTGATCGCGCTGCGGCAGGCTGCCGTGTTGACGAAGCCCGCGTCATAGGTCACGAACCCGGTGTCTTTGAGCAGCGCGCCGACGTTGAGGCCGGGTTCTCCCTGGGCGGACGGCACGATCTGCAGGCTCGCGTCACGAGCGCCGACGTGAAGCGAGGCGTGGGTCGCGGTCTCGGTGTCGGTCATGACCATCCCTTCGTCAGGTGAACATGGCTCATCCCGGTGGCTCAACCGGACGTTACCTGAGCACGTCAGCCCTCGCGATGTGACCCTACAGACAGGCGACCGGCGGCAGCGGCGATGCGCTCGTCGGTCGCAGTGAGCGCCACGCGCACATGGCGGCGACCAGCCTCACCGTAGAAGGAGCCCGAGCCGACGAGGATCCCCCGCTCGGCGAACCAGCCCACGGTGTCCCAGCAGTCCTCGTCGCGGGTCGCCCAGAGGTAGAGGCCCGCCTCTGAATGCTCGATCCGCAGACCCACGCCCTCAAGCGCCTCGATGAGGATCTCTCGCCGCACGCCGTAGCGCAGCCGTTGGTCGGCCACATGCTCGTCGTCCCGCAGCGCCACCGTCATCGCTGCCTGGACGGGGCCAGGCACCATCATCCCGGCGTGCCTGCGCACCTCGACGAGGCCGGCGATGAGGGCCGGGTCACCGGCCACGAACGCCGCCCGGTAGCCGGCGAGGTTGGACTGCTTGGACAGCGAGTAGACCGCGAGGAGCCCCTCATGGCTGCCGCCGCACACCGCAGGGTCCAGCAGGGAGGGGGTCGTATGCCGTGGCCCGGGGCGACGGGGGTCGGGCTGTCGCCAATCCAACTCGGCATAGCACTCGTCCGCCGCGACGACGACGCCGTGGCGACGTGCCCACGCCACGACCTTCGCCAGGTGTTCGACCGGCAGGACGGCGCCCGTCGGGTTCCCGGGGCTGTTGATCCAGAGCACCTTGGGGGTGGTCGACGGGGTCAGCGGCCCAAGTGCGGCCAACCCATCGACGACGATAGGCGTGGCTCCCGCCAACCGGGCCCCGACGTCGTAGGTCGGATACGCGACGGCAGGGATCCCGACAAGGTCGCCGGCTCCGACCCCGAGCAACGTCGGCAGCCAGGCCACCAACTCCTTGCTCCCGATCGTCGGGAGCACCGCATCGGGCGACAGACCCCCCACTCCGCGGCGACGCTCGAACCACGCGACAACCGCCTCACGCAGGGCGGGCGTGCCGACGGTCGTCGGGTAGCCCGGCGAGTCGGCCGCCGCCACGAGGGCAGCCTGGATTGCCTGCGGGGTCGGGTCGACCGGGGTGCCGACCGACAGGTCGACGATGCCGCCGCGATGCGCAGCAGCGATCCGACGGAACGGGACGAGCGAGTCCCAGGGAAAGTCGGGAAGGCTCGGAGGCGTGAGTGGCAGGGCGATCGCTCAGTGCTCGGAGGCCTGCGGCGGCAGCGCGCTGACCAGGGCGTGGTCCTTGGGGATCAGGCCCAACTTGGCGGCACCGCCGGGGCTGCCCAGGTCGTCGAAGAACTCCACGTTGGCCTTGTAGTAGTCGGACCACTCCGCCGGGACGTCGTCCTCGTAGTAGATCGCTTCAACGGGGCAGACCGGCTCGCAGGCGCCGCAGTCGACGCACTCGTCGGGGTGGATGTAGAGCATCCGCTCGCCCTCGTAGATGCAGTCGACCGGACATTCCTCGATGCAGGCCTTGTCCTTGAGATCGACGCATGGCAGGGCGATGACGTAGGTCATGGTGAGCGGTCCTCCTACGGGCCTGGGTTGACGCACCTAGTATGCCGAGTCGACGGGGGCTGCACACCTGCGCCCCGGCGACGAAGGCAGGATATAGCCGTGCGGATCGGCGTCAGGGCACTAGAAGATGTGATGACCGACGGGTGGCGGGCCCTCGAGGAGGTCTGGCTCGGCGACTGGCTGCTGCGGGCGTCCCACGGCTTCACCCAGCGGGGCAACTCCGCGCTCGTCATCGACGACCCCGGCCTGCCGCTCGCCGCCGCGGTCAGCACCGTGGAGCGTTGGTATGCCGCCCGCGACCTGCCCCCGCGCTTCTGTCTGGTCACGGACGTGGCGGGGTCAGCCGCCGACCCCTCGGTGTCCACGCGCTTGGCGCAGTCGGGCTACGTGTCCCGCTCGGCGACCTACACCATGACGGCCCTTACCGCCGACCTGCCGGGCCCGCCGAGGGGTGCCCGTGACGTGGTCGTCGACGACCAGGTCACGCCGGCCTGGCTGGCGGCGTTCGCGGCATACCGACGCCTTGTGCCGGGCGTCGCCGAGGCGATCCTGGCCGGCTCGCACGGTCAACTGTTCCTCTCGGTGCCCGGCGAGGGCTCCGCCGATGCCCCGCCGATCGCCATCGCGCGGATGTCCACCTACCCGCAGTGGGCGGGCATCCACGCGATGTGGGTGGCGCCGGAGCACCGGCGTGAGGGGGTGGCCACGGTGGTCGTCGCCGCGGTGGCCCGCCTCGCGGCCGAGCGTGGTCTGCCGGGGGTCTACCTACAGGTGGAGCGCAGCAACTCGGTGGCCACGGCGGCATACGACGGCTGGGGCTTCCGGGCCCACCACGGGCACGTCTACTACGCGCCGGCCGACGACGGCCTTGGGCACAGCTAGCCGGGCACAGCTAGCCGGGCGCAGCTAGCCGGAGCAGATGATCTGGTCGGCGGGAACGTAGGTCGTCGAGTAGGACTCGCGCTTGACCACGGAACCGCCCTTGGAGAAGACCCGCTGGACGGTGATGTCGAAGCCGTCCGTGAAGGCGTGCGGCACGCACGACGGGCTGCTGTCGGTGATCGACCTGCCGTGCTTGATATTGGTCCGGGGGCCGGCGACGGCGGTGACGTCGTAGACCTTCGTGCTCCACATCCGGCCGTGAACCTGGCCGCCGGACAGCCACATCTGCACGAGGATGCCGTAGGGGCTGTTGTTGGTCCACTTGTTGTCCAGGTCGGGCCAACTCACGGTGGCCTCGCGGCCCGCGGGGTAGCGCGAGATGTAGAACGAGTGCGCCTTGTGCGCGGTGAGCTCGACGCCCGCGAACCAGGCGAGGTTGTAGGTCACCGTCGAGATCTGCGAGACACCGCCACCAACGTTCTTGGTCAGGCGGTTGTTGGAGATGACGCCGGCCTCCTGGTAGCCCTTGGCCGACGTGCGCTCCCCCATCACCTTGTTGAGGCTGAACACCTCACCCGGCTTGATGAGCGTGCCGTTGACGGCTGCCGCGCCGAGGGTCATGTTGTTGGTGCGGGGCGGGTCGTAGGGGTAGGCAGAGTCGAAGCTGGCGATGACCTCGTTGACCCCCAGGGCCTGGGCACCTTCGGTCGTCAACGTCGCCTTGGCCGCGACCGTCGACAGCGAGACGCGCCGATCGGGGGCGGTGAGTGCCTTCACCAACAGGTCTGCGGCCGAGGCGGTGTCGACCGACACCCCGTCGACCGAGGGGCGGATGACCGGCTTGTCGCCTTCGAGAACGATCGTGGCGTCCTTGGGTGTCACGACGACCGCGCTGGTCGCCGACGCAACGACACCGCGCAGGGCCTCCTTGTCGACGATCGGGTTGAGCGTGCCGCTCTCGTCCGGGACCATCGAGAGCGCCTCGGCATACTGCTCGGGCGTGACGACTGCGGTCTTGTCGCCCACGACGATCGTCACCGGGCCAGACATCGCCGGTGCCGCGAACGCGGTCACCGCGGCATCGACCTTGGCCTTGGTGACCTTCGGTGCGGTGATGGACGCGGCAGCGGTGACCGACTCGACCCGCGGCCAGGCCTGGACCACCTTGCGGACGGCATCGTCCAGCTGCAGGGCCACGCCGTCGACCGCCGGGGTGGTGGCGACCTTCCCACCAGCGAAAGACACCGTCCCGTCGACGGCCGTGGTCTGGACCGTCGCCGCCTTCTCGGTGAGCGCAGCCAACAGACGGGGCTCGTCAGCCTTGACGAGGATCGGCCGGTCGGTGCGCCCGCTGAGGCGGGCCCAGATGACGGTCGGATCGAGGGTGAAGCCGGTCAGCCCGTCGAGGGTTCCGGGGATGTCGAAACTCAACCCCGAGGCGACTGGATCGATGCTGACCGATGACTGGGTCCCTGCCAGATCGACCCGGATCGGAGTCTTGGCCTTGGCTGCCAACTCGGTCGTGAGTCGCTCGGCGGCCTGCTCGGTCGACATGCCACCGACGCTGACCCCCTCGACGACGAGCGCGGCAGGGACCTGCCGACCGGTCCACCAGGCGACCGCGACGTACGCCCCCACGAGGATCGCGACGGCCACCACGGACCGGACGACGATCCGACTCCACTCACGCACGCCGACTCTCCTTGCCACGTTGACCCCCGCTACGTCCGCACACGGTAGCCCACGAACCTGACACCCCGTTGAATCGATCAGCAGTCAGTCGAGATGTCCGTACTGCCCACGGAAGAAGGTCAGCGCTGCCGGAGTCTCTTCGGCCAGGCTGAGCGCGACCACCTCGCCGACGACGATGCTGTGATCGCCGCCGTCGTAGACCGCAGTCGTGCGCACCTCGAACCACGCCAGGGCATCGTCGAGCAACGCCACGCCGGTCAGCGAACTGCGATGGTGCGCAACGGGATCCAACTGCCCGGCCAGCGGCCGACCACGCGTGGCAAACCAGGCGGCAGCGCCCCGCGCCTGGGTGCCGAGCACGCTCACGCCCCAGTTCCCAGCGCTGAGGATCGCCTCGTGGAACCGCGTCTCCCGCTCGACGCAGACGAGGATCAAGGGCGGGTCGAGGGAGACGGAGGTCAGCGAGTTTGCCGTCATCGCATGGTCGGCGCCCTCGACGAGACACGTGACGACGCTCACTCCTGTGGCAAAACGGCCGAATGCGGTCCGAAACCGCCCCGGATCAACCGGATCGAGACCGTCCGCGTTCACGGCAGGTCCACCAGCAGACCCTCGAACCAGGTGTCCGACGTCCGAGGCAGCCGCTCACCGGTCGCCGGATCCAGGCGCGCGAACGCCTCTCGGCCGGACAGCCGGGCGGCGATGTCGTTGGAGAGGCTGTAGTAGCCGCCGAACACGCTCACCTGGGTCCGGTGGGCGGCCAGGGCCGAGGCCTGCCGCTCGACTGCGACGGCGTCGCGGACGACATGGCTGACGATGGCGTCCTCGACGACGGACACGGCATACGGCTCGTCCTGGGTGGGGATGTGCAGTCCGCTCGCGGCGGGCACCTGCTCGGCCAGCCACTGCCGATCCTCGACCACCCACAAGCGTGGCGTCAGCGTCTCGAAGAACCGCCCCGGCCGCTCGGCCGGGGGCAACCCGGTGATCGCGGCCTGCACGACCCGCCGGGTCTGGATGTGGTCCGGGTGGCCGTAGCCACCGTCCACGTCGTACGTCACCACGACGTCCGGACGCCGTTCGCGCAGGTATGCCGCCACCAGGCGTGCGGCCTCGGCCACGTCGGCCCCGGCGAAGGCGCGCGGGTGGTCGGCGGACGGCATACCGGCCATGCCCGAGTCGCGCCACCGCGGACCGGACCCGTCATCTCCGAGGAAGGTATGCCGCGCACCCAGGCGAGCCATCGCGCCGGCCAACTCGCCCGCGCGGAACTCTCCGAGGGTGTCGTCCCGGTCGGACGTGCGATGCCGCACATCGGCCGGGATCACCTCGCCCTCCTCGCCGAGGGTCGCGGTGAGGACCTCGACATCGTGGCCGCGCGAGACGTAGTGAGCGATGGCGACGCCGGTGGCAAGGGTCTCGTCGTCGGGATGGGCGTGGACGAAGAGCAGACGGGCCATTACAGAACAGTACGTGCCTCGGGGAAGTGACAGGCCACTCGGTGACCCGGACTGAGCTCCACGGGCAGGGGAACCTCGACGGTGCAGCGCTCCTGGGCCTTCGGGCAACGGGTGCGGAAGACGCACCCGCTCGGCGGATTCTGCGGGCTGGGCAGGTCGCCCTTGAGCAGGATCCGCTCCTTGTGCTCGATCCGCTTGGGGTCGGGCACCGGCACGGCCGAGAGCAGGGCATGGGTGTAAGGGTGCAGGGGCGCCTCGTAGAGCTCGTCCCGGTCGGCCTCTTCCATGATCTTGCCCAGGTACATGACGATGACCCGGTCGGAGATGTGGCGGACCACCGAGAGGTCGTGCGCGATGAAGACGTAGGCCAGACCCTGCTCCTCCTGGATGTCCTCCAGAAGGTTGACGACCTGTGCCTGGATCGACACGTCGAGGGCCGACACGGGTTCGTCGCAGACGATGAGCTTAGGCTTGAGCGCGATCGCCCGGGCCACCCCGATGCGCTGGCGCTGCCCGCCGGAGAACTCGTGCGGGTAACGGTTGTAGTGCTCGGGGTTGAGCCCGACCCGCTCCATGAGGCCCTGGACGGCCGCCCGACGACCACCCTCGGGGGTGATCTTCTGGATGTCGTAGGGCGCCGCGATGATCGAGCCGATGGTCTGGCGCGGGTTGAGCGAGCCGTAGGGGTCCTGGAAGATCATCTGCATCTCGCGCCGCAGCGTGCGCAACTCGGCACCCTTGGCGTGGGTGATGTCGCGGCCCTCGAACTCGATGGTTCCGGCCGTCGGCTCAAGCAGCCGCAGCAGGGTCCGCCCCGCGGTCGACTTGCCACAGCCGGACTCCCCCACCAGGCCGACGGTCTGCCCCGGCGCGACGTCGAACGAGATCCCGTCGACGGCACGCACCGGGTTGTCCGGTCGCTTGATGAGGGTCTGGCGGAACTGCGGGAAGTGCTTGGTGAGATTGGTCAACCGCAACAGTGGCCGACCCGCCGGGGTGGCCGACGGTGCGGCGCCGGTGCTCGTCTGAATGGTCATGCGCCCCTCCTCACAGCCTGGGCTTGATCTCGCTGGCGAACAGCTCGGCGCGCGTGGCCGGCTCCAGATGGCAGCGGGTCAGGTGACCCGGACCGGCTGCCGTCAGGTCGGGGACCGCCGCTCGACACGCGTCGGCGGGCACCTGACCGGTGAAGGCGCAGCGCGGGTGGAAGGCGCAGCCCGACGGCACGTTGATGAGCGAGGGCGGGTTCCCCGGAACGGGATTGAGGCGACTGAGCCGGGCCCGGTCCAACCGAGGCATCGACGTCAGCAGACCCCACGTGTAGGGGTGCTCGGGCTCGTAAAACACGTCGTTGACCGGGCCGTGTTCGACGGCCTTGCCGCCATACATGACGAGGATGTCGTCGGCCATCTCGGCGACCACACCGAGGTCGTGGGTGATCATGATGATCGCCGAGCCGAACTCAGCCTGCAGTTTGCGCATGAGGTCAAGGATCTGGGCCTGCACCGTCACGTCGAGCGCCGTCGTCGGCTCGTCGGCGATGAGCAGGCTGGGGTCGTTGGCCAGAGCCATCGCGATCATGGCCCGCTGGCGCATCCCACCGGAGAACTCGTGGGGGTATTGGTCGACCCGTCGGGCCGGGTTGGGGATGCCGACCAGACCGAGCAGGTCGACCGCTTTGGCCTTGGCAGCGGACTTCGAGGTGTCGGAGTGGTGCACCCGGATCGCCTCGACGATCTGCGACCCGATCGTGTAGTAGGGGTGCAGCGCCGAGAGCGGGTCTTGGAAGATCATCGCCATCTTGTTGCCGCGCAGCTCGCGCAGCCGCTCGTCGGTGACCGTCATGAGGTCCTCGCCGTCGAGCCAGATCTGGCCGGAGGCCCGCGCTCGGGTGCGCCGGTGCAGGCCGAGGATCCCTTGGCTGGTCACCGACTTGCCCGAGCCGGACTCACCGACGATGCCGATGGTCTTGCCCCGCTCGACCGTGAAGTTCAGCCCGTCGACGGCCTTGACCAGACCGTCATCGGTCGGGAAGTGCACCTTGAGGTCGCGCACATCGAGGTATGCCGTGCGCTCACCGGCCGCTCTAGCGGACGGCGACGTGGTGACGGTGGCTCCAGAGGTGTCGGCCATGGTCAGCTCATCCTCACGCGCGGGTCGATGACGCCGTAGAGGACGTCGACGACGAGGTTGGCGATGACTATGAAGAACGAGGCCACGACGACCACCGCAACGATGACGGGAAGGTCGGTGTTGGTGATGGCCTGGATCGACGTCCAGCCCAGTCCGCGGAAGCTGAAGACCTGCTCGCTGATGATGGCCCCGCCGAGCAGACCGCCCAGGTCGAGACCGGCAGCGGTGACGATCGGGGTGAGCGCTGCGCGCAGCCCGTGGCGCCGGACGACGACCGACTCCTTGACGCCCTTGGCTCGGGCGGTTCGGATGTAGTCCTCCGACATCGTCTCAAGCATGTAGGCGCGGGTGAGGCGGACGTAGGACGCCCCGAAGATGGCGGCGAGGGTGAGTGAGGGCAGGAAGATGCTCTGCATCCACGGCCAGAGTCCCTCGGAGAGTGGGACGAAGTTGGGGATGGGCCAGAGCTGCCACTTGATGGCGATGAAGACGAGCAGCAGTTGGCCGATGAAGAAGCTCGGCAGGGAGTAGCCGATGAGGGACACGCCGACGAGCAGTCGGTCGATCCAGCGCCCTCGATTGAGGGCCGCGATGATCCCGAAGAAGACACCGGACGTGATCCACAGGACGAAGGCACCCAGGGCGATGGAGGCCGTGATCGGCAGACCGTCCTTGATGATCTCGGTCACCGACTTGGCCTGGCGCTGCGAGTAACCGAGGCACGGAGCGGCGCAGGTGAACACGGTCTGCGGGGCGCGGGCCTTCTGCTCGGGGTCGTCGGGGAAGTCCCGGGCGACGAACAGGCCCTTGACGAAGTTGGCGTACTGCACGGTGATCGGCTTGTCGAAGCCCAAGAGCTTGCGGTTGCCCTCGATGACCGCCGGCGTGCAGTTCTTCGCGCAGGTGAGGCTCGCCGGATCGACGGGCGAGGCGAAGAACACGAGGAATGTGGTCATGCTGATGATGAAGAGCATGACGACGACCGAGATAAGCCGCCTGATGATGTAGAAGAACATGGGTCAGGGCACCTCGCGGGTGCGCTCACCTTCCTCTCGGTCCGGGGGGCGACTGTGCCGGACGGGGGATGTCCCCATCCGGCACAGTCGGTAGTCCTGCGACATCGGTGCCAGCCGTGTCAGCACCGACGTCTGGGTTTACTTAACCGCGATGTTCGCCAGGTCGGCGTAGCCGCCGAACAGGGTGTTGACCTCGAAGTTCTTGACGCCCGAACCGTAGACGAAGGTGAACTTCTGGTTGACCAGCGGGATGACGCCGCCGTCCTTGGAGATCATCTCGTCGATGTCGCCCCACGCCTTCTCACGGGCGGCCGGGTCGGTGATCAGGTATGCCGCGTCCATGGCCTTGTTGGCCGCGTCGCTGTTGTAGTAGCCGTAGTCCTGGTTGCTGCTCGTCGGCGTGATGTTGATCCGACCATCGAACAGCGGCGGGATGTCCGTCGAGCCCGACGGCCAGTCAGCGCCCCAGCTGGCGTAGAAGGCATCCTTGGTCTTCATGGCCGCCCCGGAGATGGTGCGGTAGTACTTGTCGGTGATCCCCTCGAGGGTCACGTTGAAGCCTGCCTTGTCCCACGTCTCCTTCAGCGCCGCGAACGACTTGTCGCGGGTGGGCGTCTTGCGGTAGACGACGGTGATGTTGACCGGCGTCGCGACACCAGCGTCGGTGAGAACCTTCTTCGCGCCGTCGGGGTCACCGGCGGTCGGAGCACCGAAGGGGTTGAAGTCCTTGTAGCACGCGAGCACCTTGTTGCACATCGCGTAGGTGGGGACCATGACCTGCGGCCCACCGTTGGCGGTGATGTAGGCGTCCCGGTTGGTCGCCATGGCGAAGGCCTGGCGGACCTTGGGGTTGGACATCGCCGTGCTCGTCATGTTCGGCTGGATGTAGTCGACGTACGGAGCCGGAACGTTGGCCATGCGCTTGTCGGCGCCCGGCGTGCTGGCGATCGTCGGCAGCACCGACGGCGGAGCCGTACCGAAGGTGATGGCGGTCTTGTCGTCGCCACCGTCGGCCAGCAGGCGCTGGTAAACCGTCTCGCCCTGGATGCCCTCGACGTCAACGATCTTGTCGGGGTACGCCTTGCGGATCGGGTCGGTCGCCGCGTCCCAGTTGGGGTTGCGGACCCAGGTGCCACCCTTGGCCGGGTCGAAGGTGCCTTCCAGCATGTACGGGCCGTTGGACCAGGGGGCGAACAGGCTCTTGTCAGCCTTGTCCTGCGCCTTGGGGAACGGCGCGAAGATGCCCAGCGCCGCCGTGGCCTGGTTGAAGTCGGCCCACGGGGTCTTGAAGTGCAGCGTCAGCGTCTGACCGTCACAGGTGACGGCTTTGTCATAGAGCGCCTGGCCGGTGCCGTTGTACGGGCCCTTGTAGGACGACGTGCCGTCGGCGTCGTTCGGGATGTCGAGGAACTGCAGCGAGTAGGTCGGCCCGTTGGAGATCAGGTCGGTGGCGAAGGTACGCGAGCCGCCGTACTTAACGTCCTCACAGGTGACCTTGGCGCCGTCCTGCCACTTGGCGTTGTCGACGATCGTGAACTTCCACGTCTTGCCGCCGTCGCTCATCGTGCCGAGGTCGGTGGCGAGGTCAGGCACCAGCTTGGGGTTCGCTCCCGTCGAGTAGCTGGTGAGGTAGCGCATGTAGACCCGGTTGGCGGTCTGCAGGTCCGCGCCGACGTAGGACTGCTGAACGTCCAGGCCATTGTGCGGGCCGAGGTTCAGGATGTAGAGCGTCCCGCCCTTCGCGACTGCCGCAGCCGTCGACGCGGTTGTGGTGCTGGGCGTCGAGCCCGAGCTGCAGGCTGCAGCTGTCATTGCCACCGCCGCGCCGAGGGCGACGGCGGCCGCGCCCTTCTTCATGCGCATCATGCAATCTCCTTGTCGTACTTCCGTCGCACGTGCTACGACGGGTCGTCGGTCCGCGACGGGCGTCGCGAACCGTCACTTATCGCTCTCGGGGGGATAGCGATAAGTCGTGGGTTCTCTGCGCACCGCGCAGAGGGTATGCCGGTCGGCCCAGGCTCATTGACGGCCCGCCTTGGGGTCGAGCGCGTCGCGGAGGCCGTCGCCGAGAAGGTTGAAGGACAACACGAGGAGGAACACGGTCACCCCCGGGAAGAAGAAGTAGGCCGGGTCGGGCAGCGCATAAGAGACCGTGTCATTGAGGATCGCGCCGAGCGAGGCAGTCGGCGGGTTGAGGCCGACGCCGAGGAAGCCCAGGGCCGCTTCGGCCGAGATGTTGGCCGGGAGGACGAGCGTGGTGTAGACGAGCAGGGGGGCCCACAGGTGCGGGAGCAACTCCTTGAAGTAGAGCCGGCCGCGGCGTGCCCCGAGCGAGCGGGCCGCCTCAACGAACTCGCGTTCACGCAACGACAGCACCTGGCCGCGGATGATCCGCGCGAAGAACGGGAAGCCGAAGAAGCCGAGGACGAGCACCATGAACGCGATCTTCGGTGGTGGAGCGCTCGACGGCTGACCCATGATTGAGGCGATCCGGTCGACGAGCACCGCCTGCAACGAGAGCAGCATGAGGGTGCTGGGGAAGGACAGCACGAGGTCCATCGACCGGCTGAGCAGCCAGTCCACGCGGCCTCCGGCGAAGCCGGAGATGATGCCGATGATCGTTCCGACGACGACCGAGAAGAGCGTGGCGAGCAGTGCCACGGTGAGCGACGTCGTCATACCGGTGACGATGCGCGAGAGCAGGTCTCGCCCGGTGCCGGGTTCCACTCCGAGCCAGTGCGACCACGACACGCCGCCCATCAGGCCTTCGGGCATCGAGCCGAGGCCTTGAACGAGCTCGGGGTGGGTCTGGTCGGGGTTGAGGATGCCGATCCTGGCGAGCAGCGGGGCGATCGCAGCGAGCGCGACGAAGAAGACGGAGGCGCCAAACGCCACCATGGTCACCCGGTCACGGCGCAACCTGCGCATGACGATCTGCCAGGGCGTCCGCCCGGCGATAGCGACTGCGCCGTCCACCCCGTCGAGCGCGACGGGGGACCCGGGATCAACGGCCACGGCCGAAGCCACGGGCACCGCTGACGCGTCCGAACGGTTCTCGGGTTCGCCCGGGGCCACAGTCATCCTCAGGTCGTCCTTCCGTCGCGTTCGGCCATCCGCCGGTGATCCTTCAGGTTTGGGACACCCTAGCCGGGGCCCAACCCAACAAAGGAACAACTTGAACGGAGATTCTCCGGATCGTGACCGAACCGCGATCGTTCGTCAGTGGGCGACGGACACCCCCGCCAGGTCGACCCAGCCGCCCAGGTAGGGGTTCTCCGCGTAGCCCCCGACCCCGGACCCGCGCAGGAACGAACGGCGTCGCTCGGCCAACGGGATCTGCCCGACGACCGCGACGATCTTCGCGTCAATCGCGGCCCACGCCAAGGCCCGTTTCACGGGGTCGGCCTCGACCTGGGCGGCCGCGATGGCGGTGTTGACCGCCTCGTCGTTGAAGGACCCCAGGTCCTGCCCGGTCCCGCTGTCGGTGAGGTTCATCCGCCCGTCGAAAAGGTCGGGAATGACCGCTGCCCCGGCCGGGTAGTCGGCGAACCAGGACCTGCGGAACACGTCGTAGTTGGCCGAGGCGTCAATCCCCGACACGATCCGGTAGTAGTCCTCCCCCAGCCCGTCCAACGTGACCTCGAAGCCCACCTTCTCCCACCCGGCCTCGAGCGCGGCATACGCGGCATCCGCAGCAGGGGACGTGCGATAGGCGACCCGGATGTGCACGGGCAGGGTGACGCCGGCAGCGACGAGCGCAGCCCGCGCAGCATCGGGGTCGGCCGCCGTCGGGAGCGGAGCAATGGAGTTCGCCGTGGCAGAGGCCGTGGCGGTCGGCGTGGCGTCGGCGGCTGGGGGCGTCGCCGGGTGCCCCGGAATGGAACTGGCGAGCGCAGAGTAGGCGGGCGTCATCACCGTGCTCCCGTATGCCGCGACGAACGCGGCTCGGTCGGTCGCCAGGGCCAGCGCCCGTCGGACCCCCTCGTTGCTCATCACGGGGCTCTTGACGTTGGGCTGCAGCAACTCCACCGTGCCCGACAACGGATTGGAGAGCCGGGCCTTCACCGCTGGGTCGGCGAGCAATGCGGCGTGTCCGGCGGCCGGAATGTCAGTGATACCGATCGCCGTGTGGTCGGGAGCCTTGTCCTCGACGAGCCGCTGGACCAGCGTGTTGACGGGGATCGATTCGCGGATGTCGACCACGTCGGGGAGCGCTTGGCGCAACGCATCTCCCGCGCGGCTCCACGAGGGGTTGCGAACGAACCGTCCACCCGCCCCCGCCTCCCACGCGCCGTCCAATCGGTAAGGGCCGCAGGAGAATACGTCGAAAGTCCCTGCCCCGCCGCGGTCGTGGTCCCGACGGTATGCCGCGAACGCCGGCAACGCGACGATCTCGGGGAAGTCAGGGACCGGCACCTTGAGGCGCATGGTGAGGGTCGCGCCCCGACAGGAGACTGCAGCGTCGAATTCGGCCGACCCGCTGCCGGACTCGACGATGTCGGTCGCCGTCGCTGTCGAGGTCTCGCTCGCCGTCGGCAGGGCCGAATCCGTGGCGGTCGCGGTGGCCTGCGCTGTCCCGGTGTTCGTGGGGTCAGCCGTGGGAGCGGGCGGTGCGGTGACGGCATACGGACCGGGATAGCCAGGCACCTCGAGACCGGCGGAGTCCACCCGGCTGGGGATGTCGAGGAGCGTCATCGGGTAGGGGGCGCCGCCGGGCAGTTGCTCGCGCGCGAACGACCGCGCGATGCCGTAGGCGACGTCCTGGCAGGTGACCGGTTTCCCGTCCTCCCACGCCGGCCCCGAGCGCAGGGTGAACGTCCACGTCTTCCCGCCGTCGGACGGGGTGCCGGTGTCGGTCGCGAGGTCGCCGACGAGCCCACCGACTCCGCCGGCCCCACCGGCCGGGTAGCTCGTCAGGGTCCTGCTGAACAGGCGCACCGCGATGGCGCCCTCGGGACCGGAGTACATCCGCTGCGGGGCCCACGTGGTGATCGTCTGGTCGTAGAGCAGTCGCAACGTGCCACCTGCGGCCTCCGTCGGGGACGGCGAGTTCGGCGAGCCCGTGCAGGCACCGGTGAGAAGCACGGACGCAAGGAACAGGTATGCCGCGCGCGCGGCATACCTGGGCGAGCCTGACCCTCGCATGAGGGCTAGTTTTCGGCCTTGGCGGCTGAACGGGCACGGGAGGCCGTGCGGCCACGTTCGACCTGGTCGAGGACGACCTTGCGGATGCGGACGGCATCGGGGGTGACCTCGACGCACTCGTCCTCGCGGCAGAACTCGAGGGACTGCTCCAGGCTCAACTTGCGGGCCGGGACGATCTTCTCGAAGTTGTCCGAGCTGGAGGCCCGGATGTTCGTCAGCTTCTTTTCCTTGGTGATGTTGACGTCCATGTCGTCGGCGCGGGAGTTCTCACCGACGATCATGCCTTCGTAGACCTCGGTGGTCGGCTCGACGAAGAGCGTCCCGCGCTCCTGCAGGTTGACCATCGCGTAAGCCGTGACCGCACCAGAGCGGTCGGCGACGAGCGAGCCGTTGATCCGGGTCGTGATCGGGCCGGCCCAGGGCGCGTAGCCCTCGAACACGTGGTGGGCGATGCCGGTGCCACGGGTCTCGGTGAGGAACTCGGTCCGGAAACCGATGAGCCCGCGAGAGGGGACGAGGAACTCCATCCGCACCCAGCCGGTGCCGTGGTTGGTCATGTGCTCCATCTGGCCCTTGCGGGCGGCCATGAGCTGGGTGACCACGCCGAGGAACTCCTCGGGGGTGTCGATGGTGAGGCGCTCCATCGGCTCGTGAACCTTGCCGTCGACCTGCTTGGTGACGACCTGAGGCTTGCCAACGGTGAGCTCGAAGCCTTCGCGGCGCATCTGCTCGACGAGGATGGCGAGGGCGAGCTCGCCACGCCCCTGGACCTCCCAGGTGTCCGGGCGGTCGGTGTTGAGGACCCGGATCGAGACGTTGCCGACGAGCTCACGGTCGATGCGGTCCTTGACCAGCCTGGCGGTGACCTTGGTGCCGCGGGCGCGCCCGGCCATAGGCGAGCTATTGGTGCCGATGGTCATCGAGATGGCCGGCTCATCGACGGTGATGAGGGGCAGCGGGCGCGGGTCGTCGAGGTCGGCCAGGGTTTCGCCGATCATGATCTCGTCGATGCCTGCGATGGCGATGATGTCGCCGGGACCGGCCGCTGTGTCGGGGTCCATCGGCTTGCGCTCCAGGCCCTCGGTCATCAGCAACTCGGTGATCTTGACCCGCTGGACGCTGCCGTCGCGGCGACACCAGGCAACCTGCTGGCCCTTGCGCATCGTGCCGTTGTGGACCCGCAGCAGCGCCAGGCGGCCGAGGAAGTTTGACGAGTCGAGGTTGGTGACGTGCGCCTGCAGCGGTGCCTCGTCGTCGTAGACGGGTGCGGGCACCGTCTCCATGATCGTCTTGAAGAGCGGCTCGAGGTCAGGGCCGTCGGGCAGCCCGCCATCGGTGGGGCGCTCCAACGAGGCCCGGCCGGCCTTCGCCGAGGCATAGACGATGGGGAACTCCAGCGCGTGGTCGTGGTGACGCTCGTCGTCGGAACCCTCGAGCAGGTCCATGAACAGCTCGTAGACCTCGTCGACGACCTCGGCGATCCGAGCGTCAGGCCGGTCCACCTTGTTGATGCACAGGACGACCGGGAGGTGAGCGGTCAGCGCCTTGCGCAGGACGAACCGGGTCTGCGGCAGGGGGCCCTCGGAGGCGTCGACGAGCAGGACGACACCGTCGACCATCGACAGGCCCCGCTCGACCTCACCGCCGAAATCGGCGTGGCCAGGGGTGTCGATGATGTTGATCGTCACGCCCTTCGCGTGCCCCGCTGCAACGGCCGACGGCCCGTTGTAGTGGATCGCCGTGTTCTTGGCGAGGATCGTGATGCCCTTCTCGCGTTCGAGGTCACCGGAGTCCATCGCTCGCTCTTCGACATGCTGGTGGGCGCCGAAGGCGCCCCCCTGCCAGAGCATTTTGTCGACGAGCGTGGTCTTACCGTGGTCGACGTGGGCGACGATGGCGACGTTTCTGATGTCGCCGCGGTGCTGCGTGGGCATAAGGATCAGTCTCTCAGGTATTCAGAGGCTCACCGACCATCAGGGGGGGCAGGGCCTCCACAACGGGGAGATCGCCGGGGAGCCAGGGCACGGCATACAGGGTGTCGGCGGTCAGCCAGCGCACCTCGTCGTGGTCCTGCAACGGCGTCGGTATGCCGCCCTCCCGCACCTGCGCCAGCCACACGAGCAGGTGGTGAGCGGGGGTGAGCGGCCAGGCGCCGCCTGCGAGTGGCCCGACGATTTGGCCGCCCAACGTGAGGTGGATGCCGAGCTCTTCGGCGAGTTCACGATGCAGGGCGTCGGTCGCGGTCTCACCGGGCTCGACTTTGCCGCCGGGAAGCTCCCATCGGCCGGCGACCTCGACCGGGTAGGTGCGCCGGGCGGCCAGCAGGCGGGAGGGGCAGTCGAGTGAGTCCACGATCGCTGCGGCCACGACCGCCTTCGAGCTGGTCATCTCAGGCCGCATCGGCCAAGGCGTCCAGCGCCTTCATCAGCACGACCCACCTGTCGGTCTCGACCTCGTCGCCCCACAGCTGCGCCAGCTCCCCGAGCGCGCTGTTCAAGTCGTCGACGAACTCACTTCCGGCGGCTGTCAGCGTGAGGGACGACGACCGGGCGTCTCGCCACGAACCGGATCGCAGGACCAGCCCCGCGTCCTCCAACCGCTTGACCCGTCGGCTGATGACCGGGTGGGTGCAGCGAAGGAAGTCCGCCAACTGTGCGACGACGGTTTCTCGACCCCTGACGCGGCGCAGGATGTGGAGGAGGGCGATCTCGTCGCCTGGGCCGACGGCCTCGCGGAGGAGGCCGTCAGTCACCTCGTGAACCGCGCGCTCGGCACCCAACAGTGCCTGGCGAAGCAGGATGACGACGTTGAGCGGGTCGTCGAGGTCTGCTCGCTGCCAGCGGGTGGGCAGGGCCTCCCAGTTGAATCGCGCCATGCCCCTATCGAAGCGCACTGTCACTGAAGACGCCGGGCGCTATCCACAGGGGCCGAAAGGCGTCGGCGCTGCCACAGCCAGGGGACATACCCCCGTGAAATTCCCCGTACCTCAGGCACGCACTGCGTACTTCAGGTACGCGGAAATTTCAGCCCTCCTTGGGGGCGGCGCGGAAGGGTGAGATGTCCGCGAGAGCAGTGGTTCCGGGAGAGCAGGGGCTCCAGGAGGGAAGGGGCTCCGCCTGGTGGTCAGAGCTGGTGACCCACCAGGGTCGCAGCGAGGACCGCCTTGATCGTGTGCATCCGGTTCTCGCTCTGGTCGAAGACGATCGACGCCGGCGACTCGAACACCTCGTCGGTCACCTCCATCGCCTCAAGACCGAACTCGGCGAAGATCTTCTCCCCCACCGCCGTCTCGCGGTTGTGGAACGAGGGCAGGCAGTGCATGAACTTCGTGGCCGGGTTTCCGGTGGACGCCATCACGGTCGAGGTCACTTGGTAGGGCGTGAGGAGTTCGATCCGCTCGGCCCACACCGCGTCGCCCTCGCCCATCGACACCCACACGTCGGTGTGCACGAAGTCGACTCCGGCAACGCCTTCGTCGAGGTCCTCGGTCAACGCGATCCGGGCACCCGTGGTCTCGGCGAGTCGCCGAGCGTGCCCGACGATCTCGACGCTGGGCCACAACTGCCGGGGGGCGACGATCCGCACGTCCATCCCCGACATGGCGCCGGCGACGAGCAATGAGTTCCCCATGTTGTAGCGGGCATCCCCGACGTAGGCGTAGGAGATCTCGGCGGCCGGCTTGGGCGAGTGCTCGACCATGGTGACGATGTCGCACAGCGCCTGAGTCGGGTGCCACATGTCGGTTAGCCCGTTGTAGACGGGCACACCGGCATACCTCGCCAGGGTCTCGCAATCCTCGTGCCGTGACCCTCGGAACTCGATGGCGTCGTAGAGCCGGCCGAGCACCCGACCGGTGTCGGCGAACGACTCCTTGTGCCCGATCTGGCTGCCGTGCGGGTCGAGGTAGGTGAGCTGGGCACCCAGGTGGTAGGCCGCCACCTCGAAGGCACATCGGGTCCGGGTCGAGGTCTTCTCGAAGATCAACGCGATCGTCTTGCCGACGAGCATCCGCTCCTCGCGACCTTCGCGGCGGGCAGCTTTGAGGCTGCGAGTCAGCCCCACGAGCCCCATCCACTCGGTGGGGGTGAAGTCGATCTCCTTGACGAAGTGCCGGTTGGTGAGGTCCACAGCCATGCGCCAACCGTATGCCGTCCGCTCGCCACCGCGGCGTCGCTGCCCACGCGAGGTGGATCACCCGGGGGTGGATCAGCCGGGGGTAGATCAGCCGGGACCGGGTCAACCGGAGGCAGTCCCTGGCACGAACCGCTGCGGTCGACGGTCGCGTTCCATCCAGAACGTCGGATTGGCCAGCGGCTCGAAACCGAGCCGGGCGTAGACCTCGTGAGCGTCGCGGGTGGCCAACAAGACCCGTCCGATCCCCAGGTCCTCCAGCGCCGTCACCAACTGGCCCACCATCGCGTTGCCCACCCCGAGGCCTCGCACGTCGGAGTCGACGAACACATCGCACACCCACGCGAAGGTGGCCCCGTCGGTGACGGCGCGGGCGAACGCGACCTGCTCACCCGGCATACCGTCGCCGCGGTCGCGGTAGACACCCATGGTGCGCGACCCCGCGATCGCCTTCTCGACGGTCTCTCGCGTGCGCCCGAGGGCCCAATAGGCCTCTTGCGACAACCACGCATGAACCCGGTCCACCTGCAGGTGGGCCGGGTTCATGCTGAAGACGAAGCCGTCCAGGACGTCAGGCCTTGGCAGCGGGAGCCGCCGTCTGGTCGTCGAGCTTGGCATCCGGGGCGTTCTTGCGGATCGAGTCGATGCCGTTGAGGCAGCTCTTCTTCGTCTCGTAGGCCTGACCCACGGCGATGACCTGACCGTTGGTGGCCTTGAGACGGAAGCGGAACTTCCCGGCACTGTCCTGGTAGACCTCGAACTTGCCTGCCATGTGAACCTCCCACTCACGAGTGACATTGACATTCGCAGCGTAGGACGCGCCACTCGTTCCGGCGCGCCCATCGGACACGCCACGCCGACTCGGCGGCCTCGGGTCAGCCCAACACCGCGTCCAACGCCGCCCGCAGTCGCCCGGGCTCGCGCTCGCGCAACTCGTAACTGGCCCGGACGATGGGCTTGCTGACGGTGAGCACCCGGGTGAGGTCGATGGGTGTGCCGCTGACGATGGCGTCCGCCGGCGTTGCTTCGATGGTGGCCTCAAGGTCGCGAATCTGCTCGGACGAGTAGCCCATTGCGGGCAGGACCCCGCACGCGTTGGGGTACTTCGCGTAGGTCGCGGCCAGGCTCCCGACGGCATACGGGGAGGGGTCGACGATGCGCGAGACGCGGGCCGCGCTCGCCCCGACCACTCCGGCGCCGAAAGTCATCGAGCCGTGAGTGAGGGTCGGCCCGTCCTCGACGACGATGACGTCCTTGCCTTCGACGGCCGCGCCGCCCTCGACGGTGACGGGGCTGTCGCACCGGTGGATCTGGGCCAACGGATTCATCTCGCGGACCGACGCCTCGACGGCGTCGATGTCCTCGGGCCGAGCCGCGTCGCACTTGTTGACGATGACCAGGTCGGCCATGCGGACGTTGGCCTCGCCCGGGTGGTAGCGGCGCTCGTCACCGGGGCGCAGTGGGTCGACGAGGCAGACGTGCAGGTCCGGCCGGTAGAACGGGAGGTCGTTGTTGCCGCCGTCCCAGAGGATGACGTCGGCCTCCGTCTCGGCCTGGCGCAGGATCCGCTCGTAGTCAACGCCGGCATAGACGACGCAGCCCGCGTCGATGTGCGGTTCGTACTCCTCGCGCTCCTCGATCGTGCACTCGTAGCGGTCGAGGTCGGCATAGGCGGCGAACCGCTGGACGGCCTGCGCGGCCAGATCGCCATAGGGCATCGGGTGACGAACGGCGACGACGCGCAAACCCTTCTCGCGCAACAACTTCGCCAGATAGCGGGTAGTCTGGCTCTTGCCGACCCCCGTGCGCACTGCGGTCACGGCGACGACCGGCTTGCTGGAGGTGAGCATGGTGTGACGACCGCTGAGCATGGTGAAGTCGGCACCCGCGGCCAGGCACTGGGACGCCAGATGCATGACCCGGCTGTGCGGGACGTCGGAGTAGGCGAAGACCGCCAGGTCGATTCCTTCGCGCTCGATGAGCTCGACGACGTCGGTCTCGGGAACGATCGGGATCCCGTCGGGATAGAGCGGGCCGGCCAACTCCGGGGGATATCGCCGGTCGTCGATGTCAGGGATCTGGGTGGCGGTGAAGGCGACTACGCGATACGCCGGATCGTCGCGAAACACGACGTTGACGTTGTGGAAGTCACGACCCGCTGCGCCGAGGACGACTACCGTGGCAGGGCTTGTCATAACGCGCTCCGTGGCTGGGTCGAACACCGGCGCCGGGATGCCCTCGTGGCGCCCCGACCGTGGGACTCGCCGTAATCCACTGTATGAGCGGCTGCCGCGAGGGCAGGGACCTTCGGCCCGTCCTCAGATGTGGGGTTGGTCAGGCTCGTGCTCGCCGGCCTCGTGTTCCCCCGGCTCATGCGCACCGTGGTGCGCGGCATGTTCGGGAGCGACGGTATGCCGTGCCGCCCGGGCCCGCTCCAGGTCGACGCTGAGTTGCAGCACCCGGGCCCGATTGAGGGTGTAACCCCGAGCCAGGAACCAGGCCAGGCCCATGAGGACGACCACGGTGATGAGCATGGTCAACCGGATCCCCCAGAGCGCGCTCTCGGGCTGGGCGAGCCGAGCCTCGCCGTGCCGGGCATGCTGATAGCCCGTGAACTCCAGCACCCAGCCGACCGCGAAGGTCGCGAGTGCCGAGGCCATAGTGCGGACAAGGACCATCACCCCGCTGAACGATCCGGCGTTGCGGGCCCCTTGAGCGATCTCACCGTCGTCGACGACGTCCGGGAACATCACCCAGATCATCACCTGAGCCGCCGCCAAGCCGATGGCGAAGATCCCTGCCAAGACGTAGACCGGCCAGACGATGGTGCCCGACGGGTAGAAGGCGATGGCCACCATCGCGAGGATCGAGAGCGGGATCCCGGTGTAGTAGATGACGTTCTTGTCGACCCGGTCCACGAGGCGCAGGAGCACCGGGAGCATGACGAGGGTCACCACGGCGAAGATCCCGGCGAAGAGGACGGTGCGAACTCCCGGCACGGCATACAGGGCGTAGTAGAGGATCACCGAGGTGACGATGTCGATGGTGATCGACGGGCAGAGGTACATCGCGGTGAGCCGCCGGAAGGAGGCGATCCGGAACGGTGAGATGACGACCTTGAGATTGAACGCGTCTGGGTGCTCCGCGACCGGTGCCCGTTCGTGGGTGAACCTGGCGACGAACAGCAGTGGCACCGCGAAGAAGGTGCCGAAGCCGAGGAACAACGACAGGTAGAGCGTCGTCATCGACAGGTGGCCCTCGGTGAACGCGTTGACGAGGGCGTTCATCACGAGGGTGCAGCCGACGGCCGAGAAGGTGGCGCAGCCCAGGCGCAGGACGTTGACCCGGCTGCGCTCGTCCGGGTCGGTGGTGATCTCGGTGGACAGCGATCCGTAGGGGACGGCGACGATGCTCGCCACGGTGGTCCAGAACAGGTGGGCGAGGATGACGAACCACACCTTGGCGCTCTGGCTGTCCCAATCGCCGATCGGCGCCCAGAGGCCGGCCATTGCCGGTGGCAGCAACAACGCCCCGGCGAAGATCCAAGGGCGGCGCCGGCCCCAGCGGGTGCGGGTGCGGTCGGTGATGATGCCCATGAGCGGGTGGTTGATCGCGTCCCAGACCTTGGAGACGACGACGGTCGTGCCGGCCAGGCCGGGGGGCAACCCGACGATGTCGGTGAGGTAGAAGAGGTAGAGGACCGCGAGAGTCGCCGCGGCCCCTCCCCCGAAGACGTCACCGAACGCGAAGACCGCCCGCTCGGCCCCGGACATCTGCGGCCCGGACGCCTGGGGGGTGGACCCGGGCGGTGCGGGTGTGGAGGGCGCGCTGTCGGCCGGCGACGCGGCATACGACATGGACACGCTCCCTGCTCGGGTGGACGTGGGCAGTCTGCCAGACCGCGTCAGGTGAGGCTCAGAGACGAGCGAAGAACGGGCTTCGATTGGCTCGGCTACCTCGGGCTTGGCTCGCGGCAGACGGAATACCAATGGTCGCCCCGGGAGGGGGTATCCGTCCTCAGTCGCCTGCAAGGGTGGCCACCATTGGCATTCGGTATGCCGGCCGGGCGACGTCCCTGGCTGATTCAGACGTTGAAGCGGAACTCGACCACGTCGCCGTCAGACATCACGTATTCCTTGCC
>ERZ724520.181-NODE-181-length-33861-cov-7.737768_pt1 | contig 33861 bp, 31 predicted proteins | sample MGYA00376053_ERZ724520 | MGnify/ENA primary metagenome ERZ724520 (study PRJEB28724, sample SAMN07190886) | activated sludge metagenome | isolation source: activated sludge of sewage treatment plant in Hong Hong | place: USA: Christiansburg, Virginia | collected...
CCAGCGAGCTGGACTTGTTGAAGCAGCGCCTGCAAAGCTTCACTGGCGGCAACCTGCTCATCAACGTGCCCGCGCCGCCCAGTCGCTGCCCACCTGCGCCCTATGAGCGCGCCATGCTGCTGGCCTGGTGGCTCAAGAGCCGGCGCATCAAAGGCAAGGTCACCGTGCTGGATGCGGGCGGCGGCATGCCCCGCTTCACCCGCCTGTTTGGCGAGCGCTACCCCGACCACATCGACTTTCAGCCCCACACCGTTATCCGTGCGGTCGACCCGTTCGCGCGCACCGTGTCCACGGACGACGGCGACGTGCACTTCGACCACGCCATGCTGCTGCCACCCCTGCGCGCCAGCGCCGTGGTGGAGCAGGCCGGTCTGCTGGGCCAGGACCCGCAGGGCAAGCCCACGCGCTGGGCCGGTGTCGACCCGCTGCGCCTGCGCGCGCTGGAGGACGAGCGGGTGTTTCTGGCCGGCGACCTGCTTGATGCCGTCTCCCCCCTGTTTGGCCACTACCCCAAGACGGCCCACATGGCGACCCGCCTGGGCGTGGCAGCAGCCCAGCAGATTGCCGCGCGCAGCCGGGATGGTGGCGCCACCAGCACCACCGAGCCACTGCTGGCCCTGCCGCACAGCGTGTGCCACGTGTGGCTGGACGCTGACCCAGTCGAACAACTGCGCATCGAAACCCAATACCGCTTGCGCGGCGACGGCCTCATCACCCAGTCCGTGAGCCAGCACGACAATCCGCAGCCGCGGGGGGAAGACCTGCAGTGGGGACTGGGGTTGTATGCCGATGCGCTGGGTGTTAAGCAGTGAAATGTGCCTCTAGCCCTTGTGAAATATACATGTATTGCTATTGATAATATAGCGTTTGATTTTGCGAGTGATAGATGCTGGCGTAGCAAACGCAGTACGATCTCACTTGGCTGCACTTAGGAGGCGCAAATGAAGCGAGTCACAGGCATCGGAGGAATATTCTTCAACGCGAACGATCCCGTCGCCCTGCGCGCCTGGTACCAGCGGCACCTCGGAATCGACGTCCAGGAATGGGGAGGCACCGCGTTCACGTGGGCCGACGCGTCGGGCCATCCGACCAAGGGAACGACCGTGTGGTCCATCGGCGCCGCAGATGGCGTGCACTTTGCACCCAGCAAGGCGAGCTTCATGGTCAACTACCGCGTCGAGGACCTGGCCGCTGTACTGCAGTTACTGCGGGACGAGGGATGCAACGTCCTGGAGAAGACCGACGACTCCGGGTACGGGAAGTTCGGCTGGGTCATGGACCCTGAGGGCAACAAGGTCGAACTTTGGCAGCCACCTGCGGGGCAGTGAGTTCCATGCTTGAAAACCAGATGCTGACCCCTGACTTCAACGCCAACCGGCATGTCGTCGACGTCCGCGCAGCCACGACCTTAGACGCCACGGCAATTTGCGATGTAATCCGGCGATCCATCTCTGCGTGTTGTGTCGCAGACCATCGCAATGATCCCGACATTGTCTCGGCGTGGCTACGGAACAAGACACCTGAAAACGCCGCGATGTGGATTGGGTCGGCTGACGCAATTGCGGTGGTAGCCCTGCGCGGCAGCGATCTTGTCGGTTTTGCGTTATCCAATCGAGATGAACTCGCCCTTTGCTACGTTGCACCGGAAGCGCTTCACCAAGGCGCTGGCAAAGGACTGCTGCGCGCCATCGAGTCGCGCGCTCTGTCACGCGGTGTCTCCAAGCTTCGGCTGGATAGCACACGGACAGCGCGCGACTTCTATGCCCGCAACGGCTTCAGCGTTTCCGGCCCCGCCCAGGTTTGGGCGGGCATGGAAGGGACACCGATGGTGAAGCATTTGACGGTTGATCCTTCGCGGCAACTCACGTCCGTCAGCCGCGATTGATTGCAAGCAGTCGCTCCGCAAGGTAGTCACACCAAACGCTCAGACTGCACATTTCCACCATGGCGATGCTCATCCAAATCTACTTCTGGTTCATGCTTATCTATCTTGCCGCTTCCGTGATCGCAAAGCTGTTCAAGGTAAAAGAATTCGCGGCACTCGGCAACTCCGCGGCCTTCTGGGTGGAGGAGATCGTTGGCTACCTGCTGCTTGGCGTTGGACTTTTTGGCGTCTACGGCTATATAAGCGCTACGCCGTATTTCTCGGCAAGTTTCTGGAAGGCATTTGTCCTCGTGCTGTTTGTCTTCAGCGCGCTGCAGTGCTTCATGCCGAAAATGAAGCTGCTGAAAAAGGAAAAGGGGATGCGAGTCGTCATCGTGGCTGGCGTTGTGGGGGTGTTGATGCTGGTACCGATGTTCATGGCGCTCGGAAACTATGCGCTCAGTGGGTTCGCTTCCTGAACACTTCTGCCCAAGACCTTCCTGCTGCCGCATGCCGGATACAGATAGAGCCAAAGCACACCAAATGAATCCTCTCCCGGAAACCCTTAGCACTGCGAGACTGCACATGCGTTGCCCGGTCATTGACGACGCAAAGACGATCTTCCGCTCCTATGCGCAAGACCCGCAGGTTTGCCGCTTCATGATCTGGATGCCCCATGCATCGGAGGCGGTCACTCGGGAATTCATTGCGTCTTGTGTAGCAGCGTGGGCGGCTGAGTCTCGCAAGGCCTTTGTCATCACAGAACTCGGAAAATCAGAGCCCATAGGAATGCTCGAAGCAAGAATGCAGGGCTCAACGGTCGATATCGGTTATGTACTGGCGGCCTCGCACTGGGGGCGGGGATTCATGCCCGAGGCCATTCAATCGCTCACCGCGGCAGCCCTCCAAAGCCCGGACATATTTCGCGTTCAGGCGACGTGCGACACCGACAACATTGCATCGCAACGCGCGCTTGAAAAGGCCGGATTTAGCCGAGAGGGGCGCATGGAGCGATACACGGTTCATCCCAACATTTCTTCGGCGCCCAGAGCGTGCTTCATGTATGCGAAATGCCGGTGAAACACGAAGAGGTGCTGACATGCGTGCATTGAAACTGAGCAAGGCATTTACCCTGATGGAGTCGGGGCCCGTTGTGCTGGTCACGACCCATGATGACCAGAAAGACAACATCATGACCATCTCCTGGACCATGGTGATGGATTTCACGCCGGTGTTTGCCATCACCACGGGCGACTGGAATCACTCGTGCGCGGCATTGCGAAAGAGCAGGGAGTGCGTCATTGCCATTCCCACGGTGGACATGCTGGACAAGGTGGTCGGCATCGGGACGTGCTCGGGTAAGGACACCGACAAGTTCGCCAAGTTCAAGCTCACGCCCGTGCGGGGCAAATGCGTCAAAGCGCCCCTGATCAAGGAGTGCCTCGCCAACATCGAGTGCAAGGTCATCGACATCATTGAAAAGCACAACATCTTCGTGCTGGAGGCAGTTGCCGCCTACATCGATCCCACGCAAAAGGAGCGGCGCGCGGTGCATGCGGTTGGCGACGGAACCTTCATCGTCGATGGGCGCAGGATGGACCGGAAAAAGATGATGGCCTCCAAGTTGCCGTCTGGTGCTTAGTGTTCCAGCGCCTCTGGGCAAAAACTCGTATGGAAAAAAAGCCGGTAGCCCTCGTGAAATGGACGTATACCGCTATCAAATGTGTAGCGTTTTGGATGCGGGATGGGTGCAACGGCCTTGAGCAGTTGAAGTGAGCAAGCCTGCCTGCGGCGTGCAATGGCGCTTTCATCTGTTCGTGCTTGGGCTATATTGCAGGCCTGATGCGCCGGGATCGGCGACAGACCAAAACGGGGAATCCATGGCAATCATTTTTTTGGAACTGACGCTGTTGATATGGGTGCGGCTGGTGCTTGCGTTCAGTTTATTTCGTTGGCTAGCTTGGGAATCCCAAGATAGGCGCTCGGAGACATCAAGTTAGGCGTCGCAAACCCAACGAATCATCACTATGCCCAGTTTCTTCGACATTAAGACCGACTTTGGTCGAAGTCCGGAAGAGTATCTATCTTCGATTTCAAATGAAATCAAGAGGAACATGACTGCTGAGATGCTGAACCAGGCACAGCATCTACTTCGACTAATACAAGCTAATCTTCGGCCCCAACCTGACTTCCCACAAATCAAAGTCAAGGACTCCACAGACATGTCGCCACAAGGCATGGATGGACTAATTGAAATCCCAACAGGCTTCATAGCCCATTGTCTAGCCTTGCGCCCCATTCCGTTTTTGCATCTCGCGTTTGATCTGAACTGTAAATACTATCCTGGACAAGAACACCCAAACACGTTCTTCTGTTGGGCCATCGCACACGAGTACCATCACGGAATAAGAAAGCACAATATCGCAGCTGATTGTCTTGGTAGCGATTCGGCAACTACAAGGGCTTTCGAACTAGACGCAGATCTGAGCGCAACCGCATCGTCCTTTCGCTGGTATCAGAGTGTGCTTGCTCAGAAATACAGTGCGCTTGCAATAAAACAAATCCTCTTCTCCGAACTCTACTGGGCGCTATGTCAACTGCCCGAGTCCTCAGTATCGGAAAGTCACTCAACAGACGCAGAGCGCCTATACCTAATATTGGGAAAGCTTGCCCACCTCCGTAGTGATCCGACACACCCTTCCGACCCCGAACTCTCAACACCCGAGTCCAGGAGATCACTTGACGCCATACTAGACATACTGGTTCAGCTGGAGAAACTAGATGAAGCTGGAATCGATGGTGCGTTTCCGGGCAAAAGGAGATTTGGAAAGCAATTGTTCGACATAATTTCCGCTCGAAGCTGGGGGCAGGTAGTAAATCGATGGGAAGAAGTTCGACATACCGTTTCCGTGGCTTCAGGGACAAAAGCCTGATTGCTGGTCGGCTCGCATGGACACATCGCAGCAGGTTGATGCTGCGCGGCGCCCCGGCTCTATCGCCCCCCCATGCCCACCCAAATTCACGCCATTCGCGCTGACATCACCAAGCTGCATGTGCAGGCCATCGTGAATGCCGCCAACGCGTCACTGCTGGGCGGGGGTGGTGTGGATGGCGCGATCCATCGCGCGGCGGGGCCGGAATTGTTGCGCGCGTGTCGGCTGTTGGCGGGGTGCGAAACCGGTGATGCCAAGCTGACGCAGGGCTATAAGCTGGCCGCCCACTATGTCATCCACACGGTTGGACCGGTATGGCGCGGTGGCACGCAGGGTGAGCCAGAACTCCTGGCGTCGTGCTACCGCCGGTGCATGGAGATTGCCGCTGCGCAGGGGATTCGCACACTGGCTTTCCCCTGCATCAGCACGGGTGTCTACGGGTACCCGATGGAACCGGCCGCGCACATCGCGATCGCCACAGTGCGATCAGCCGTGCGCACGTTCACGGAGATTCAGGAGGTGGTGTTCTGCTGTTTCTCGGACAACGATCTGGCTGTTTACGAACGGCTATTGCATGAACCAGCGGCGCAGTAGGTCCGCTCAGTGCCGCGCATACACGCTGGCGCGCCCATCCATGCCCACCAGCATTGTGTTGAACGCTTCGCGCCGGATCTCTTTGGGCTGCCCGGACGCGGTGTCGAGGATGGTGCAGGCGGTGTCGCAGATCGGGTTGTAGCTCTCGCGCCCCGGCGCGCCGCCGGGCAGGCCGGGTACGGCCAGGCCGCGCGCACGGGGTTGCTCCTTGAGCAGCAGCAGGATGTCTTCGGCCGGCACATGGCCTTCGACAAAATAGCGGCCGACCTTGGCCGTGTGCACCGACTCCAGCGCCGTCGGCACGTTGAGCCAGCGTTTGATCTTGGGCATGTCGGCCAGCGGTTTTTCTTCGATGGTGACCACGAAGCCGTTCTGGCGCAGGTGGTCGGCCCAGTCGATGCAGGCCAGGCAGGGGCTGGGCGCGTAGACGACGACGGCGGGCAGGGCGGCCGGTTCGGTCGCATGGCCGACCATGGGTGCCAGCAGCTTGGCCAGCAACAGGGCCGTCAGCGCGATGGAGCGGCGCATCAGCAGCCCTTGACCGGTTTACCGGGTTTGCAGCCCTTGAGAATCCACAGCGAAATTTCGCCGGCGATTTCATCCGCGCGCACTTTGCGCGCCATGCTGAGCACGTCGCGCCCGTCATTGGTCTTGAGTAGGGGGTCGGCACCGGCCTGCAGCAGCAGCATGGCGTTGTCTTTGCGCGTGGTGAACGCGGCCATGTGCAGGGGGGTGCGGCCATCGCTGTCGCGCGCATTGGGGCTGGCGCCCGCGTCCAACAGGGCCTGGAGCGGGCCGCTGTCGCCATTCATGGCGGCGTAGTGCAGCGGGGTGGCACCCAATGGCGTGCGGGCGTCGCGGTTCTGCGCGGAGGCTTTCAACAGACCTTCCACGTCCTGGCGCGTGCCCATGCGTGCGGCGTCGTGGATGGGGTTCTCGTTCATGCCCGCAATCATTTCGGAGGCAGGTTGTGCCTGCGCACCCGCCATGGGCACGTAGAGGCCCATGGACAGGGCTACCAAAACTGTCTTCAGGTTCAAGAATCGATGCATGCCGTTACCCCCGTGCGATGTATCAGGGTTGACCCGACTGGATCAGCGTCAGGTAGGCCAGAATGTCCTGCAGGTCCTGGGCCTTGAGCTGGTTGAGTATGCCGACCATTTCCACTTCGTCATGCGAGCGCTCGCCTTTGACAAAGGATGTCATCTGTTTCATCAGGTAGTTGCTGTACTGGCCCACCAGTCGCGGAAACTTGCCGCGGCCCATGCCGTCCTTGCCGTGGCAGGCAAAGCATTCCTTGTTGTAGATCTTGCCGCCATTATCCAGATCGCCCGGTGCACGGGGAATGATCATGACCTTTTCCATGGCGGTCAGGCGCGTCAGGGCGTCGTCGTCAGGCTTGAATTCCGGCCATTGCGTGGGCAGCTCGATGGATGCCAGGTAGGCGGATACGTCCTCCACGTCCTGGTCCGACATCTCGCGTTCCTGGGTGTAGGGAAACATGGGCAGGTTCAGGCGGGTGCGGGCGCGAAAGGACTTGAGCTGGTCGGCGATGTGGGCCGCGCGCTGGCCGCCAATGCGCGGGTATTCGCCTTTCTTTCCGCCCTGGCCGAACTCGCCGTGGCAGCCGGCGCAGGTGGCGTTGATCTCCTTGCCTTTTTCAAGATTTTGGGCGCCTGTCAAGGGGGAAGCAATTAGAAGGAACAGGCAAATCAGCAGTGTTTTCATCATGGGTCCGGGGCCAACCCCGCAGGCTTTCGAGGTTGGCCATTGTGGCGCGGTTGGCGGGCCCGCGCATTGAATCAAGATAAGTTTTGACTCACATCAACAGGTGCTCGCCCGCGTTGTCGCCGCCCAAGGTGACGTAGTTCACCTTGCGGATGTCCATCAACTTCTTGCCACCGGAGTAGCTGATGGAGCTTTGCACGTCCTGCTCCATTTCCACGAGTGTGTTTGCCAGCTTGCCCTTGATCGGCTCCAGAATGCGCTTGCCTTCCACGTGCTTGTATTCGCCCTTGTTGAAGTCGCTGGCGGAGCCGTAGTATTCCTTGAACAGCTTGCCGTCCACCTCCACCGTTTGCCCCGGGCTCTCTTCATGGCCGGCAAACAACGAACCAATCATCACCATGGTGGCGCCAAAGCGGATGCTCTTGGCGATGTCGCCATGGTCGCGGATGCCGCCGTCGGCAATGATGGGCTTGGTGGCCACGCGCGCGCACCATTTCACGGCGGACAGCTGCCAGCCACCGGTGCCAAAACCGGTCTTGAGCTTGGTGATGCAGACCTTGCCCGGGCCAATGCCGACCTTGGTCGCATCAGCGCCCCAGTTCTCCAGGTCAATCACCGCCTCGGGCGTGGCCACATTGCCGGCAATGATGAAGGTGCTGGGCATCTTGCCCTTGAGGTAGATGATCATGTCGCGCACGCTATCGGCATGGCCGTGGGCGATGTCGATGGTCACGTACTCGGGCGTCAGGCCCAGTTCGGCCAGGGTGTCCACCGTGGCGTAGTCGGGTTGCTTGACCCCCAATGAGATCGAGGCATACAGGCCTTTGGCCTTCATGTCCTTGACGAACTGCACGTTGTCCAGGTCGAAGCGGTGCATCACATAGAAGTAGCCGTTTTGCGCCAGCCAGACGCAGATGTTTTCATCGACCACTGTCTTCATGTTGGCCGGCACCACGGGGATGCGAAAGCGCCGTCCGCCGAGCTCTACGCTGGCGTCGCATTCCGAGCGGCTCTCCACGCGGCACTTGCGGGGTAACAGCAGGATGTTGTCGTAGTCAAAAATTTCCATGGCCCAAGCTCCTTAGTCTATGTTTCCAACAATAGGCACTTGGACGGGACCCGGCCAAAAAAAACCGGGTCCCAATTGCTTGGGCCCGGTGACCGATTGTATACAAAAGCTGTGGACGTGGGGGTTTTGTCAAATGTGCCCGAGCAGGGCGTCCTTGAGTTTGGCGTCGGCAGGGGTCTCGCCCATCCAGACGCCCATGGCGGCGCGGAAGAGTTCGGGCTCGCGCATGGGGTCGCCCTGCATCTTGCCGCCGATGTAAATCACCAGGCCGGTAATCGGAATCCAGTCCATGGTCATGACTTCGCCGGGCTTCAACACGCGGTTGGCCTTGAACACATTGCCGATGTTCATCATGCCGGGAATCAGCTTGGCCATGTCGCCCTTGGAGGCCGTGGCGTCGACGCTGCGGCTCAGCAGCTTGAGAATCGGGCCGGTGTCCACCTCGCGGATGGCGGTAAGGACCAGTCGCTTGGGGCCGGGCGTGGCACTGAGCGCATCCAGTGTAGTGAACTTTTGCTTGGCGTAAATCTGGGCCGAGTACTGTGGCGTTTTGCCGTTGGACACAATGCCCGCGCCGTTGAGCAGCAGGGTGTTGTTGTAGATGGTCAGGTTGTCTTCGAACTTGATGCCGCCAATGTCCAGCGTGCCCGCATATCCGGACGCGGCCAGCAGCACCGTGGCCGTAGCAACCTGAAGAAATGTGCAAAGCTTGGATGTGAATGTCATTCAGCGCGGCGCCTTAAACGGGTAGAGCGGGGCCATGATACTGGTTGAAGCGGGGTTTTGGTGGTCATTGGGGAAGACACCTAGAGGGCGTCCAAACCGGTTACCTCGGGCTTTCTACAATCAGGCATGATTTCAAGCACCCCAAGCGCCGCCGCAGCAAGCTCCCCTCTTCTGGCTACCCTGAACCCCGAGCAGTGCGCTGCCGTTACCCTGCCTGCCGAGCATGCGCTGATACTGGCCGGCGCCGGTTCGGGCAAGACCCGGGTGCTGACCACGCGGATCGCCTGGTTGTTACAGAACGGGTATGTAGCACCCGGCGGCATCCTGGCCGTCACCTTCACCAACAAGGCGGCCAAGGAAATGATGACGCGGCTAAGCGCCATGCTGCCCGTCAATGTGCGCGGCATGTGGATTGGCACCTTCCATGGCCTGTGCAACCGCTTCCTGCGCGCGCACTTCAAAATGGCCAACCTGCCGCAGGCCTTTCAGATTCTGGATACGCAGGACCAACTGTCATCCATCAAGCGCCTGTGCAAGCAGAACAATATCGACGACGAGCGCTTTCCGGCCAAGCAGTTGCAATGGTTTATCAGCGGCTGCAAGGAAGACGGCCTGCGCCCCAACATGGTGGAAGTGCGCGACGATGAGACCCGGCGCAAGGTCGATATCTACCAACTGTATGAGGAGCAATGCCAGCGCGAAGGTGTGGTCGACTTTGGCGAGCTGATGCTGCGCTCCTACGAGTTACTGCGCGACAACGATCCCATCCGCGAACATTACCAGCGCCGATTCCGCCATATCCTGATCGACGAGTTCCAGGACACCAACAAGCTGCAGTACGCCTGGATCAAGATGCTGGCCGGGCAGGGCAATGATGCGAGCCCCGACACACCCGGCGGTGCCGTGATCGCCGTGGGCGACGACGACCAGAGCATCTACGCATTTCGCGGTGCGCGTGTCGGCAATATGGCCGACTTTGTGCGCGAGTTCCATGTGCAGCACCAGATCAAGCTGGAGCAGAACTACCGCAGCTACAGCAACATCCTGGATTCGGCCAACGCGCTGATCAGCCACAACAGCAAGCGCCTGGGCAAGAACCTGCGCACCGACCAGGGCCCCGGCGAGCCGGTGCGCGTGTATGAGGCGTCCACCGACTTTGCCGAGGCACAGTGGATGGTCGAAGAGATGAAAAATCTGGTGCGGGACCAAGGCCTTGAGGCCGGTTACGCGCGCAAGGAGATTGCCGTGCTCTACCGCAGCAACGCACAAAGCCGGGTGATCGAGACCGCTCTGTTCAATGCCGCCATGCCCTACCGCGTGTACGGCGGTCTGCGCTTTTTCGAGCGGGCCGAGATCAAGCACGCGCTGGCCTATCTGCGCCTGCTGGAGAACCCCAACGACGACACCAGCTTCATGCGCGTGGTCAACTTTCCGGCCCGTGGCATTGGCGCGCGCAGCCTGGAGCAGTTGCAGGATGTGGCCCGCGCCACCGGCTGTTCCCTGCACGATGCCGTCAGCGCCGTGCCGGGGCGCGCCGGGGCTGCGGTGGCGGGCTTTGTCGCCAAGATCGACGTGCTGCGCGAGCAAACCGCGGGCATGAACCTGCGCGACATCATCGCGCAGATGCTGGAGCACAGCGGGCTGGTCGACCACTACAAGGCTGACCGCGAAGGCGCCGACCGACTGGAGAATCTGGACGAACTGGTCAACGCCGCCGAGAGCTTTGTCATGCAGGAAGGATTTGGCCGGGATGCCGCGGCGATGACGGTTGCCGCCGCAGGCCAAAGCCCGGCCAGCCAGGGGCTGGATATGGATGCCCCCGAATTGCCGCCCGACGTGTTGACGGACACCGGCGAGACCCTGTCACCGCTGGTCGCCTTTTTGACCCACGCGGCACTGGAGGCAGGCGACAACATGGCCGAGGCCGGGCAGGACGCCATCCAGCTGATGACCGTGCACTCAAGCAAGGGCCTGGAGTTTGACTGTGTGTTTATCACCGGCATGGAAGAGGGCCTGTTCCCGCACGAGAACTCCATGAATGACCGCGATGGCCTGGAGGAAGAACGCCGCCTGATGTATGTGGCCATCACCCGGGCGCGCAAGCGCCTGTACCTGAGCCACTCGCAGTCGCGCATGCTGCACGGCCAGACCCGCTTCAACATGAAGAGCCGCTTTTTTGAGGAGCTGCCCGAGGAGGCCTTGAAATGGCTGACACCCAAGAACCAGAACTTCGGGCGCAGCTGGAGTGCTGACTCTGCTATGCATTCAGGAGCGTCTTATTCAGATTCCACGAGGGCTGGAGCCTCATTTGGCCAAACGGTGGCGCGCAAGGAAGAACCCAAGTACGGCCTGCGTCTGGGCATGCTGGTGTTCCATGCCAAGTTTGGAGAGGGCACCGTGCTGACGCTAGAAGGCGCCGGCGACGATGCGCGGGCGCAGATCAATTTCCCCCGCCACGGCACCAAGTGGTTGGCACTGAGCGTGGCCAAGCTGACGCCTGTGCCGTGAGCCCGTGCTTGGAAATTCCAGGACGCATCAACCCTTGTATTCGGCGCCGGTTTCCTTGTTGCCTTTTTTGCCGGAAATTTGCCAAGCCGTGCGTTGCCCCACCAGTCGGGCCAGGTATTCCAGCTCTTCGTCGGTGTGGTTGATGGCCCGCGCCGGGGTCAGGGCGGAGCGGCCATCCAGCGCTGGCTCAGCCCAGACCGCCTGGTGGTAGCTGGACTCGGACACTTCGCGGTCGTTACCTGCGGCCAGGTCGACGACGCCATAGCAGTTGCAAAAATAGCTGCGGCCGCCCTGGTTGGAAAACACCTCGGTGTACACACCGGTACCCCGGATACCGGCCGTGAGGGTGGGCGTGACAATCCGGCGACTCGACCCCTTGCCCCAGACGCTGACCACCGCACCGGTCAGCAGCCGCAGCAGGCTGACGGCATTGATGCTGGGGCCACGTTCGACCAGCATGCTGGTGTTCTGCCGCATGTGGAAGGCCGAGTTACCCACGACAAAGATGAGTGTGGAGCCCGGGCCGGTGACGATTTCGTCGCCGGTTACCACGGACTGTTGTGGCATCAGCCGCTGCCCGTTGACCGTGGCGTCGCCCATCAGCTCCACGACGTTGCCACGTGCCTGCGCATGGGCCGCACCCAGACTCCCGGCAGTAGTCCACGCCGCGGCAGCTTGCAGGAAGCCGCGGCGTTGAAACCACAGTAATTCGTTGGCCGATCTGCCCTGCAGCGTGTGCTGTGTCATGTGCCTTCTCCTGGATTGAATTCAAAACTGTCGAGAAACGTAAAGTAGAGCGACGTAAAGACCATGGCGGCCATCAGCATCGCTGCAGGATACAGCGCAGCCGCCACGGCATCCGTGTTGCCCAGCATCGCAGCCAGCATGGCCATGATGATGCCGAACAGCAGGAAAACGCCAATCCAGACCAACCCGTAGACGGTTAGCGCCCAAAAATTGCGCATGCAGGCCACGAAACTGAAAAACAGGCTCTTCACCGGTGCAATGCCGTGCCAATGCACCAGGGCCGGCGCGTGCCAGAACAGCAGGGACAAGGGAAGGTACAGCACCGAGGCCACCAGCATCGCCATTTGAAAGTCGCCCTGCTGTAGCATCTCGGCGGTCAGCGGAGCGCCCATGATGTAGAGCTTTGCAAACTTGCCGCCGTCAATCAACGTCGAACAGCCCAGAATCAGCACAAAGCCCAGGGCATAGAGGCCGCCCAGGATCAGCATGGAGCGCATTTGCTGGCGACCGGCGCGAAAGGCGCTGATCAGGATCAGGGGCATAGGGAATTTCCCACTGCTGGCCTCACGGGTGGCGGCCATCAGGCCCAGTGTGGCGCCGGGCAACAGCGCCAGCGCCAGCGCGCTACCCAAGATGGGCACCATGCTGAGTACCGACATGACCGCCAGGAACATGAAGAACAAACCCGATAGCGCCAGCGGTTGCCGGAAAAAGGTCTGGACACCCAGTTTGACCCACTGGATGCCCCGGCTGGCAGGGACGATGTTAAGTTTCATGCAGGGGTTTGTGTCGATTGGGGTGTCAAGGGGTAGAGGATACGCTGGCGCAACACGCGGTAGAAGTGCTCAGGGTCGTGGGCCTGCAAAACCGCCGCCTCCCGCGGCAGGTGCAGGTCCCACAGGCGCGAGATCCAGAAGCGCAGGGCTCCGGCACGCGCCATGGCTGGCAGCAGGGCGCGCTCCTGGGCCTGCAAAGGCCGCACCGATGCGTAGGCGTCCAGGAATGCGCGGGTGCGCTGCGCATCCGCGGCACCCGTGGGCAGGTCCAGGCACCAGTCGTTGAGGCACACCGCGATGTCAAACAGCCAGGTGTCGACGCCGGCAAAGTAGAAATCAAAGAAGCCGGTCAACGCCGGCTGCCCGGTGGCGTCCCGCTCAAACATCACGTTGTCGCGAAACAGGTCGGCGTGGATGGGACCGCGCGGCAAGGCGCCATAGCTGGAGAGCGTAGCCACATGGTTCTGGTAGGCCAGCTCGCTGTGCAGCAGGGCGGCTTGCTCGGCGGGCACAAACGGCACGATCACCGGCACGGTCTCGTTCCACCAGTCCAGCGCGCGCAAATTGGGCTGGTGCATGCTGAAGTCGCGCCCGGCCAGGTGCATGCGGGCCAACATGGCGCCCACCAGTGCGCAGTGCGCATCAAGAGGCGCCAGTTCGCTTTTGCCGCGCAGCCGGTTGACCACGGCGGCGGGCTTGCCATTGAGTGTGTGCACCACATCGCCATCGCGGTTGGCTGCGGGGTCGGGCACCGGCACGCCATGGTGGGCCAGGTGCTTCATCAGCCGCAGGTAAAACGGCAACTGCTCGGCGCTCAGTCGCTCGAACAGCGTCAGCACGTAGGGCGCCTGGTCGGTGGTGACAAAATAGTTGGTGTTCTCAATGCCGCCCGAGCAGCCCTGCATGTCTTGCAGGGTGCCGAGATTGAGGGATTGAAGGAGAGTGTTGGCCTCGTCGAAAGAGACCTCTGTATAGACCGCCATGGGGTGCAATTGTAGGGGGCGGGCCATCTCATTTCATCACAGGCAAAATGCACCCATGACTGACAAGAAAACCCTGCTGCTGGTGGACGGTTCCAGCTACCTCTACCGTGCCTTCTTTGCCGGTGGCGAATCCTTGAGCACCACACTGCCCGACGGCACGGTGCAAAAGACGGGCGCCATCCGCATCATGATAAACATGATGCAAAAGCTGAGCAAGGACGTGCGGGCCGATTACACGGCCTGTGTGTTCGACGCCAAGGGCCCCACCTTCCGGGATGTGCTGTACCCGGATTACAAGGCCAACCGTTCGCCGATGCCGGACGACCTGCGCTCGCAGGTAGACCCCATCCACGAAGTCGTCGCCTTGCTGGGCTGGAAGGTGCTGGCGGTACCCGGCGTGGAGGCCGATGACGTGATCGGCACGCTGGCCCATTGCGCGGCGCAACAGGGAGTGGACGTCGTCATCTCCAGTGGCGACAAGGACTTGAGCCAACTGGTCAACGAACACATCATGGTGATCGACACCATGAACGACCGCCGGCGCGACATCGCCGGGGTGGAGGCCGAATTCGGTGTTCCGCCGCGGCTGATGCTGGATTACCAGACGCTGGTGGGTGACCAGGTCGACAACGTGCCGGGCGTGCCCAAGGTCGGCCCCAAGACGGCGGTGAAGTGGCTGCTGGAATACGGCTCGCTGCAAGGCGTCGTGGAGAACGCGGCCAACATCAAGGGCGTGGTGGGAGAGAACCTGCGCAACGCACTGGAGTGGCTGCCCAAGGGGCGTGAGCTGCTGACCATCAAGACCGATTGCAGCATGGATGGCCACCTTGCAGGCCTTCCGTCGCTGGAGGAGATGGCCATACGTGGGCAGGACAGTGCCGCCCTGCGGGCCTTCGGCGAGCGCTACGGTTTCAAGGGGCTGGTCAAGACGCTGGACAGCCAGGCTGTGCCACCCGAGCTGATCAAGGAGCATGCGAGCCCCCGCAAGGGCGGCGGCGGCGCGCCAGGCTTGTTCGACGAGGCGCCCGACCTGGGCGGTACGCGGAACGCCACCAATCTGGTCTACGACACCATCTTCACGTGGGAGGCGCTGGATCTGTGGCTGGCGCGCCTGCAGGCCGCGGAGCTGGTGGCTATCGATACCGAAACCACGTCGCTGGACGAAATGCGCGCCGAGATCGTCGGCATCTCGTTCAGCGTGCAGCCGGGCGAGGCCGCCTATATCCCGCTGACACACCGCTACCCCGATGCACCGGAGCAGTTGAACCGCGAAGACGTGCTGGCCAAGCTCAAACCCTGGCTGGAGGACGCCGACAAAAAGAAGCTGGGCCAGCACATCAAGTACGACCGCCACGTCTTCGCCAACCACGGCATCGAGGTACGCGGCTACGCCCACGACACCATGCTGCAAAGTTATGTGCTCGAAGTCCATATGCCGCACGGCCTGGCCAGCCTGGCGGAGCGCCATGCCGGGCGCAGCGGCATCAACTACGAAGACCTGTGCGGCAAGGGTGCCGGCCAGATCGGGTTTGACCAGGTTGATATCGCCAAGGCCGCCGAGTACTCCTGCGAAGACTCAGACCAGACGCTGGACGTGCACAGCGTGCTGTGGCCGCAGCTCGAAGCGAATGACAAACTGAAGTTCATCTACGAATTGGAAATCGCCAGCAGCGAGACGCTGTTCCGCATCGAACGCAACGGCGTGCTGATCGACGCGCCCACCTTGGCCCGGCAAAGTCACGAACTCGGGCAACGCATCCTGCAACTGGAAACCGAGGCCTACGAAATTGCCGGCCAGCCCTTCAACCTCTCGTCACCGAAGCAACTCGGCGAAATCTTCTTCGACAAGCTGGGCATGCCAGTGGTGAAGAAGACCGCCACCGGTGCCCGCAGCACCGACGAGGAGGTGCTGGAGAAGCTGGCCGAAGACTACCCGCTGCCCGCCAAGCTGCTGGAGCACCGGGGCCTGGCCAAGCTCAAGGGCACGTACACCGACAAGCTGGCCCAACTGGCCAACCCGCGCACCGGCCGCGTGCACACGCACTACGCACAGGCCGTGGCGGTGACCGGGCGCCTGTCCAGCAACGACCCGAATCTGCAGAACATCCCGATCCGCACGCAGGAGGGCCGGCGCGTGCGCGAGGCCTTTGTGGCGCCCGCAGGCAGTGTGATTGCCAGTGCGGACTACTCGCAGATCGAGCTGCGCATCATGGCCCACATCAGCGACGATACTGCGCTGCTCAAGGCCTTCCACGACGGCCTGGACGTGCATCGCGCCACCGCCGCCGAGGTGTTTGGCGTGGCCGTCGACCAGGTGAGCAGCGAGCAGCGCCGCTACGCCAAGGTCATCAACTTCGGTCTGATCTACGGCATGAGCGCCTTTGGCCTGGCCCGCAATCTGGGCATCGACAACACGGCCGCCAAGAACTACATCCAGCGCTACTTCGAGCGCTATCCGGGCGTCAAGACCTACATGGAAACCACGCGGGAGCTGGCGAAAAAGCAGGGCTATGTGGAGACCGTGTTCGGTCGGCGCCTGCAGTTGGCCGGCATCAAGAGCGCCAAGGGCGCACAGCTGGCCGGCCTGGAGCGCGCCGCCATCAACGCACCCATGCAGGGCACGGCGGCCGACCTGATCAAGCTCAGCATGAATGCGGTACAACAGGTGCTCGATGCCGAACAGCGGGGCACGAAGATGATCATGCAGGTGCACGACGAACTGGTGTTTGAAGTGCCGGAGCATGAGGTGGATTGGGTAAAGACCGAGATCCCGCGCCTGATGGCCGGTGTGGCTGACCTCAAGGTTCCGCTGCTGGCCGAAGTGGGCGTGGGGCCCAATTGGGATAAGGCGCACTGATTTTCAACAACGACAACCTTGACGAGGAGCACTACCATGGCTGATTCCAGCAAACGCGGATTCCTGCAAACCAGCGCCTTGATGGCGACCGGAGCGGTGGTGGGCTGTGCCACCCCCGGCACGGCGGCCGTTGCCCCGGCCACACCCTTCGCGGTGCCGGCAACCTATATCCCCATCGCTGGCAGCACCGAGCAGTTTCCGGTGCGCCGCATCTACTGCATTGGCCGCAACTACGCGGCGCACGCCATCGAGATGGGTTCCGACCCCAGCCGTGAGCCACCGTTTTTTTTCCAGAAGCCCACCGATGCCATCCAGTTCGTGCGGCCCGGCACGGTGGCCGACCACCCCTATCCCTCGCTGACCAAGAACTACCACTACGAGGTGGAACTGGTGGCGGCACTCTCGGGTGGTGGGCGCAACATTCCCATGGACAAGGCGCTGGGCCTGGTCTACGGCTATGCGCTGGGCCTGGACATGACGCGGCGTGACCTGCAGCGCGGCATGGGCGACCAGAAGAAGCCCTGGGAAATCGGCAAGAGCTTTGACCACTCGGCCCCCATCGGCCCCATCCACACCGTGGCGCAGGTGGGTCACTACACCAAAGGCGCGATCTGGCTCAAAGTCAATGGGCAGACCAAGCAGAGCGCCACGCTGAACCACATGATCTGGTCGGTGGCGGAGCAGATTTCCAAGCTGTCCGAGGCGTTTGAACTCTTTCCCGGCGACATCATCTACTCGGGCACACCCGAGAACGTAGGCCCGGTGGTCCAGGGGGACGTCATCGAGTGCCACATCGACGGCCTGCCCGAACTCAGCGTCAAGATTGTTTGAGTCGACTACGCAGAAAGTTTCGCACCATGTCCGATAGCGATTTCAAAGCGGCTTTCAACGCCTTGCTGCCTGGCCAGTCCACCGAATCGGGTGCCACCCGGCGCACCGCGCTGAAGACCGCCCTGGGCGTGGGCTATGCCGCCGCCACCCTGCCCAGCCTGGCGCAAACGGCGATCAAGACGCCGTCGACCGGTTTGACCACGGGCGAGGCAGTAGTCAACGTGGCGAACTTCCCGGTGCCGCTGTTTTTCGCCCGTCCGCAAGGCAAGAAGAACCTGCCGGTGGTCCTGGTGGTGCATGAGATTTTCGGTGTGCACGAATACATTGCCGACGTCTGCCGCCGCTTTGCCCAGGCCGGCTACCTGGCCATCGCGCCGGAGCTGTATGCCCGCCAGGGCGACCCTGGCAGCTACGGTGAAATTGCCAAGCTGTGGAACGAAGTGGTGGCCAAGGTGCCCGACGCACAGGTCATGGCGGACCTCGACGGTGCCGTGGCATGGGCCGGAGGCAACGGGGGCAATCTGAAGAAAGTGGGTATCACCGGCTTCTGCTGGGGTGGCCGCATCACCTGGTTGTATGCCGAGCAGAGCCGGCACGTCCGGGCTGCCGTGGCCTGGTATGGCGGATTGGAGGGAGCGGCGTCAAGCCTGACCCCCAAACACCCGATGGACCTGGTTGCGGACCTCAAGGCTCCCGTGCTGGGCCTGTATGGCGGGGACGACGGCGGTATTCCACTGACCAGTGTGAACCAGATGAAAGAGGCGCTGGCACAAGCGGGTCAAAAAGGCAATGCCGCAGCCCGGGCCTCCGGGTTTGTGGTGTACCCTCAGGCACCCCATGCGTTCCATGCAGACTACCGCCCGAGCTACCGCCAGGAAGCCGCTGAAGATGGTTTCCGGCGTGCGCTAGAGTGGTTCAAGGGGCATGGCGTCGGTTGAGACTATCCCTGGGGCCGCCCACAGACCGCCTGATGGGGCGGTTTTGTATTTTTATTTTCTTCAGTAGTGCTTCTAGCCCTCGAATAATATGAGTTGTTTGCTATGACTTTGGTAGCAATCTTGTTGGGAACCCTGGTGGCAGGCATCGGCTCGGTGTGGCTGGCCGCGGCCCTGAGCTTCGGCGTACTGGCCCGTTACACCCAGCACATGCTGAGCCTGGCCGCTGGCGCGCTGATGGCCACGGCCTTCCTGCACCTGTTGCCCGAGGCATTCGAGAGCCAGACCGCTGCCAAAGACCTGTTTCTGACCTTGTTGCTGGGGCTGGTGTTTTTCTTTCTGCTGGACAAGGCCGAGCTCTGGCACCACGGCCACGAGCACCACCACCATGGCGATGGCCACGGCGCGGCACACGTCCACGATCACGATCACACGCCGCCACAGGCCGGCAGCTGGGCCATCCTCACCGGCGACAGCGTGCATTGCTTTGGCGACGGCATCCTGATTGCCTCGGCCTTCATGGCCGACATGCGCTTGGGCGCCATCGCGTCGCTGGCAGTGCTGGCCCATGAGGTGCCGCACCACATGGGCGACCTGATGGTGCTGCGCTCGGGCGCCAGCAACAAGCGCATGGCACTGGTCAAGGTGTCGCTGGCGGGTGCCGTAACGGCGCTGGGTGGTCTGACCGGGTACTGGCTGGTGGATTTGCTGCACGACTATTTGCCATACTTTCTGGTCGTGGCGTCCAGCAGCTTTGTCTACGTGGCGCTGGCCGACCTGATTCCCCAGCTGCAAAAACGCCTGACCCTGGCAGAGACGGTTGCCCAGGTCACCTGGCTGCTGATCGGCATGGGCATGGTCACGGTGCTCAGCAGCCTGGCACACGCGCATTGAGCCCTTGCCATCCGGCTATTCGCCCCGTGAGGTCGGGGCGCGCCGCGGGATGTTGACGGTCACCACCGTACCCGCACCCGGCGTGGACTGCACGGATACATGGCCGCCCAGGGTTTTGGTCACCAGGTTTTCCACAATGGACATGCCCAGCCCGGTGCCGCCCCGGCCGATCTTGGTGCTGAAGAATGGCTCGAACATGTGCTTCAGCGTCTCGGAGGAAATGCCTTTGCCGTTGTCCTGGAACGTCAGGTTCACCCACTCGCCCCCGGTCTGCGCCGCAATGGTGAACAGCCCGGGTGTCTTGTCGTCAAAGGCGTGCAGGTAGGCGTTGTTGATCAGGTTGATCACCACCTGGCCCAGGGGGCCGGGGTAGCTGTCCATCGCTATGTCGGGTGCCACGTCCAGCACCACACGGTGGGGCTTGGACTTGAGGCTGGGCGCCAGGGTGTCCACCACTTCCTGTATGGCCTGGCGCAGGTCAAATGCACGGCGCTGCTCGCTGGCCTGGTCGGCGGCGACCTGGCGGAAGTTCTTCAGCAGCTCAGCGGCCCGCTCCAGGTTGCGCACCAGCAGCGTATTGCCCTCGGCCACCTGCGCCACGAACTGGTTCAAGTCGGAGCGGCGCAACTGCCCGGAGGCGATCAGTTTGTCAAAGTCCCGTGCCTGGTCAGCCAGCGTACTCGCCGTCATCATGCTGTTGCCCATCGGTGTTGCGAGCTCGTGGGACACACTGGCCGCCAGTGTGCCCAGCGTGGCACGGGCTTCGCTGCGGGACAGGTCTTCCTGCGAACGGCGCAGGGTTTGTTGGGCCGATTCCAGTTCGGCGGTGCGCTCTGCCACCCGGTTCTCCAGCGTGGCATTGAGCTCGACGATGCGGGCCTCGGCTTCCTTGCGCCGCGTGATGTCGGTCAGCGTACCGGCAAAAATTTCCGGCTTTCCGTTCGCGTTGCGCGACAACACCTTGCCCCTGCCGGCGACCCACAGCCAGCTGCCGTCCTTGCGGCGATGGCGGTACTCGGCTTCGTAGTGGTCCACCAGACCGCGGGTGTGCGGCCGCAGGGCGGCGGTGACAAGGGCATGATCGTCGGGGTGGCAGTAGTCGTGCCAGTCGTAGCTGGGCAGGGCTTCCCATTCGGCCAAGGTCATGCCACTCATGGCGGCCCAGCGATCGTTCACCTCCAGCTTGCCGGTGGTGTAGTTGTAGGTCCAGGTACCGGCATCGGTCGCCTCGATGATGTTTTGCAGCCGTTGGCGCTCGGAGGCCAGTGTGTCCCGGGCCTGCTGCGTCAGCACCTGGGCCTGCAGCAGATTGCGGCGGCTCTTTTGAACCCGTGCCACGGCCAGGACCAGCAGCACGGTTGTCACCCATCCAAATGCCATGACCAGGGTCGAGTAGTGTGTTGCCCGTCCGCTGTCAAACGTTGGCCTGGGGTGCAGAACAATCTCCCAGGCTTGGCGGGCAAAATCCACCGTGGTCGCCAGGTCTCCAGCCACCAACTTGCGGTCCAGTGTTGCGGCGTTTTTCAGGTCACTTTGCTCACCGAGCCAGGCATAGATGGGCTTGGCATCGCGGGCATTGAGGTCGTACACCAGCATGTCCAGCCTGGCACCGTCGGCGCGGGCGTTGGCTTCCTGAAACAGCGTGGGCAGGTCAATGACTGCGGCGAGGTAGCCGGCGACGGACTGGTCCGTCGCGCGGTAGACCGGCACCGACAGCGCAATCCCTTTGGAGCCCGAGGCGGCTGTGCCCTCCTTCATGATCTCAAACACCCCGGAGGCGACGGGTTGTCCGGTGACGCGGGCGTCCAGTTTCGACTGCATCCGTTCGGGGCTGAAGCTCATGTCGTAGCCGGCCGTGCCAAAGCGCTCGGGCCAGGCGTACAGGACGGGAACATACTCATCGCGACCATGCACCGGTTCCCAGCCATTGCCCGACCCGTCGGGTTGAACCACGCGGTAGTCGGGCTGGCCACCGGAGCGGGCCTCGGCCTCAAACTGCTTCAGCCGGGGTGCCGGTACGATGGGCTGCCACTCCACGATGGTGACGCTGTGCAGGTTGACCAGAACCCGTTCGACGTACGCGTTGAACTGCTGGCGGCTGAGTGTGGGATGGGACTCGATCATCAGACCGGTGCCCCGAACGGCTTCAACGATGCGGGTCAGCTCCAGGTCAAAGGCACCCAGCACGGACTGCGTTGCCGCGGTGCGCAATTCGCGGGCGCGCAGGGCCTCCAGCTCCTGGAGTGCGGTGCCCGTCAACACGCTCAGCAAACTGCCCACCAGCAGCAGGACAGCCAGAACCAGGCGATCCTTCCAGTGCGTGGGGGATGCTGCAGCCGGTGGTGTCTGCGGAGCGGGACCTGTCATGGCTTCATCTTCATGGACCAGGCCGTTCCTGGGTACAGCGCGGTTTGCCCCAGGAGCGGGCGACCGCACCCGGTCGTCCCGGCGAGCCCGTCAGGATCGTCAACAGCAGGAAATACGATCGTCTTGGCATGGTTCGCTCCACAACATCGCCAGTCTAGCGCGTTCAGCGCGACACATGCGAAGTCCGGTGCGAACCCCTTTAACCCTGTGCCACCGGCAGGTCCGGCTCACCGCACCATTGGCTCCAGCTGCCTGCAAACAGTGCGGTCCGGCCCAAACCCGCCACTTCCATGGCGATGATGTTGGGCACGGCACTGACACCGCTGCCGCAGTGGTGCACCACGGTGGCGGGGTCGCGCCCGCCCAGCAGCGCATCAAACTCTGCACGCAGTTGGGCGGCGGGCTTGAAGCGTCCATCCGCGGCAATGTTCTCGGTGAAGGGACGGTTCAGTGCGCCCGGGATGTGGCCGGCCACCGGGTCCAGCGGCTCCACTTCACCGCGATACCGGGGCGCGCCACGGGCGTCAATCAGCGTCTGGGCGCCTTCGCCAGTGCTGCGGCCCAGGCGGTTTGCTACGGTTTCGATAGTGGCAAGCCCAATCAATTCGGGGGCTAGCGCGTAGTTCGATGGTGATGGCTGGGGCTGGAGCCCGCTGGCGACCGCACCACCGGCGGCCTGCCAGGCCTGCAAGCCGCCGTCCAGCACGGCCACGTTGTCATGGCCGGCCCACTTCAGCATCCACCACAGGCGGCCGCAGTAGTTGGCGCCCTGGCGGTCGTAGACCACGGCCTGCATGCTGTTGTTAAAACCGACCGACCGCAGCCAGGCGGCAAAGGCCTCGCGGGTCGGCAACGGGTGGCGTCCACCGCTGGCGCTGGTGCCCGGGGCAGCTTTGCCGGTCACCGGGTCTTTGGCTGCGCTGAGGTGCAGGTCCAGGTGGGCGTAGATGGCGCCGGGGATGTGGGCCTCGGTGTACATGGCCACACCCGCCTGCGCGTCCATCAGGTTGAAGCTGCAGTCAAACACCATGAAAGGCTGTCCGCTGGCCATCAGGGACTGCAGTTGGGCGGTGGAGATCAGGGTGGTGTACATCTTTCTTTCCTCAGTGGTCCTCGGCAGGCGTATTGGGCATGGCGCGCGCGCGCAAGGCGGTGGCGAGTATGCCGCTGGTCACGATGACGGCAATGCCCATCCAGCCAATGGGGGCGATGCGGTCGCCAAACAGGGTCAGGCTGTAGATGGCGGCGAACACGATGCCGCTGTACTGCATGCTGGCCACCACCAGGGTGGCGCCGTGGCTGTAGGCCCGCGTCATGCACCACTGGCCCAGAGACGCCAGCACGCCAATGGGAATGACCCAGGCCGCGGCCGTAAAGCTGACCTCAGACCACGGCGTGAAATCGGTAAACAGCGCGCCGACCGCCCCCACGACCACCGTGCCGACTGAAAAATAGAACACGGTGCGAACCTCGGGCTCGCCGACCTTGCCCAGCGCCGTGACCTGCATATAGGCCAGCGCCGCGCCCATGCCCGACAACAGGCCGATGACGCCGGCGAACAGCTGGTTCTGGTCAATGGTGGGGCGCAGCGTCAGCACCACGCCGACAAAGCCCAGCAGCACCGTACCCAGCAGTGGCCCCTGGCGCTGGGCCTGGCCGTAGAGCAGGCCGCCACCGACGATAAAAGCCGCCACCCAGACTCCGCTCATGTAATTGAGTGTCATGGCAGTGGCCACTGGCAGGTGGGCAATCGCGTAAAACCAGGCGCTGAGCGACAGGATGCCGATGGCGCTGCGCCACACATGCATCATGGGCACTGGGGTGCGCAGCGGGGTACCACTGGCACGCAGTACCACGGCCATGAAGACCACGCTGACGATGCCACGGTAGAACACCAGTTCCAGCGTGCCAAAGCTGGCGGATGCGAACTTGATCCCGACTGCCATGGTGGCAAACAGGAAGGAGCCCAGCACCATCCACAGGGCCTGCACTAGAGTTCCATTTGCCGGCGGTACCACTCGTGGAAGTGGGGCATGCCGTCTTCCATGGGGCTCTGGTACGGCCCGACCTCGTTGTCACCGCGTGCCAGCAGGGCGGCGCGGCCGGCGTCCATGCGTTCGCCAATTTCGTCGTCCTCCAGGCAGGTCTCGTTGTAGGCGGCCTGCTGGGCCTCGACAAACTCGCGCTCGAAGGCGACGATTTCCTCGGGGTAGTAGAACTCGACCATGTTCATGGTCTTGTTGGGCCCCATGGGGTGCAGGGTCGACACCGTCAGCACATGCGGGTACCACTCCACCATGATGTGTGGGTAGTAGGTCAGCCAGATGGCACCCTGCGTGGGCGCTTGTCCGTTGCGGTAGGCCAGCAAGGCCTTTTGCCAGCGTTCGTACACCGGCGAACCGCCGGTGGCGTCGGCCTTGGCCAGCTGTGCGGCCACGCCCACGGTCTGCACCGAGTAGTTGTCGGCAAACTGCCAGCGCAGGTCGTCACAGGTTACGAACTTGCCCAGGCCCGGGTGGAAGGGGCCGACGTGGTAGTCCTCCAGATAGACCTCGATGAAGGTCTTCCAGTTGTAGTTGCACTCGTGCATGACCACTTTGTCGAGCACAAAGCCTTCAAAGCTCAGCGCATCGCGCAGGCGCATGCCGGCCAGGTCGGCGGCCACGTCGCGGCCGTTTTGCTCGAACAGCAGGCCATTCCATTCCTGCAGCGGGTAATTCTTGAGGTTCAGGCACGGGTCCTGGTTAAAGTGCGGCGCGCCCATCAGGGTGCCAGCGGGCACCGATGCGCCTTGGGTGTTGGCACCGGCATAGGTCCAGCGGTGCAGCGGGCAGACGATGTTGCCCCCGGCGCTGGCGACCTGGCGGCCATGGTCCGTGACCGGGTTGACCAGCGAGTCGCGGCCCTTGAGCATGATGGCCTGGCGGTGGCGGCAGACGTTGGAGACGAGCTCCACCACGCCGGCGGCATTGCGCACCAGTGCCCGCCCCTCCAGCTCCTGCGGCAGGGCGTAATAGTCCCCTATGTTGGGAACGCTCAAGGTGTGCCCCACATAACGGGGCCCTTGCTGAAAGATACTTTGCAGTTCGCGCTGGTACAGCGCTTGGTCAAAATAGCTTGAAACTGGTAGTTGGCAAGATGCCGGCTGCAGTCGAAGACTTAAATCAGACATGTTGTCCTGACCTAAAGACTCCCCACAGGGGGATGCGCTCCATGGCGCGGTGAAAAGGGAGCCGGTCACAGCTGATCAGTGTTACCGGAGACGGGAGGGGGATTGTACCCGGGGCACAATCCCCCCACCAAGCGCCTAAAATCGCGTTTTTCAGTTTTCCATCCATACCCATGACCAAGGCCAGTGCCAAACCCGTTCCCGCCGCAGACACCCCAGCGGTCAACGCCCTGCCGGCTACCTATGAGGGCGCCCTGGGTGAGCTGGAACAGCTGGTTGCGCAACTGGAGTCCGGTGCCATGCCGCTGGACCAGCTGCTCTCGGGCTACCAGCGCGGCGCCCAGTTGTTGCAGTTTTGCCGCGACAAGCTGCAGGCCGTGGAAGACCAGATCAAGGTGCTGGATGAAGGCACACTCAAGGCGTGGAAGCCCCAATGAGCGGCATGGCGTCCGATATGGAAAGTCCCGCACGCCGGGCAGCGGCGGCTTTTGACCTCGACACCTGGGCGGGTGTTCGCCTGGCGCAGGTCGAGCAGGCCCTGGACCGCTGGGTCACATCCGACGTGCCGCAAGGCCTGAGCCATGGTGCACCGGCCGAGCTGGTGGACGCCATGCGCTATGCCGTGCTGGACGGCGGCAAACGGTTGCGCCCCCTGCTGGTGCTGGCGGCGCACGAGGCCGTGTGCGAGGAAGACTGCGATGCATGCTTGTCGGCAGCCCTGCGCGCGGCCTGTGCGGTGGAGCTGATCCATGCCTATTCCCTGGTGCACGACGACATGCCCTGCATGGACAACGACGTGCTGCGCCGCGGCAAGCCCACCGTGCATGTGCAGTTTGGCGAGGCCAGTGCCCTGCTGGCCGGTGATGCGCTACAGGCCCTGGCATTTGAGCTGCTGACCCCACAGGATGGTTCGGTGGAGCCCATCGTTCAGGCCAACCTGTGCGCCCTGCTGGCGCGCGCTGCCGGCAGTGCCGGCATGGCCGGTGGCCAGGCCATAGACCTGGCCAGTGTCGGATTGCCACTGACCGAGTCCCAATTGCGCGAAATGCATGAACTCAAGACCGGTGCCCTGTTGCAGGCCAGCGTGGTGATGGGTGCGCAGTGCGGCACGCCTGAACCCCGTGCGCTGCGGGCATTGCAGGCCTATGGGGCGGCGATCGGCCTGGCCTTTCAGGTGGTCGACGACATCCTGGACGTCATCGCCGATTCGACGACCCTGGGCAAGACCGCCGGCAAGGACGCCGACAACAACAAGCCGACCTATGTGTCCCTGATGGGTTTGCAGGCCAGCCAGGCCTACGCGCAGCGGCTGCTGGCCCAGGCCAGGCTGGCGCTGGATGACAGCGGCCTGCCGCAGACCCGCACGCGCGCGCTGCGGGCGCTGGCCGACATGGTAGTGAACCGGGCCCATTGAAACCAAAATTCATATATGAAATCAGCCGCTAGCCCTCTAAAAATATGGGTGTGTCGCTCCTAAAAATATAGCATATGCCCAAAAAACAATACCCACTGCTGCACACCATCAACTCACCCGACGATTTGCGCCTGGTGCCACGCGCCCAATTGCGGGAGCTGACCGACGAGTTGCGGGCGTTTTTGTTGCACAGCGTGGCCAAGACCGGCGGGCATCTGAGCTCCAACCTGGGTACCGTGGAACTCACCGTGGCGCTGCACTATGTCTACAACACGCCGCACGACCGCGTGGTCTGGGACGTGGGCCACCAGACCTACCCGCACAAGATCCTGACCGGCCGGCGTGACCGCATGGGCACGCTGCGCCAGCTCGGCGGCCTCTCCGGTTTCCCGCAGCGTGCCGAGAGCGAATACGACACCTTTGGCACGGCGCACTCCAGCACCTCCATTTCCGCCGCGCTGGGCATGGCGCAGGCCGCGCGCATCCAGGGCATAGACCGCCACGCGATTGCCGTCATTGGCGACGGCGCCATGACGGCGGGCATGGCCTTCGAGGCACTGAACAACGCCGGTGTTTCGGACTGCAACCTGCTGGTCATCCTGAATGACAACGACATGAGCATCAGCCCGCCCGTAGGTGCGCTGAACCGCTACTTTGCGAAGCTCATGAGCGGGCGGTTCTATGCGTCGGCCAAGAACGCCGGCAAGACCGTGCTCAAGGGCGCACCGCCCCTGTTTGAGCTGGCCAAGCGCCTGGAAGAGCACGCCAAGGGCATGGTGGTGCCCGCCACGCTGTTCGAGAAGTTCGGCTTCAACTACATCGGCCCCATCGATGGGCACGACCTGGACTCCCTGATCCCGACGCTGGAGAACATCCGCCTGCTCAAGGGCCCGCAGTTCCTGCATGTGGTCACCAAAAAAGGCCAGGGCTACAAGCTGGCCGAGGCCGACCCGGTGGCCTACCATGGCCCGGGCAAGTTTGATCCCAGCGTGGGGCTGCAAAAGCCCGCCGTGGCGGCCAAGACCACCTTCACCCAGGTCTTTGGCAGCTGGCTGTGCGACATGGCGCAAGCCGACCCCCGCCTGGTGGGCATCACGCCGGCCATGCGCGAAGGCTCCGGCATGGTCGAGTTTGAGCAACGCTTTCCCGAGCGCTACTTTGACGTGGGCATTGCCGAACAACACGCGGTGACCTTTGCCGCCGGCCTGGCCACCGAAGGCCTGAAGCCGGTGGTGGCCATCTATTCGACCTTCCTGCAGCGTGCTTATGACCAGCTGATCCACGACGTGGCGATCCAGAACCTGCCGGTGGTGTTTGCACTGGACCGCGCCGGTTTGGTCGGTGCCGATGGCGCCACCCATGCCGGTGCCTACGACATTGCCTACCTGCGCTGCGTCCCCAATATCAGCGTGGCCTGCCCGTCGGATGAAAACGAATGCCGCCAGTTGCTCAGCACGGCATTTGCACAGGACCACTCGGTGGCCGTGCGTTACCCGCGCGGAGCCGGGGCCGGCGTTGCGCTGCAGGCCGGGCTCGAAGGCCTGCCCTTCGGCAAGGGCGAAATCCGCCGCGCCGGCAAAGGCATCGCCATCCTGGCGTTTGGTACGTTGTTGCACCCGGCACTGGAAGCGGCCGAGAAGCTGGGTGCCACCGTGGTCAACATGCGCTGGGCCAAGCCGCTGGACACCGAACTGCTGCTGCAGGTGGCCCGCAGCCACGATGCGCTGGTGACGGTGGAAGACGGCTGCGTCATGGGTGGAGCTGGCAGTGCCGTACTGGAGGCCCTGCACGCTGCCGCAGTGGAGCTGCCGGTGCTGCAACTCGGTCTGAAAGACGCATTCATCGAGCACGGCGACCCTGTGAAGTTGATGACATTGCAGGGTCTGGATGCGGCTGGCATTCAGGCCTCGATTGCGCGGCGCTTTGCCGCCCTGCTGGCACCGATGGCTCGTGCCGCATAGATTGGTGCGTGCATTCCTTGCAGAATCCTGAAGGGCGGATTTTTGGACGGCTTTCGAGGGAAAACCCCCACGTTTTGCGGTTCTTGGGTTCCTACAATCCGGAATGACTCACAGCAGTCCTTACCGTGTGGAAGTTCCCGCGCGGCGAGATTGTTTCAAACCTCTTTTGGAGTACCACGAATGGATCGTCGTTCAATTATCAAAAACGCTGGCATTGCCGGCGTGTTGGCTGCGGGTGCCGCGCCTGCAGTGCATGCCCAGGCGGCCATTCGCTGGCGCCTGGCTTCCAGCTTCCCCAAGTCGCTAGACACGATTTTTGGTGCGGCCGATGAGTTCGCCAAGAAGGTCAAGGAAATGTCGGGCGGCAAATTTGAAATTTCGATTCACGCCGGCGGCGAGTTGATGCCCGCTTTCGGTGTGGTGGACGGCGTGCAGAACGGCACCGTTGAAATGGCCCACACGGCGCCTTACTACTTCCACGGCAAGGACGAAACCTTTGCACTGGGTTGCGCCATCCCCTTCGGCCTGAACAGCCGCCAGATGACCGCCTGGATGTACGAAGGCAACGGCATGAAGCTGATGCGCGAGTTCTACGCCAAGTTCAGCATCGTCAACTTCCCCGGCGGCAACACCGGTGCCCAGATGGGCGGCTGGTACCGCAAGGAAATCAAGTCGGCCAAGGACATCAAGGGCCTGAAGATGCGCATCGGCGGTTTCGCCGGTCGCGTGCTGGAGCGCATGGGTGGCGTGCCGCAAAACATTCCTGGCGGAGAAATCTACCAGGCGCTGGAAAAAGGCACGATTGACGCTGCTGAGTGGATCGGACCCTACGATGACCAGAAACTGGGCTTCAACAAAGTTGCTCCTTTCTACTACTACCCCGGCTGGTGGGAAGGCGGTCCCCAGCTGGATTTCCTCATCAACGACAAGGCTTTCGCCGCACTGTCTGCTGAAAACAAGGTCATTGTCGAGTGCGCTGCGGCCTTTGCCCACACTACGATGCAAGCCAAGTACGACGCCAAGAACCCTACCGCATTGAAGCAGTTGGTGGGCGCCAAGACCAAGGTCTTGCCCTTCCCCAAGGACGTGCTGGACCTGGCCTTCAAGGAGTCCATGGCCCTGTACGACGAAGTCAGCGCCAAGAACCCCGGCTTCAAGAAGGTCTACGACGACTACTCTGCCTTCCGCCGCGATTCGAATCTGTGGTTCCGCTTCACCGAAGCGCGTTTCGACAGCTTCATGCAAGCGCAAAAGCTGTAATTGCAGCTCTGCCTTTGGCACCTATGAAAAACCCCGCCTGGCGGGGTTTTTTTATGGTTCGCCGCTACGGTGTCAGTTGCTGTCCCACTCCGCAAGTTGCTGGTTGGCCGCAATCAGCCGATTCACCAGCAGCTTGATGAACGCCTTGTCGAAGCACGCCTGCACCTCGCTGCTTGCCTTGCGCAATGATTCACACCGAATCTTCATGACAATGATGTTCGATTGCGCCCGCACCGTGGCGGTGCGAATAATGTGTTCCGGCTGCAAATAGACGATTTCGCCAATGCTGACGCCTTGCGACAAGGTGCTCAGCACGGAATCGTTCCGGATCACGACCGCGGAACCTTCCAGCAGGATGTAGAACGACTTGCCCATGGCGCCCTGGACCATCAGGTTGCCTCCGGCGGCCAGTGAATGGATATTGCCCAGGCGCAGGGTTTCCCAGATGGCAACGTCACTGAAGTCCGTGAAAAAGTCCAGTTCCCGCAACAACTGGAAACGCACAGCCTCCATGCTTTGCGAGGCGAGGTGTGGCAGGCTGCGATTGATTTCCACCAGGGCCTCGCCAAACTCCCGCCACGACTGAAAGCGGTCTTGCGGCTTCTTGGCAAGTGCTCGCGACACCACGGCATCCAGTGCAGCCGGCAATGCTGGCCGGAGCACCCGCATCGCGGTGGGCTGCTCGGAGTTGATCTTGAAGATGGTGGTGAAGTCGGACTCTCCCTGAAACGGCTTGTGGCCCGTCAGCAATTCGTAGAGCACGATCCCCAGTGAAAACATGTCGGAAAGGTGTGTGAGCTCTTCCTCCCGGATCTGCTCGGGCGACATATACGACGGTGAACCTGCCAGGCCGGATGGTTCTGAAGCCTCAGCATCGCGCACCAGCGCAGTCCCAAAGTCCGTCAGCTTCACTTCGCCATCGGACTGCAGCAGAAAATTGGCAGGCTTGATGTCTCTGTGGACCAGCCCTTGTGTCTTTGCATACTCCAGGGCATTGCAGCATTTGAAGACGATGTTCAAGACGTCATAGACGGGAAGCAGAGCATCGGGGGTCGTAAATTCCGCCAACGATTTCCCGCGGATGTATTCCATCACCAGATAGGGTGGGTCGGCCTGCTCGTCCACGTCAACCATCGCAACGATGTGCGGGTGAACGAGCTGGCCAGCCAGCACGGCCTCGTTGTGCAGCATGCGCCGGTACCGTGCGGCCTGCGCACTGTCGGCCAGCAAATGCGGGTGAAGCACTTTGATGGCGACGTACCCATTGCGAAAACTGTCATGCGCCAGGTACACGGTACCCGACGCGCCCCGTCCCAATTCCCGTTCTACACGGTACTTTCCAATGGAGGCAGGGATGCTGTGCATGTCAATGGCAGTTCAGAACGCCTGGTCCCACCGGATCGACAGGCGAATGGCCGCGTTGATCAACCCGACCATGCTGTAGGTCTGGACAAAGTTGCCCCACTGCTCGCCGGTTCGCAAGTCCATGTGCTCGGCCAGCAATCCGTGGTGGTTGCGACAGGACAGCAGTTTCTCAAACAGCGCACGCGCCTCCTCCCGCCGATTGAGGGTGACCAGGGCCGTGACATACCAGAAGGTGCACACAAGAAACGCATTCTCTGGCGCTCCAAAGTCATCCACTTCGACATAGCGAAAGATGAAATCGCCGCGGCGCAAATCGTGTTCCACAGCCGCGACCGTGCCTGCAAAGCGTGGATCGTTGGCATCCAGAAATCCGAGTTCCACCAGAAGCAGAAGGCTGGCATCCATTGCACCACCTTCAAAGGTCGAGGCGAATGCCCCGCGTTCCGTGCTCCAGGCCCGTGTGCTGATGGTGGTGTGGATCGCGTTTGCGTGATCGCGCCAGTAGTGCTCACGCTCAGCCAGCTCCAATTGCTTGGCGATGCGTGCCAGGCGGTCGCAGGCGACCCAGCACATGACCGAGGAGAAGGTGTGCACGCGTGCGCTGCCACGGAGTTCCCAAAGGCCCGCATCCGGCTGGTCGTGGCATCGCCGCGCTTGTTCGCCAAGGGGCTCAAGGTGCCGGAAAAGAGCCTCATCGCCGCGACGCGTCAGGCGCTGGTCGAAGAAGATGTGGGTGGCCGCAAGGATGGCGGAGCCATACACGTCGTGCTGAACCTGCTGGTAGGCCTGGTTGCCAATGCGCACCGGCCCCATGCCACGGTAGCCATCCAGTGTTGAGACTTCGCTTTCATGCAAATGCGCGCGCCCATCAATGCCGTAGACCGGCTGTAGCGCGCCTCCTGCGGTGCCGGCTGCGATGTTAGTGATGTAGGCGATATACCGCTCCATGGTGTGAGTGGCGCCCAAGCGATTCAGCACGTTGACGACAAAATAACTGTCGCGCAACCAGCAAAACCGATAGTCCCAATTGCGGATACTGCCCGCCGCCTCGGGGATGGAGGTTGTCATGGCGGCGATGATCGCGCCGGTGTCGTCATACGCGTTGAGTTTGAGCGTAATGGCGGCGCGAATGACTTCGGTCTGCCATTCGAACGGTATAGCCAGGTTGCGGACCCAGTTGCGCCAGTACTGTGTGGTTTCTTCCAGGAATCGCCGCCCAACCTCACCGGCGGCCTCATTAATGGTTTCATCAGCGCCCAACAACAGGGTCACGCTGTCATCGAGCAGGAAGGAACTCTCCTGCAAGATCGCCGTGAGCGATGCATCGGTTGTCAGTCGCAGCGTGAGGGCTGGAGCGACATAGCGGATGTGATTGCTGCCCCAGGTCACGGTCGGTCGGCCGGCTCCGTTGTCACACGCGGGGCGCATGCGCAGCACCAGTCGTGGACTGCCAGTCAGGCGTTGAATACGGCGGACCAGCATCATCGGGTGGAAGCTGCGACCGTGTTGTTTGAAACGCGGGGCGAAGTCGGTGATTTCAATGGCACCACCGTGTCCATCGTACAGCCGGGTGACAAGAACTGCCGTGTTTTCCAGATAGGTTTGCGCGTGGCGCACGCAGTCTGCGAGATCAACCGCGAAGAAACCAAAGTCGTCTTCAGACTTCAGCAGCGCGCAGAACATGGGGTCCGCGTCAAAGCGGGGGAAGCAAGCCCAGTTGATCGTTGCCTTGGTATCAACCAAGGCCCCAATCGTGCAATTGCCTATCAGAGCCAGATCAAGATTTTTCATGAGGTACCTCTCTTTTACCCGGTCAACGCCAAGCCCAGCCAGTGGCGCACGGCGGCCACATCCGGCAGCCGAAAATGGGCGCAGCTGGGACCGTTTCCCACTTTGATCGACACGCCACCTAGTGCATTGACGGTCGCAAAGCCCTTCTCATCATTTTGATCGTCGCCTATGAAAACGGGAAGTCGATCTTTGAAGGGCGACTCCGCCAGGTACTCTCCAATGGCCGTGCCTTTGTCGACGCCCGCCGGTTTGATTTCGACGACGAACTTGCCGCGCTGCAGTTCGAGCCCCTGACCATGCATTCGCAGAAGCTGGCCCATCAAGCGATGCACGTAGGCTCCCAGCACTGGCGCCTGACGGTAATGCAATGCCAGCGTCAGGCCCTTGTCTTCGAGGATCAGCGCGGGCTGCCGCGCAAGCAAGGGCCCCAGTGCGTCCTTGATGGCGCCTTTTGCAGCGGGTGGGGTTGCGTGAATCCAGAGGCGCCCGCTGCTGTCCCGGCGTTCCAGTCCATGCAGCCCCGCCAAAGGCAACTGCACCAGTTTGATGCGGTCCTGCAGGTCGGAGATCATGCGGCCACTGACCAGGGCCAGTGCGCCGCCGCAGGCGGCATGGAGACTGGCGATCAATTGCAGCAAGGGTTCCTCGACCAGGACCGCCTGCGGCGTTTTGGCCAAACTGAGCAAAGTGCCATCCACGTCCAGAAAAAAGGCCCAATTCAATTGGGGTGTGGGCGGCGGCGTGTGTCGTACCCTTTCCATCAGAGCGATCTTTCCGGCTTGCCCACCAATCTGCGCCGTTTGCGCTGGGTCGCCGCATCCAGCAGCATGCGACCCGCCCAGCGGAACACATTGAATTCAGCGACCAGGCCGCGCATCAGCCGCATGCGATCACGCTGCTCCAGGTCCGGCATGCTCAGTGCCAGGTGCAGTGCAGCGGCACACTGATCGGAATCATAGGGATTGACAATCAGTGCCTCAGGCAACTCCCGGGCGGCGCCCGTGAACTCCGACAGGATCAGCACACCCCGCCCGTCGTCGCGTGCCGCGACAAACTCCTTGGCCACCAGGTTCATGCCATCGTGCAGAC
>ERZ724520.182-NODE-182-length-33760-cov-5.735648_pt1 | contig 33760 bp, 57 predicted proteins | sample MGYA00376053_ERZ724520 | MGnify/ENA primary metagenome ERZ724520 (study PRJEB28724, sample SAMN07190886) | activated sludge metagenome | isolation source: activated sludge of sewage treatment plant in Hong Hong | place: USA: Christiansburg, Virginia | collected...
TAAACCAAAACGGTAGTAACTGGGACTTTCCACACGAAGTACAACTACTCCACGAAAAGTACGGATTTGATTATAAAAACCGTATTACGATTTGGAAAGTGCCGTTAAAAGTTAGAATGCGTACAATGGTACGAAGTTTAATGCACAAGCTCATAGTAGAAGATTCTACGGAGTGTTTTACCGCTATGCCTGACTATGTTATGATATTCAAAAAACGCGGTGTAAATGAAGTCCCTGTAACGCACCCCGTAGGATTAAAGAACTACGCTGGAGCTAATCCGTTGTTACCTGAAATGCAAGAAAAGTATGGTAGTTTTGAGGATTTGAAAAAGAAGTATAAAGACCACAAAGACCCGAAAACGAATAAACTATCTCACTTGATTTGGCAGCGTTACGCCTCGAGTGTGTGGGATGACATTAGGATAGATAATGTTTTGAAGTTCAAAGAAGGACGGGACGAAGACGATGAAAAGCACGTACACCCGTTACAGCTGGACGTAATTGACAGGCTGGTAGAATTGTACTCTAATGAAGGCGAAACCGTCCTAACGCCGTTTATGGGTGTAGGTAGTGAGGTTTATTCGCCTGTAGCACTTGGTAGAAAAGCGATAGGGATTGAATTGAAAGAATCGTACTATAAACAGGCCATTAAGAATTTAGCTGATGTTAAACCTTATACTTATGATAATGAACGTAATTTATTTGATGTGATGGATTAAACCTATCTTACCGACACTCTAACGATACCTATATTTTAAGATTTATTTACGATTTAATGTGAGGGGAAGATGAGTATTAAGGATAAGTACGTGGTTAAAAGTATTGAAAAATCTTTGTGTAAAGACTGGTGTATAAACAAGCATTACGCTCATAGACTGCCACCGATAGAACACGCTTTTGCGTTGTTTGACGAAACAAATATCATGCAAGGTATAGTTACATACGGCACGCCAGCGTCTAACACTTTAAGAAGTCTGTGGAATGATGTGTACAAACTAAAGGAACTGAATAGGCTTGTGATAAACGAAGGATTAGAAAAAAACGCACTCTCTTATTTTGTTTCGCAGTCACTTTTTTTGTTACCTAAGCCGCTTGTAATTGTCAGTTACGCTGATACGTCGCAAAATCATCATGGTTATATATATCAAGCTACGAATTGGATTTATACGGGCTTATCGGCTGTTTTCAAAGACTATTCCGTAAAAGGAAAAGAACACTTACACAGCGCAACTATAATGGACATGAGTAGGGGAAAAGAAAATCGAGTTGAATGGTTACGCAATAAGTTTGGAGACGATTTGATTATGATTGACAGACCAAGAAAGCACCGTTATTTCTATTTTTTAGGTACAAAGAACGTTGTTAAAGATATGAAGGCGATGCTACCTTATAAAATTGAATCCTATCCAAAAGGCGACAATGTTAGATATGATGCAAGCCACGAAATAAAAGTACAATTAAGTGCTTTTTAATCCCCCAATCCACCTGAAAATTGTTTTGGAAAAGTGAGAAATATTGTTTGTTTGTGATGGGGAAATTAGTTATATTGCAGTTATAGAGACGCGACCTCTTACCATAAAATTTACGGCAATGCTGTGAACTAAAAGATACTCTTAATTGAGTGGAGGTGTCGCGTACCTTTCTTTTTAGTTCACAGCATTTTCGTTTTTATATGCAATTCCCGACAGCAATCTATTATAAACGCTTCGCCGGATACAAAGCCGACTTCATAAACCTAAGTCAAATCGAATTGGATTACATTGGCTCAAAGTATCTCAATTCTCAATTTCTACGGATATGGAGTGGAGTTGGATATTCAGGCGGTAGGTTTTGGCATATTTCCGAACCTGACGAACATACTACTGAGATTGTCGAGATTGCTGATATTGATTTGTATATGAAAGAACTTTACTCGGAGTGGCAATGGGTTTTTGATAGCGTTAGTAAGAATCCTGAGATGTTAAAAGAATTTCAAGAACGTTTTAAGAATTAATGGAGATGTTATGAGATACGAAGTTACAAGTGCAATTCAAAAGTTATTTGGTGACGATTACCAGGTAAAGCATTACACTACAAAGGAAGCTCCGATACGTTACGTATTCGTGACAATAGCGGGGAGAGATTACAGAATAGATATCGGTAATTTAATGGTGGAAGGTCGCGGTAACAAAAAACAGATTTTCCCACCTAAGATTTTCGTTGACTTCATACGGAAAACACTTGAAAAGCATTTCAATGTCAGACAGGAATAACTGAACCTGTAACCTTATGTACCTTATGTACCTCAAAAAAAGCACTTTTTTGAAACTCATATAAAAGTTCACGTAAAAAAATCACAGAAAACGCCAAAAGTAGGGTACATGAGGTTACACTGTCGGCAACTATTTGATTTTTATAATAGTTAAGTGTAACCTTATCTATAAAAAATACCAAAACAGTAAGGTACATAAGGTTACAAATTGCATTAATTATCTATTTTTACTCTAAAAATCTATGACTGACGTATTACAATTGACACTTAATGATATTTTTACACTCGGTGGAAATGATAGTATAATACTGAATACAAAAGAAGTGGTTTTAATGCAGGACTATCCAAGGCATTCACTCGAATATTCACACCTAAGGCAAATTTCGGGATTGTATTTGGATTCTATCAGAAATAAAGAACCCAAAATTGAAGAGCCAAATCATTACTTAGAGTACGGCAAGGGAAATTCTTTAAATCTCATACCGATACGTTATAAATATTGGCTACAAAGACACAACTTTGCTAAATATTTCCCTGCTGAATCGAGAACTTACACATTTATAAAAATTGACGGGAAAATCATAGAAGAAACGAACGAAGACTGGATAAAAGAATATGTTATAAAAGACCTTGAAATAAACAGCATAGGTGGTAATTATGATTATTTTAACTATATGTCAAAAAACAAACAAGCGTTTGACGGTAAATTTTTGAATATGCTTGAGAGCCGAAAAGTAGAATTTAAAAAGGATTCTGAGAATGAATGTTATTTATACTATCAAAATTGCATAGTGAAAGTAACAAAAGATTCTACTGAAATTATACAATACAAAGATGTTCAGGAATACGTATGGAAAAACCAAATAATACAGCGCGACTACGAACAGACAGACCACCATAAAAGCGAATTTAGGCACTTCCTTTGGTGTGTATCGGGCAAAAACATGGTAAGGTATAAAACGATACAATCCGTCGCAGGGTGGCTTCTTAGTGGCTATAAAGACTCCGCTGATAATATTGCAATAGTTATCAATGATACTGTTATTTCTGATAATCCTAATGGTAGGAGCGGGAAAGGTTTGTTTTGTCAAGGTATTGCACGAATGAAAAAAGTAGAAGTTTTGAATATGAAAAAGATTGATTTAAGTAAGCCGTTTGATTTGCAGACAGTACAAATAGGATGCCAAGTTTTGGTTTTCGATGACGTGAAAAAGAACTTTGCATTTGAAAATTTATTTTCATTAATCACAGAAGGCATAACACTTGAGTATAAAAATCAAGCGGCTGTTAAATTGTCAATAGAAGACAGCCCGAAAATTGTTATACCTACTAACTACACATTAGCAGGAGTTGGTGATAGTCACGATGGGCGAAAATTTGAAGTTGAGTTTACGGATTATTTCAATAAAAAATATAAACCAATACACGAATTTGGACATAAATTTTTTTCGGGGTGGGACAAAATAGAGTGGCAGAAATTCGATAATTTTATGATACGATGCTTACAGGTTTATTTGCAGTCAGGTTTAATACCGTGTGAATTTGATAATATCGAGATTAAAAAGTTTATGAAAAATACAAGCAAGGATTTTTATGATTTTGTTAAAGACCACGATTTTGTTGAATTTGGTAAACCGCAAGCAAAAAGAGTTATTCACGATAAGTTTATAGAAAAATTCCCTGACGCAAAGTTATTTTGTAAAATTAGAAAGTTCAGGGAGTATGTAATGCTTTACTGTCAGTTTTATAGATTTGAATTTACAGAAGGTGAAGATAAACGCGGGATTGGTGACTGGTTTATGATAACAGACCCAAAAGCAAAAACCGATAAATCAGATATTCCAAACGTTCCATTTTTTGACCCAAACGAATCCTTATTTTAACATGCAACCCAAAAAACCAATAGTACCCGATGTAAGACTTCCGACTGCAAAAGAGCGAATAGTTGAATGTTGCAGAAAGATTATAACAGCCGATACAACGAACAACGAAACCTTGTTTAATAACAACGTTCTTTGGCTAAGTATGGCAATTGATGAACTAAATAAACATAAAACTGAATTACCATTTTAGCAATACTATGAACGAACAACAAATAAAAGAAGAATTAGAATTTGGTTTACTTGGTCAGGTAAAACAGAACTCAAAACGCATTGCCGAAACTCCAAAGAAGAAGCCAAAATCAAAACTTGAAAGTGATGTTCAAAAAGAAATAGTAAAGGTATTCATTGAGAATGGTTTTGAGGTAATTCGATACAATAGCAGGTTTTTTTATGCTCCTAATTCAAATGTTGGAATGAACTGTAATTATAATTACAATACAGGCGCAGTAAAAGGTCATCCCGATATCAAGATAACAAAACATAGTGTAAGTATAGGTGTGGAGGTAAAACGACCAACAGGCGGGCTTTCTGACGACCAAATTAAGTATTGGATTAAAAGTTTGCAGTTTGGGAATCAGACCGTAATGTGTATATCTGTGGAGCAAGCAAGATTTTTAGTTCTACAATTAGAGAAATATAATTTACATACAGCAATTGGGTATTATCAAAGGGAATATCCACACGACGCAAAAACATCTAAGAAGTTTGCAGAAATTAACAAACAGATTAACAGGTAATATATGAGCAATGACATTAAGTCCGCGAAAGAGATTATCGAGCAAATGATTAAAAACGGCGAATTGCCTAAAATAGATATTTTAACCTTACCTCGTCCCCCAACAACTAAATAAATGGAGAAAGTATGATGAAATACAATAAAAAAGGCAACTACATAACCTTTGAAAAATCAGACTTAAAAGAAGACGGTCTGTTAATTGAGATTGATTCAAAAGGAAAAAGAACGGTATTGAATCCTAAAAAGGACAATGAAGTAAATTTTATTAATAACACTCACGTTGATTTTGACGATGTCCCTTTTTAACCTAACATTTCAGCAACTAAATGGAGAAGAAAGATGAAAAATGAAACAATACATTGCAATACCGATAAAAATATATATTTATCATTAGGTAAATGTAGTAAGTTTTTTCAAAAAGATGAATTTAGTTTATCTATTAGTGAACATAGACCATTTGAATTAAGAACAAAAAGCGAAAGCATATATCTCTCAAGAGAGAAATTAGTTCAATTAAGGAAAAACATAGATGTTGTTTTAGATTCAATACTTCAAGAGGATAAGCTTATTTCTATCCGAAACAGCATTAACGAACTATTATCAACTACAGCGGAAACGCTATAATAAGGAATGGTATGAAAACGAACATGATTTGGTTTTACCAAGAAATAGCAGATGATATTTTTGATTACTTTCAAAGGAATCCCAATCATTATATTGGTAATTGGGTGGGGTATGAATATCTGCAAGACTACATACCAGTACGGAGGCAGCATTGTGAGGCACGGCACGAAATAGACGATTTGAAACAAGCTATGAAGTTATTGTTCAAACAAAACAAAGTGACATGTGAGACTTTCTATAATGAAGAAAACGGAAAGATTGCAGGGCGTGGATATTTTCTAAACTATATACGGTGATTATGAAAACTATTAAAAAAGTAAAAAATTGGGCATTCAAAGAAATGCTAAAAAAGATTGAAACTTACGAAAAGTGTTTTACTGAAATGTCTAAGTTAAATAAAGAGACTTATGATAATTATCAAGACGTTATGAATAAGTACGACACTCTCAAATCCCAAAACAAAGCCCTGCAAGAAGCCAATTCAAAACTAAAAGCCGAAAAGAATTTAATAGACGTGATTTGTCAAGACCATTTAAGAACAATTGAGAAACTAAAAGAGCAATTAGGATTAGCTGATTTTACGGTGGCTAAATTGAAAACTAAGCTCTCAAAATTCAAGGATTTGAAGAAAGAGGTGGATAGGGTCTCGAGTGGGATTGATGTTTGGATTGCTATGGAAGAGAATGGAGAATCAAATATGTTTGGCGGAAAGCCCGAGTATCATAACGAAGAAGGGTTTGTAACTGGGAACAAATTTTATGGCAAGCCTCCTTCAAGAGGCGACAAGGTTTGTTATTTGGGGAGCATAGAGCAATTTATCCCTATTGAACCTCTCCAATGCAAAAAGTACATTTTAAACGAGGCGAAGGATTGAAAAGATGAAAGTAACAATAAACAACTACGGTGATTTGGATGAAAGCGGTGGTTACTACACAATCCTAACGGGAAGTTATCATTACGAAGATTCTTGTTGGATCTGGAGGTCAAAGAAAGGCGGTGACTTAATGTTAGATGAAGAACAGCACAATGAAATGTTACGTAAATACTGGCAATGGAGAAAAGATAATAACATCGGGTGGACAAATCAAACTGAACAATTATACGGGAAATATACATCATGATGAAAACAGCAATAGAATATGGGGGTGCATTGTTATGAACACCTCCAACATCGAAAACCTAACAAAACACATAATGGCAGTACTCGAGACTGAAAAGGTATTGCACCCGGATATAACTTACGATGAAGTGATCGTTGCATTATCGGTAACACAAGCCGGATTGCAAGCCGCAAGGGGATTTTTTGAGGGTAAAGTGAAAGGGGTGGTTAGAGAATCTGATAATCATGTTTTATTGAATGTTGATTTAGGGAAAGTAGGTAAAGCACTCCAAGACTTAAAGGATAGAAAGATAACGATACAAGAATATAACGATATAATTAAGGGCAAATAGTCACCAAATCCGCTAACGTAATTCTAATCTAAAAAAATAATTTGCATCATAGTAAGGATTTGAGTATATTGCACCTGTAAAACGATTACTACTATGAAAGCCGTTGGATATTAATTGTTTAGCGGCTTTAATTACCACACAGGATGCAGAAGTATTTACCAATCATATCGGCTGCCCTACTGTTCGCGTTAATTATTACGTGGGCTAAAATGTGTGCCTCTAAACCCCAAGTAGTACAAACCACCGTAACCGAGTTTATACCAGTACCACAGCAACCAGAAATCAGAACCGATACAGTAACCCGTGATCACATCGTGTATAAGCCCGTTTTCTTCAATGGAAACGAGATACACGATACTATTTACAGAGACGGACAACCGATAGCAATCACACCTGAAGAATACTGCTCAAAAAATTTAGACTTCACTATAACATCTGACCGACAAATCTTCTTATCGGGTGACAGCTTGACTTGTAGCCTACACTACCCTGCAAATATATTTACGTTCGACTTTCACCCGAAAGAAGATACAACGATTGTCATAACTAACACTATTACAAAAACAGTTAAAGAATCCCCTTTTGGAGTATTTATCGGTGGTGGTATGTATGTAGCACCTGACGGCAATATTCGGTTTGGAGTGGGATTGAATGTAGGATTAAGGGTACTGTAACGATGGATTTTCAACATATACAAGATGCGCAGGATTACACACAAGCACACAGCCACAAGGTATTGGATACATTCGTAGCGGGTTTTATAGGTTATGGCTTGTTTGGTAGTATGTTTGGCTTTTTGGAAACACACGCGGCATTGTTTGTTGGTATATCGGCAATCATAGGGGGTGGGTTAGGTTTGTTTAGGGGTTATTTAGCTTACAGAGAAGCAAGGGAGCATTACCAGGACAGAGTAGAAAAGGCGGCTGAAAAGAAACTTGCTCAAGAAAAATTAAGACTAATTGAAGAATATGCCTTGACGGACAAAGAAATGCTATCACGTAATGAAATGGCAAAAATTATAGCCGACGGAACTCATGCACACAAACCATTGAATAAGAAAAAATGACAGTTAAAAAACAACATTGGTGGTCAGTAGTAAAAGGGTTTGCCGTTGGTATAATCGTGGCTGTTTTACCTTTTGTTATTACGTACTTATCGACCAATACCGGAACGTTTGAAAAAAGCGGTCTGTACACTGCAATTGCGGCGGGTTTTTCTACATGGTTATTTTCATTCTTAAGAACTAAAAACGAAACAAAGGTAGTAACGGAAACTACCACAACGGAAACCCCAATTAATGAAACCGATGCCTAAAGTACTTGAATTAGCTATTAAGCAAATAGGATACAAAGAAGAACCCGCGAACAGCAATAAAACCAAGTATGGCAAATGGTTTGGGTACGACGGCGTTGCGTGGTGTGCTATGGCAGTTTCTTGGTGCTACGCGCAAAGCGGTTACCCATTAGGGAATATAGGTTATCCAAAAGGTTTTGCAGGGTGTCAAACGGGCTACAATCATTTCCTGAAAACAGGTGAAATCACAACAAACCCACAGCCTGACGATATTGTGTTGTACGATTGGAACAAAGATGGACGTTTCGATCATACGGGAATATTTGAGGCGTGGACGCATGACGGTAAGTTTACTGCAATTGAAGGTAACACGGCGGTAGGGAATGATTCAAACGGTGGGGAATATATGAGACGCGATAGAAGTATCCGTGATAAATATAGAGTTGTATTTGTACACCCTAAAGTATTGGATAAATTCTAAATCAAGTGGATAACTCCAATAAGAAATTAAATTGTATGTACTACGAACCTATTCCGGTAAATTATTTATGGCAAACGTTCCACAGCAAGGCGGCAAATTAGACATAGTGCTAACAAAAGCCGCGACATATACATTGCCATTCTATACTGACGATATAGGGGATTTGACCGCAAAGACATGGACGGTAACCATTAGGAGCGCAGGGGATAATACGGTAATTGTAACAGGCACGGTTAATATAATTGATTCTACGCACGGTACTATTGATTTTACAGCAACACAAACAAATTTATTATCAGTTACCATTCCAAGTGTTAAATACGAATGGACTGTAAAATACACAAGCGGAGCGACCGTACTGCCATTATTCCAGGGAATGGTTACGGTTATTGAACTATAAAAATGCTAACTGTAACACCTAATATAATTCAAGTTGAGACGACGGATAGCGGTGTTAATGCGATAGTTACTCCAAATCCGATTGCCGTTACTGTTGATAAGGGTAATGTAACGTACAACATAACAGGCGGCGGTCAAGTTTACGGCGAAATCCCAAACGGGACAATAGACGGCTCAAATGCAACATTCACAACTGATTTTGATTTTGTTCCTGAATCCGTGCAAATGTTTATAAATGGAGTTAATCAGTATAGCCCAACGCATTTTACAACAACGGGAACGCTAACGATAATTCTTACTACGTCTCCAATCGTTGGGGATATTTTAACAGTAAATTATACTAAATCATAATGGCAGAACAAACGATAAAACAATCCCAAATTCGAGACGGTGCAATAAACGACGCTAAAGTTGCAGCGGGCGCTGCCATTGCCACAAGTAAACTCGCGTTAAATGGAACTATCATTTTGAAAGACGGCACGGTAGCTTTTACAGGCGACCAAAGCATGGGTAATAATAAACTTACCAATGTTGGCACGGCTTCATCAAGTGGCGATGCAATAAACAAAGGCACGTTTGATGCAGCCTTAGCGGCTTTGCCGTCAGCTTATAAATATCGCAATGTTCGCGCTGGCAGTACTGCAAATATTACTGTTTCAAATCCCGGTACGGCTGTTTTTGACGGTGTAACTTTAACTGCGGGGCAAAGAATTGTATTAAAAGACCAAAGTTCGGCAGCTGAAAATGGTATATATGATTTTGATACAAGCTCGACGGCATTGGTTCGTTCGTCTGATTCCAATGCGTGGGATGAAATAACAGGTACATTAGTATTTATAGATGAAGGTACGGTAAATGCAAATACACGCTGGTATTGTACTTCAAATACAGGCGGAACATTAGGTAGTACAGCAATAGCATATGCAAGCGACGTAACAAGCGGTCTAACAACAAGTAATTTTGTATTTGATGAAACACCTTCAGGGACTATTAACGGCTCGAACGCTGACTTCACTTTAGCGAATACACCAACGGCGAACACGCTTAGAGTGTATATGAACGGTGTAAGGGTATTAAGTGGTTCGGGTAATGGCTATACTTTATCAACAGCTACGATAACATTTACAACCGCACCAGTAACAGGTGATAATATTCGTGTTGATTATATGAAGTAATATGTCTCAAAATCTTATTAAAGTCAGACAGGGCGGTACGGGATTGTCGAGCCTTACGCAATATTTGCTATTGTATGCCGATACGACAAATACAGTGTCGCAAATACCGATAGGAACAGCAGGGCAAGTATTAAGAAGTTTTGGAGCGGGTGTTGCGCCTTCATTTTCGACGTTAGTATCGGGTGGTTATAAAGCAGCAAACCAAAGTGTAACTACGTCAACAACATTAGTAGATTGCACGGGATTAAGTTTTGCAATCGACGCAAACGCAACAATGAATTTCATATTAGATTTTGCATCAACTGCAAACTCATCAGGTGGCATGAAATGGGCTTTCACAATACCGTCAGGCGCAACAGGCAAAGTTACAGGGCAGGGCAATAATACAACCGCTACAGACAGTGTAAGTGTTACAACGGGATTTGGTGCAACTTCTGGCGTGGCGGCATCTCAAAAAAGTAGATTATTCGGTACAATAGTAAATAGTACAAATGCAGGCACGGTGCAGTTCCAATTTGCGCAAAATGCAAGTTTCGGAACGTCAACAATAGTACTGGCAGGTGCAACAATAACAGCATATAGGGTAGCGTAATGAAAATAACACCATTAAAACACACAGAAGACCATTGGAATTTCTTACTTGAAGATGGCAGTGAACAACACATCGGGAAGTATAAAATAGTGGATGGCAAAGAAGAGGGTGTAAAGACCGAAGCAGACGCAATCGAAATAATGAAATTGAACATACCAAGTTTAGAAGTATAGGGCAAGTACTTCGCAATAAATAATATTAGCCCAAAAATATAAGGAGTTATTTTATGAATGTAGGAGAATCAAACGCCGTCGGAATTACAAGTGATGTACCAGCAACCAACACAACGCTAGTGTCAGCAGGGTTATCGTTTGCAGTTGGAGCGGGTGAATCGTATCATTTCTTATACACATTAAGTTGCACATCAACAAACCTCGCAGGTTTTGAGTTTAACTTAGTTGCTCCGAACTGTTCTGGTAATTTCATTAATACCAGTAGTACATCTGCATCGGTCGGAGTAAATGGAACAACAACAGGTTTGTCGCCAAATACGCAATATGGCAAACAAGGTACATTCCAAGAAACACACTCCAATACTATTAGCGGTATTATTACAAACGGCGGCGGTGCAACTACCTGTGATTTGCAGTTTGCTCAAAACACGACAAACGGAACTCCAAGCAAAGTAAAAGGCGGTTCATCCGTCTTATACACACGTATCGCCTAACATGAAATACCTATTCCTACTACTGCTAACATCTTGCACGGTTACTACGTATCAATTACGAACACCGTGCAAGGTAAGCAACTCGGAATTGTTCGAGAAGCTGACAGGCGTATTAGTTCAGGAGGGCTTGCAAATCAAAACCGTAACCAGTAATTACCTACAAGCGGAAACAAGTCCCGAAACTAACCGATACGGTCAGATTGAAACGAATATTTGGGCTTTTACCGTAAAAGGGGATACAGTCATTCTAAGACCAAGTACCGTTTATGTCGATAAAAATTACAGTAAATCTTACGACGTGTCGGTCGGATTAGACAGGGGTAATACTTGGTATTGGAATGTTAGAAATGAGATTGAAAAGATATGCGATAGTAAGGTACTTGTTATTGAAAAAATACAATAGAGAAACAACGTCATGCCGTTTGAAAAAGGAAAGTCTGGAAACCCAGACGGTAAGCCTAAAGGCTCTAAAAATAAGGTAGATAACTCGATGAAGGAAATATTAAAAATTGCCTTCACTCCAACTATTGAAAAAATAACTGATATTTTGGCTACCTTAGACCCTGAAAAACAACTTGAAATGCTAAGTAAGTTTTTGCCGTTTTTTGCACCAAAGTTACAAACGGTAAACGTTACAGATGAAGACTTAGACCCGAGATTACCGCCGGTTATAAACATAAAAAGACGTTCAGAAACTGACGATGAACAACCCGAATGAATATGATATTGAATATACAGACAGTCAGTTTGACGCTATTACAAGTACATCGCCTGAATGTATATTTGTAGGTGGTATTGGGAGTGGCAAATCGTTTGCACTTGGTCAATTTGTATTAAACGAGGCGTGTTTAGTAGGTAGCTTAGGAATATTAACAGCTCCAACAAGTGGTACGTTAAACCTTTCAACATTACCAGCGTGTAAAAAAATATGGTCAAAATTGGGATTAGTTCAAGATATTGATTATATAATTGGTAAACGACCGCCTAAAAATTGGGGAATAAAGCCTTATTCTGAATATAACGGGAACGTGTTAACGTGGGCGTGGGGTTCTTATACGATTGTTGACGGTTCAGATAATTACGACGCACACAGAGGAACTGAGTTAGACTATGTAGCGGGTGATGAGTTTAGAGACTTCAAAGACGGTGCTTATGAGATGTTTCAAGGGCGTATGCGTGGAGAGGCAAAGAAAGCAATAGGCGGTGACTATCGAATGTTGTTCGTAACTACTCCGCCTGATAATCCAAATAAAGTACAAGACTTAATTTCAGAGCGTGTTCAGGTAATCTACGGTAATTCATTCGAGAATCAGCACAATTTACCGCCCGGCTATTTAGTGGGATTAAAGCACAGTTACGATGAAATAACGTACAGACGTGAAGTATTAGGCGAATTGATTTATAGCGGTGGTAGTGCGGCTTATCATGCGTTTTCAGACCAAAACATAGTGAGTATGCCTTTCATGCCTAACGCTCCTACAGTAATGGCATGGGACTTTAACGCAAGTGCTAAAAAGCCGATGTCAACGGGATTGATTCAGCAAATAGGCAGTAAGTGGTATTTAACAAAAGAGTTCATAAACAAGAATAGCAATACCGATGAACAATGTCAAGTTGTATTGGAGTTTTTTAAAAACGTTGGTTTTAATGGAACACTCGTGGTTACGGGTGACTATTCAGGATTTAGGAAAGAATCGAATGCAACACGTTCTGATTATGCTATCATTGAGCTTTATTTTAAGCATTATCCCTCTTTTAGAAATCAGACGCGCCCAACGTTATCCATTAGGGATAGAGTATCGTCTCTCAATGCACAATTTTGCAATATGGCTGGAGAGCGGAATTTTTACGTAGATAGTAGCTGCAAAAAGACTATTGAAGACTTACAGAAAACACGGTATAAAGAGAATGGTACGACGTTAGACGATACAGACCCGGAACGTACACACCCGTCGGATATGGTAAGTTACTGGGCTTATAATTGGTATCCTTCGGATAGAAAACCTATTGTGTATGGATAAGAATATGTAGCTGGTATAGGTATTAAATAGGTCAGTATACACTACTATATAATATATATATTAATAATAGAATAGAAAAGTCTCTAATTAAAGAAATTAAGAGATAGGGAATTTATTTATCTGAAAGGAAAGAAGTTATGCTGTACATAAAAGACGACTGTTTATATCAAGAAAATACTCATTTGGGAAATATAAAAACAGTTTCCATTTTCCCGTTTGATTTAATAGAAGAATGGTCTCCTGTCCAAATAAGACCAAGTAAAGAAACGTATCAATATTACTTTAGTATTAAAGTAAATAATGTTGCTTTGCTAAATCAAAATGTAGAACGGACTGATTTTATGACTTACGAAATGGACGATTTGGAAGTTATGTTAGATTTACACAAGCAATGGTGTGACTATCTTTGGAATAGAGAAGAAAACCTAAGACAAAAACTAATTATGATTCTAAAAGAAAATAATTTATATGTCTGATTTTGCACCCTCAAAAGAAAAGCAAGCCGCAATTGCCGCAATCATAGCGTCTGAATCTTTCGTTGTAATAACAGAAACAAATATAGACGCGAAAGAAGGCGAAGATCCAAGTTTTGGTTATGTCAATTGGGAGTTATGGTCAAGTGATGACGGAAAAATGAAGTTAGGCGGTATGCTTAATTTCGGTATGCAGTTGTGGAATAAAAACATGATGCCTAAACAATCAGACGGCGATTCTAATAATTATTACTAATGAGTAGCAACGTAAACAGTTGGGTAAGAACACGAGATTACATAAGAGCTTTTTCAGGCGACTTCCTTGCTATTTGGGGAAACACCCCGTTCTCGAAAGAAGTAAATAACCTTGCTTATTTCCGTGCGTTGACCTGTTTATTTGGTAATGAACCTGACGATTTAGACGACAGGCGTAAGCTGATATATTGGTTTTTGAGTAATGACTTTGGGATTGACAAAGCAACAGACACCATTAACCAAAAGTACAACGCTATTCCGGTAAATTCAATAGCTGAACGGGTGCTTAGAAATATATGCACTCTCTACTCACAAGCACCAAATCGTAGGTTTGAAGGGGATAAGGAAAAGATAAACGAATCATATCAATTAGCTGATATTGATTCTAAGTTCAGATTAGCACACGAAACTGCTAAGTTATGTAATACGTGCCTCGTTATGCCGATGGTACGCGACGGCAGGATTGAGGTTGACATATTGCCTCCTGACTTATTTAGAGTGGAAACGGACGTAAAGGATTATCGTAAAATTACCGCTCTGTGGATACCGATAAATACACCTGATAAAGATGGTAATAATGTGTATTCGTTTAAGGTGTGGACTGATACTGAATACAAAAAGATAGATAGTGAAGGACGCCTAATAGGAAATGTAGAGCCAAACAAATACGGGTTTATCCCCGCCGCGATATTACAGTTCAAAAATAGTAGAACGGATTTGTACGGTGGTGGATTGTGGGAGTTAGTCTTAGCGGTTTTAGACGATAACAAACTATGCTTTTTAGCTGATAATGATGTTATATATAGCGGCTTTTCGGTATGGGTGGCAACGAACTTTGGCGAGCAAGATGTAAGTATTTCACCAAATAAGATATTAAAGGTAAGCAATGTTACCCAAGGTGAAGGCGCGCCGTTTGCACCTTCATTGGAATCTGTAAACGGTATAGGTTCGTTTGGTGCAATAGAGGATATGAGAGACAGGCGGATAAAACGGGCATTGCGAAACATGGCGTTGCCAACTAACATTGCAAGTATGGATTCTGAAATCCAAAGCGGGGAAGCAAAAAAAGTTGACCGAATGGAGCTTACTGAAATCAGACAACGCGATGCTGGGGCAATGGTGAAATTTGAGAATGACTTTTATCCGATATTCGCAAAGGTAGTAACTACGGACTTAGGTATGTCGTTACCTGAAAAAACGGTTATCGGTGTTGACTATGTGGATGAGCAGCCATATATAACACCTGAACAGGAACAGGTCGCAAAACAAGCTCAATTCGATGCCGGTATATTAGGCGCAAAGGACTATGTTAATACGTTTGTAAAGAATGAACTGATTACTACGAATGAAGAAGCAATTCAGTACATGATTGATAACTTAGCATTAAAAAAGAAACTTACTATAAATAACGAACTTAATCCAACGGTACAGAGTGGGAATGTTCCTGCTGATGTACCTATTATAGACAATACAGGACAATAACAATGGCAGATAATACCAATGCTCCAAGTGGAGATGAAAAGGCAAGTGCCGAAACAACCGAAACAGGTAAGTATCCTGCGGACGTGCAAAAAGCAATAGATGAAGCGAATAAAAGAGCCGAAAAAGCCGAAACCGAAAGGAAAAAAGCTAATGAGGAAGCAGCCGCCCAACGTATTCGGTTAAAAGATATTGACGAAAAGAAGTTAGCGGACGAGGGTAAATTGTCTGAATTAAACGGGAATTTAACCAAAGAACGCGAGGAACTTCAAACAAAGGTAAAAGCACTTGAAGCGGAAAACGAAACGGCGAAATCGAGACTATCCGAAATTGAGACAGCAAGACGCAATGAACTTTTGGCAAAGTTACCAGAGGCAAAGCGCGAAACGTACAAGAGCGTGGATTTGGGATTGTTGGAGCAAATTAGCAAGGACTTAGGTGTGGTTTACAGCGGTAATTCGCAGGGCAGCGAAAGAGGCGCAACCGCCAACGGGCACAACGGGGTCAGTAAAAAAGAACTACCCCTTGTTCCCTTTGCAGGGAGCGACGCGCCAAGTATCAAAATACTGGCAGATATATTAAATAATTAATAAGGAAAATTCAAAATGGCTAATAATAGTTATGATTTTAATTTAGAGAAAAGAAGCGTACAAGAGGCGTTTGATATTTTAGTTACAAGCCGCCCTACGCTTTTGTCACTTATCAGACGTGGTTCAAATGCCACACAAGTAAAAGAAGAATGGCTTGAAGATACACTTTCCCCTGTATCGACAAATATCACTTCGTTTGGTACTGACGGTGACGGTACGGTTATAAACGTAGCAAGTAGTGCGGGCATTGCAGCTGGTGACTTGCTTAGGTTCACAAGCGCAACAGGTGCAGACAGAGGCGAAATAGTAAAAGTTGCGTCCGTTGGTTCATCTACACAAGTAACCGTTACACGCGATTACGGCGCGTCGGTCGGTGTTACGTTGGTATCTACGGACTTGGTGTATCTGCATTCCAAACCTAAGAATGAAGGCACAGAAGCATCGGCTGGCAATATTACGCAACCTACTACAAATTACAACTACACTGAAATATTTGACCGCACTGCAAAGCTATCACGTACCGCACTCCAAGTTGGGCAATATGGAGGCGCGAACACAATGGCGTATCAAATGAATAAGGAAATGTTGAATATTGCCTACGAAATGAATAACGCTGTTATCTACGGTGAACGGGTGGCGCGCTCATCGAGTGAGGCGGGAACTATGGGCGGTACAATTGCATTTTTACGTGGCGGTAATATCGATACTACAGGCGGTGCAATATCAGCAACGATTATCAATAATATGTTCAAATCTATTTTTGATGACGGTGGCACTGCAAGTAACTTTGTGTTGCTATGCAATACGAACCAAGCTCAAAGAATATCGGCTTTCAATACAGCAGGGACAAACCCTATTGTAAATATTCCTTTCGGCACAACCGAAACAGGTGGTTATATTTCTCAGTTCATTGGAAATTTACCATCTGTCAATGGATTCAATGCAAAGATTGTTGTAGAGCCTTCATTCCCACGCGATAAGGTTGCATTGCTTGATTTGAACTTGTTTGAACTTGCTTACTTGCAACCGTTTACTACGCAAGACGCAACGCAAATGGGTGCTGATTACGTGGCGCAAAGAATCTTAGGAGAGCTTACTTTGCGTATCAAGAACGGTACAAAAGCACACGCAATGGCAACAGGACTGACAATATAATGAAACGTGGAAACGGTAAAATAGTAGCTGAAACATTAGGTGTGAGCCCGTCCACCGTATCACGTAACAAAGAACGCTCCGACGTGCAAAAGGCTAATATAGCAGTAGAGCAAACGCAAACACTAAACTCAAACCTAACAAAACTAAATGGCAATGACCTACTCAGCCCTAACAGCCAACATTGACATAATGCGCTCCGGTAACGAGGACGTACTAAATCCAACAGCGTACTCCGACGCCGCTTTGTTAGACTTATACAAAGATGCTGCAAAACTCGAAATGAAACTCGACATTGAGCAAGCATTGAGTATAGCGTATGACGATGACGGTTCGACTTTGGACGACGCAACGGATAAGAACGCTGTTAGACTTGAGCGCGCTTTGGCATTCAAACAACTATGCTTGTTCTATCAAAAGAACGATGCAGGTGCAGAAACTAAGAACCGTGTCCGTTGGGATTTGTATAGAAGTCTATACGAACGTGAGCGGATAGGGTTTGGAGGTTTATCAAGAACCGCTCCAACTCCTTCAGTTGTTTCACAACCATTTTTACGGTAATGGCAGTTTCATTTGCTCAAAAGTTAGAAGCTGAATTTAAGAATGCACTTAATAAGAAAATCAATAGTTCGAGATTCTTAGAAGGTGTTAAAGCAATGGGCGTAAAATCCATTGAGATTATCCGTAAAAGGGCTGCAAAGGGTATTGATGTTGATGGGTTCGCTTTCGATAAGTACTCAAAAAATTACCCTAAGCAAAAGCAAAGGGCAATTGCAAAAGGTAAGAATAGCGGCGAATATGCAGCTACAAAAGTACTCGACTGGATGCGTTCGAGCGGTCAACTTTTTAGGGATTTTACTTATAAGGTTGGTAAAACAAGGCAGCCCAGAGACGGCGAATTTCGTATGGATTTTACGATTGACATTAAGCAAGGCTCTCGAAAGAAAGCCGAGGGGCTAATGAAGAAACGTAAGTTTTGGGGAATTGCTACAAAGGGCAATCAACGATTTTCAGAACAAAAGCAACTTATTGACGCCTTCAAAAAAGGCGCAGGTATTAATGGGACAGGACGTATAAAATGACACCCGAAGCATTCTTACAAAACCTTATCGAGACATATTTACCGTCGTTTGGCAAAAGTATTTCTACTGGCAACGGTTCTGATTTTGCGACTTTTTTAGATGAAAGTGCAACCGAGAAACCAAGTGCGTTTATATCGTTTGACGGTTTTGAGGAAATTGATATTTACGAGGGTGGTAATTGTGCTTTTGACGCGGAAAAGTTTAGTATATATCTACGAACGGACGATTCAGTAAAGCCGTATTACAAGGCATTGCGTGTTGGATTGTTAGAGCTAAATTCTGTATTTCAGGATGAAGACGATAACGAAAAAACAGTTTCCATGCCAAACGGGCAAGCGTATCGAGACGGTGGAGCGGATGCGTTTCAAATTTCAGTAACTATTAAATAATCTATGACACTTGAAGAAGCCGAGAAAATACGTGAAGAAGCGAAGCCAAAAGCCCACAATCAGGCGTTCTTAGATGCTGTTAATGGCATTATGAATGACACTATTAATAACAGACCGAACATTGAAACAAAGAAGCCCATTATCTCCATAGTCACAATTTACGATGAAGAAAACGAACGCCTTTGGTTGCAAAAGTATCTCGACAATTTACCGCAATTATCAAGTGAGCAAGCGGGGCAAATTGAAGTTATATTGTGTTACTGCAAACCGATAGGAACACCCGAAACAAAGCCGTCAGAAACGGTTACAAGGTACGGGGTGCAAATATCCACAGTGCATTGTTACTACGAACAATGGAACTTTGCAGAAGCCCGAAACTTAGCCAAAGAAGCCGCACAAGGTGAATGGATTTTGAGTTTGGATACTGACGAATATATCATTCACAATCAGATTCAAAAGATACTCGATACGGTAAGAATCCAACATGAAAACGTAGGAGCTATTAAAACTACTATTGTTTCACACCACAGAGATTTGGACGGTGTGCAAATAGCAGAAGCCGTGCCTTCGCAAAAAAGATTATTCAGGAACATTCCCGAATTAGTTTGGCAATGCAGGGTACATGAGACGGTAGAGTTTTCATTGCACGATTTGGGCTATACTGTTAATGATTCCGCTATAGTAATAATGCACGAAGGATACGAAGTTTCGGACATTGTCCTAAAAAGGAAACTATCAAGAAACTTAGACTTAGCAATGAAGGAATACACATATACAAAAAATCAGCAAATAAGAGATTTTTGTTGGTTCTATGTTTTACAAACAAGTGAACAATTAATTAAATATAAGGACATAAAATAATGGCTAACTCTTATGCAGGTGGTTTGAATAAAACCGACTTTTTTGCGGTAAACTCGGTAGGTACGGGACTTGTAAAAACAACCGCCCTTACGACCGCCCCCACTACAACGGCTTTAACGGCAAGCTCCGATTCTTTTCTAAGCGCGGTGCAAAATTATAACACGGGCATTACCCCTGTTAGACTGAACAAAGGCGTTGAGCTTACTTTTGACCAAGACAAGTTTAGCGGTAGCGTGTTGAACGCTTGCGATACGTACCAAGCGGGCAACACAGCTGCAACTACCGAATACTACGAAGATGCGTCGGAAGCACCGTCGATTACGGTTACAGGTACAACAGTGAACAACTTTGTATCGATTACATATTTACGTGCAGACCCGGACGAACCCACCAAAACAATGGTACTTATTACGCACGGGAATTTCAAAGAAGGTTCGGGCGCGCTTTCTCTCAAAAAAGGCGAACGGATTAAGCCTAAAGTTGATACAGTTTCAAAGGCAACAACCGCGATTCTTGCAATCCCTGCTGCTGCTTTTGATTCCACAAAAGTTACAGGCGCGCTTACTTGTATTGCGTTGGGGAAAGAATTTACCCGTGTCAATCTAACAACGGTCTAACAGCAACGAAACATAACGGGCGGGTAACACCGCCCTATTTTTAACATCTCAAGGGATTTATGAGCAAAGAATTATTCTTAAAAGTAGGTACAACGGCGCATGAAGTGCAATGGAAACAAGTACACGGCGGATTGGTAAGCGGTGCGAGTATGGCAATAGCTGTTAGGGCGCAAAAGAAGCTAAATAAGTTTTTTGGTTTTGGTGAAGTTCTGAACAAAGTCACGCCGTACATGATGAGCGAAGACGGTAAAGATATTCCCTATGAAATTGCCGTAAAAGTAGCACTCGCGGCGGGGGACTTGGATATGACGGACTTTATGAGAACGCAAAAATCAGAGAAAGAATTAGAGCGCGAAGACCCGGACTATGTGGACATTTGTTTGTCCGCTTACTGTGATATTATAGCGGGTTGTTTAGACTTTAAGGCTATGGGGTTAGAGCCGATGGAAAGCACCGCTATTGCAGAATCATTCCCTTATGAAACCATTAAGGAGGTGGCAAACGATTTTTTGTTCTTTGCGAAATTGAAAGAGACGCCGTCGACTTCATTAGAGGGTTCGGGTGTTTCTCAAGACTTGACGACGCCGACGACACCGACGAAGAAGGATATACGAGTGAAGCGCAAACCATAGCTGATCTAATGAAAGACGGTCGCGACTACGAAACGCAATATCTCATTTCCACATTGCAGACTTCATACCAGGACGGGATTTTTTTATACAACAACGTAGCATTACGCAAAGTTTGGGAGCAATACGCTTTTAAATGCTGCACGAATATATACCAACATGGCTGATTTTACTATAAATGGTGAATTTGGAATAAACGCTCAAAAGGCGTTTGATGCCGTGCGTAAAGTTGGAAGCATGGTCGATGGTATATTTAGCGGTAAAGAATCTATAAATGTAGATACAAAGGCAGCCGAAAAGGAAATAAAAAATCTTGGTGCTATTGCTGATAAAACATTCAAAGATATTGGAGACAGTGCAGGTAAAAATATCGGTGGTGCAGGTCTATTCGATGGATTGAAAAAGAGCTTTGCAGAAGGTCAAGACGCGGCAAACTCTGGCGGTGGTATATTTGGTAGTTTAGCGGGTGGATTAGGTCAACTTATAACGCCTGCTGGAGCGGCAACGGCTGCAATTGGAGCGGTAACGGCGGGATTAACAGCCGCTTTTACTGTTGGTCAGGAATATGAGCAAGGTTTGGCGGGTTTGTCTGCTATAACAGGGCTTACAGGTGACGCTCTTAATGATATTGGAGATAGGGCTAAAAACTTAGCTATTACGTTTGGTGGTGACGTCTCTACTCAAATATCAAGTTTCCAGGGGGTTTTATCACGTTTCGGAGCGGACTTAGCTAAAACGCCTGGCGATTTACAGAAAGTCTCTGAAAACATTAACATACTTGCAAAGGCGGGTGGGATTGATGCCGCTGCCGCTATGGACACACTTACAGGTGCTATGTTGCAATTTGGAGTGAACACTTCAAATAGTAGTGAATTAGCAGCCGAAAGTTCGCGGTTTATCAATGTTATGGCAGCATCAGCGCGCGTAGGTGCAGCCGAAATACCACAAGTTGGGGAAGCAATCACCGTGGCGGGCGTTGCTATGAAAAAAGCAAAGGTATCATTCGAGGAAGGAAACGCCTCAATTCAGGTACTTGCGGCTGGCGGTAAATTTGGAGCGGAGGCTGGCACGGCTCTTAGAAATGTGTTAGGTAAAATTGCCGGGGAAGAGGTTATACCAAAAGAAGCACTTGCTAAAATGAAAAGTTTAGGTATCAACATGAAAATTGTTGCCGATACTTCGTTACCATTAGAGGCAAGGCTAAAAGAACTTGGTAAGGGCGCGAAAGATGCAACCGCCTTTACTCAATTGTTTGGGGCTGAAAACAGCGCGGCTGCTACGATTTTGGCAAGTGGTGCAGACCAAGTAGGCGCGTGGACAAAGGAAATTACAGGTACGTCCGATGCTACAAAACAAGCGGCTGTTAACATGGGTACTTTGTCGGAGCAAATCAGCAGGGGCAAAGCTCAATTAGAAGTGTTCGCAATTAATACATTCCAATTATTAAATCCTATTGTCAGTGAAATTTCAGGTGCTATTATACAGGCGTTTGGCGTTATTGTCGATGTGTTAAAACCTACATTTGATAAATTAGTTGGTACGTTCAGCAACGTGTTTAACCGTATAAGCTCCGTATTGAAACCAATTTTGGCGTTTCTTGGGGGTTCGTTACTTGCTAATTTTACCATCATATTTGCAAGTATAGGGGAAATAATCAATTCATTTTACACGACCGTTGTAACGATATTTGATGGCATTGTCGATGCCGTCGAGCCGATTATTGTGGCATTCAAAAAAGCCTTCAATATTACTGACGATGTTACCAAAAGTTTTGATCCGTTAAAGACTTTTCAGCAAATCCTTTCTTTTATCACTACGACCATTTCAGATTTAGGGAATATATTAACCGCAGTAGGTGGATTTATTGCACAAGCGTTATTAGTGCCTTTTCAGTTAGCGGGTGCAGCGATAGCAAAGGTAATTGAGTGGGTTGTTGACCTTAATAACTGGCTCAATGAGTTAACGGGAACGGCAACCGATACGGGCAAAACTACAGCCTCACTGTCAGAGTATTTCGATACGTTCATCAATATCATTAAGCAAGCACCTGAAATAATAAGAGCCGTTACAGCGGGGTTTAAAGCGTTTGTTGGTGGTATAACTGATTTGATAAGCAATTTCTCATTCGATAAGCTAAAAGACTTAATCTCAGGTAAAACAATTGCAGCCGCTTTTACAGGCTCTTTGAATGACAGTGAATTAAAGAAGCAAAACGAACTGTTATTAAGTCAATACGAAAAATCACTAACAGGGCTTGCAGCCTTACAAGAAAAGGCGAACTTAGCAAAAGACGCAAAGCAAAAAGAAGCCGATGCAAAATTATTTAATGCTGAAAAAGAACGGTTAATCAAATCAATAAATGATAAGGAAAAGTTACATTTATTAGAGCCTGAACAAGCCGCTAAATTACGTACAAAGGTGCTTGATACTTTACTTGCAGCCGATAAAAAAGAACAAGCCGCTACAATTGCCGCTTTGGATGCTGACGGCAAGGATAAGAAAACCAAGCTAAAAGATATAGCAAAAGAAATATCAGACACCGAAATAGAAGCCCGTAAGGTACGTAACCAAACATTAGTAGAAGCCGATAAAACTCAATTTAGCGACGCTCAAATTGCACAAAAGAAGGCATTGCAAGATTTGGATACCGCACTTACTAATGAACAACAAAAGCGCAACCAAAAGAATGACGATATACAAAACGATGAAAAAATATCAAAAGCGCAGAAAAAAGCATTCGCAGAGGAAACAGCAAAACTATTAACGGCAATTCAAGAAAAAGGCGTTGCCGATACCGCGATAATCAACAAGAAATTCGCAGACGCTCAAATAAAAGAAGAAAACAAGAACGCACTCGAATTACTGAAAGCCTCTCTCGATAATGCAAAAGCCCGGATTGAATCGGTAAATAGTTTAGATGCGAATAACTCTGACCAAGAACTCCAAAACTTAATTGATTTGAATAGTGCAAAGAACGCACTTATAACGGCTCAGGAAGCACAGAAAATAGAAATTGCTATTCGTGCCAACGGTAAGGTATTGGAGGCGGAGGAAGCCTTAAAAGCCGCACTTGCTACTCAATTAGAGGCGGGTGGAACTGATAGGGTGGACGCCGCACGAATTGCTTTAACTGCTATCGAAAATGAAGTTTCCAAGTCTGATAAGGTTGTGTTGGATATTCATAGGAACACCTTACGGGAAACACAAGATTTAGACCGCAAGTTTGCTATTGAAAAGCGTGTATTAGAGGCGCAAACTATTAAAGACGATGCCGAACGCGAACGCAAACTAAAGCTAATTGAAATAGACAAAACCGAAGCAGACGCACTCGAAAAAGCACATGGCAACGAACGGTTAATAAACGATGCGCATAATAAGGCGTTACTCGATAGATACGATGCTGATATTGACTATAACCGTAAGAGTACAAACCTTGCTATTAAGACAGCGCAAACATTTCAGGATTTGGGAATCAGTATTGCCACTGGTATTTCCAAATCTATGGGTAGTACGTTTGACGATTTGAACTCTCAATTCGATGCTTTTACATCGGACATTGAGAATAAAATAAAAGGCTCAAAAGATGTTGATAAAAAAGCCACAGAGGAAAAAGCAAATGAGCTGATAGACGCACTAAAGAAGCATGAAATATCGTTTGCTGAATTTCAGAAGCAGAACTTTGAGAATAACAAAAAGAGTAATAATGCAAATGTAACCGCGACTGAAAAAGCTAATTTACTTATTATAAAATCGTTTGGAGAAATGGCAAAAAGTGCTAATTCTGCTATTAATACGACGATTGACGCAATGGCAAAAAGTGCGAAAACTAACGCGCAAACTATAAAAGAAAAAGGATTCACTGACGAAGTGGCTAAACAACAGTGGGAAGATTTTTCTAAAAGCGTAGTTGCCGTTGGTGAGGATATGAGCCTAAGCATAGCGGGTATATTTGGGCAAATGGCAGCAAGCGGCACATTGACACTCGAGAGCGCAGGGAAAGCAGCACTGGGTATAACCATTGACACTATTTCAAAATTAGTACTTGCACAAGCTCCGGCAATTCTTGCGGCGTTTGCGTCACTTGGACCATTCGGGTTCATAGCGGGGTTGGCTGCAATAGCGACAATTGAAGGCTTGCTGGCAGTTGCGAAAAGCTCCATAGGTGGTTTTGAAAAAGGCGGACACACGGGCGAAGGCGGCAAATCAGAAGTAAAGGGCGTTGTACACGGTGACGAATTTGTGTATAAAAAATCTATTGTGCATGGTCAGGTAAAAGAACATTACGAAATGTTCCAACTACTCGAAAGCGGCGTAAAACTTAAAGATATTCTCGGTGCTTACAAACGCCCTGATTTATCAGCTTATTCAATATCCGCAAACGGTAAAATAGTAAGCAACAATGTAAGAAATTTAGAGCAACCAAATTTCCGACCTGTTCATAATGTTGTGAATGTTGATGTTTCGGGATTGCAAAAAGAGTTATCTGATATTAAAACGTTACTTCAAGTTAATCCACCAAGAAACGTGCATCATCATCATTCTACGGACTTAGAATTGAAATTAGATAGAGCCGTAATCGCACGCGAACAGAAACAAGCATTACGATTAGAAAGGGCGCGGAAATAATGGCATACACTTTCAAATTACACATTGCAAACGTGGATACTACAACGGGGCGTTACGATGAACTCCTGTTGTCAACAATAGCGGGTTTTACGGGTTACACAAGCATCGAAATAAAAACACGCGGAGCTTTTGAAGGCTATGCGTTTGAAGGTGAATCGGTAAAAGGTTTAGGCGGTAAAATCATACGCCCTATTAGTAAAATGCGAAATAGCTTTGCAGTAAAATTGCAGCCGTTCACCTACAAAGCGTCGGATTGGGATTTATCAGATTGGGAATTGATACGGTTAAAGCTATTGAAATTACAGAAAACGCGGTGCGGTTGGATTGAATTAACAGCAATAGGTACAGCACTTGCAATATCACGTCCGTATCACGATGCTACAAAGGCTATACCGGTACAGCTAACAGAATTTAGTTTTGAGGATAACGAAGGGAAAAAATCGGTTACTTTAACTTTTGAAAAGAAATTTATCGAGGTATCCGCGTAATGTCCATTGACCGTACCAAAAAATATTATACCGAGTGGGTAAACGATAGGGATTGGAATTTGCGTTTCGAGATTATTCCGGCAGGGGAATTTGTCAGTCCGTTAACAAATATTGATTCTTTGACAGATGAAGCGTTTGAAAGCGGCGGTATCGAAATTAAATCTCACAAAATGAGTTTTGATTCTGATATTCCTTTTGGGTGTAGGGAGGCTGCAAGTATTTCATTCGATTTTGATTTTTCTTTATTGCCCACTAACTTACAAGAAATACTCAAAAATCCATTCTATGACCATACCGCAGAAGGGTACTCAGGGCTTGTCACGTCCAATGTTTTCGTATTAATATCAGATAGAGGCACAGAGGGCGCGACTGAATATGTAGAGTTTTGCGGCGGTCAAAAGATAACACTTACCAATACCTATAAAATTAGCAAAGATGAAGAAACGGGAACGTTTATAACGAACGGTTGTACAATTGACGCGGTGGACGTGTTTAAATTAGTATTGGAGCAAACAAGTACGAAAAGTTGGGCAACCTATATTCTTTCAAACCCAACAGATACGTATTTGAAATCCTATTTGGACAATATAAATGTGTTCGATTGGATTACAGGCGCGGACGTTAATATAGGAGCTAAATTCGATTATAGACCAACAACAGTCACAGAGGGACGTTTTCGACTTTCAGGTATAACCACGCAGTGTTACCTCTACAAACTCGCTTATTTATTCACTTACGGACTTACCGGGGCGATTAAGGCAAATTTAGCGGCGTGGACACGCAACCCGCCGAGTACATACATTAGCACGTTTGACGGCTCACCGTTGGTGGCAATTACATTTTACGCCCAAAACGGATCGGTTAATCATGCAAAAGGCACTACTTTAACTGACGACGCTGTTTTAACTATCGGTAAAATAGCTTCATATCCCGATACGGGAATGCTGATATACGATGAAAAAGGTGAATCCTATTTAGAATTTACGTATATGTGGGATTTATTGAAGAACTTCACAGAGGGCAATTGTTGCAAGTTCACATATAAGCCGTTAATTATTCCTGATGCACTGGCAGTTAACAGGCTTTCTTACGCTATTTCTTTCGATAGGATTTTCCACAATCCGAGCAACACCGCTATTGATTTAAGCACGCGGTTTGGCGATGCACAAGAAGGCGATTTTGATTTTACACCATGTTCAGGTGTTTACACATCAAGTGCGACCGAGTTACCAAATTTAGAGAATCCCGATATTTCAAATTTCACAGCTGAAATAAGAGGGAATCAGTCAGATGAACGGATTAACGTACGGCTGTTAAATCATAATCTGCCAACGTCAGATATAGAAGCTAATAGGCAAATGAAAGAGCCGAGAATACACCTAAGAAAACTCTATTACAACGAAAGCGGACACCCGTTAAAAGTTCATGAATCCGTAAAAATTCACGACGGCTTTACAGAAACAACATACGATAATGTTACAGCATTACCCGAGCTTGCTGCAAGCTCCAACGCCTTTGAAAGTGAGGCACGGGTGCAAGAATGCCGCGCATGGGCTTTATTGACACAAGTTGATAACGGTTTGCCAGTTGCCGTATCTAATTTCTACCTAAGCAGGTTTACCAATACATCTCAAAATAAAATCCCCGTTACTATGTATATGGAAGACGGCGAAACTATGCCGGAAAACTGTGGGGATATTGCGACAATACCAGTTATTGACGGATTCGCAGGGAGCGAAAAAGCGGTTATGATTGAAATGCAAGCGGATTGGAAAAAGGGAACAATTGATATTGATTTTATTTCGAGGGGTACGTAATGCCTGTTATCAGAACCCCTGCTAAGTCAGTAGATGAGCAAGCCACTACATACAATCGGAATGGTGGCAATAGCGGCGCGGCTTTCCAAAGTGCGGTTATCGGTGCAATCCAAGATAACCCATCGGCAATACCAACACCCGTAGAAAGCCTGCAAATTACCGAAATAGCAGAACTTGCACAACAGCAAGACGATGATTTGTTTTGTAGGTTGATTAACAATAATGTGAATTTGAGATATACGAATAATTCAGGTACAATCGGAAATATTGCAGGGATTTTACAAGCCGTAGCAACGTCTATGTTGATATTTGAACACAAGGATTTTAACGGCGGCGGCATGGAGCAAGAACAAAACCAAATGTATTTTATGAGTAATAAGTGTGGTGTGTACCGTGTAAGTTTTGGAATGCTATTCGACATTACAGGAGGCGCGGACACTTTGAATTTTCAAGTACATTTAATACGAAAAGACAGACACGGCGGTTCTACTTCAAATCCTTATTCGTGCATTCTTTGGCAGGGCGTGGGTGCTGTTAATAAGTTCTGGGCTAATGGTTGTGATTTAATCGAATTAGGGGAAGGTGACAGTGTAGGAATAGCTTTACGGGACGGCGCAATTGCAGGGATAAGCGGCGGTAATTATTTACTTTCAGCATGGATTGCAATTAACTATACGGGAAATCAGCATTAACAATTTTAAGATAGGAACAAAGTATGTGTTGTGATAAAAGACAAATTTACTCTACTTCACTGGTGGCGAAAACCGAGTACACGGATTGGACTGTAGGCGCAAATCCGATTGACGCAACTGCAATGGTAAGCGGGGACTGGATACACGATAACGCTATTCAAGTATCATGCGCCACTCTCGAAACGGCTGGACATGGTGAAATATACGGAATTGAGCTTATGGACGCAACTGCGCAAAAGAAAGATTTGCGTGTTTGGATACTAAACGGCAATCCGTCAGGAAGTGCGGTTACTAAAAATAATGCGCGCTCGTGGACAACCGCAGATAGTTTATTGGTGGCGGGGTATATAAGTATCGTAACCGCAGATTATACCGATATGCAACCAACGTCACCAACGGATTCTTTAGCAATTAAGAATTTAGATAACAGTTTAGGATTAGGCTCTCAAATTATAGACTTCAATACAGTTGCATCGTCAAGTACTATCTACGTGGCGGTGGAAACACGGGCAAATGTTACATGGGCAAATACATCAGCTATTCGATTTAGATTGAAAATGCGCAGGAAGTAATGTCCCTCACTCCCGACAAAACCCGTTATCTGAAAAGAGGCGGGTTTTTTAGTTATATGCGCAGAAAACGCTCCAAGTGCAAATAAGGAAATCTATATGTGCAGTTGGTTACGATTTGAAACGTACTGCAAAAAATCTTTGTTTATGCAGAAAAAGGAAATTCAAGCTAAGTTGTTTATTTTCATACAGTTCCTGCTTTACTCTAAAAATATTTTCCCCACTATTAAAAAAAGTTCTTGCGTATTAAATTACTTTTCCGTAAGTTTACATAAAATTAAGTAAGGGAATGTGAAACTAATAGGGAATGGAGTAGAAAATGGCACACACAATATTGCACGATTCAATACCAACTGAGGGTAGAAATCTTACTGATGCTGAGTTTTTAGAATTGCAAAAAGTAAGTGATTGTAAAAACGGAAAGTATTATGTAACGCAACGTGACGGCTCAACTAAGCGTGGATTAGTATGGAATCACGATAAGTATAAATCTATGCAAGTTCCCTATTACGTAGAAAACTAACCAACAATCAATTTTATAACTTTTTAGGAGTGGGGAAATGGAAACATTCGAGATAATATATAAGGGTAAAGTAGTTCAATGGGGTAAGTTTCGCAGTTGGCGTTCGGCTGCTGAATTGTACTTTTGCAAATTTACAAAAACCAAAAGAAAGAAAACCGACTATTTTGTAAGGTGTTTGAATTTAAGCGAAGAGCGCACTTATTCACTCATAAAAAGAGACGTTAAAACTCAAATTGAAACAGAAATAGACCAAGTTACTATTAACCTTCTCAATCCAACTTTACAGGGAGAATAAGAGAGATGAACGGAATTGAAACAAAAGATTTGGTAAATTATAAAGAGCAAAATTATAGTGTTTATCCAAGTTTGTATATAGGTAATGACGAATTGGAATTAAGGTTAATGTTGCGCGGTGGTTTTGAAGTTTGGCATAATAAAGTTTGCGTAATTAGTACTGATATTCCAAGACTTGCAGTTAAGCAATTCAACAAATTAGCAAAAGGGCAAATACTATGAATGACCGTATCCCCCTAACCGAACACGTCAAGACTTTGGCGAATAGAGAGGAAATTGCCAAAAGAGGTTCTACCATGACTAAGCAAACCGCTAAAGAGTTCGTATTGGAGAGGTATCCGAAATTTATAAGCAGTAAACGAATGAAATGTGTAGGTATAAACCCGGATAGGTTCGCTGTAAAAGACTATATTATCACTTGTTCATTAGACGAATGGGGAGTTTTTGCGGTCGGCAATACTTTCAAACAAGCATGGCAAAACGCGAAAACCAAAATAGAAGAAATGGAGAAAGAAAAATGAACGGTAAAGAATTTGTACGGTGTAAATATCCGTTTTCGCAACTCTACATTGATAGAAAAAGTGAGTACGTAATTGTTGATATTTCTGATAACCAGTGGGTAATAGGTACGGGCAAAACACCCGAATTAGCGTGGCAAGATGCAACTAAAACTATCCAAGAAATGGAGCGTGTGAAGTGATGGCAAAATATAGAAATGGTAGTAATGTAGAAAAGCCGAGTGACGTAACATCATTAACAGTCGTATCAAGTACTACATTTATACCAATAAGATTAGGTGGTTCGGATTTTCGTGGAGTTATAATTGACGATATGAATAATTACGCCGCGACTGGTCAGCAAATGAGCCGTGAAGAATACGAAAAAGCAACTACTTTCAAAGTATCAATTAACGACGGCGAACTAACAGAATACGGCAAAGAATGGATTGATAATTTATTGTCAGTAGAGCCAAAATACACAATGATAATTACAAAATCAATCTCTAAGCCTAAAACTAAAAAGCTACGATTGCCGCGAAAGTTGAAGAAATACATCAAACTGATAAACATTAGGCACGAAGGGGTATTTTTAGAATGGAGTATCGGAAGAATAGCATGGAGCATACTAAACGAACCATTCTATAAAAAGCATTATCGAAATAAGAAACAGTACCGAACAACTAAATACAAAAAACTATGACAACCACAGAACAAGCAACAAGCATGATGCGCATGAAAGACGAATTAATAAGTAAGCTAAAAAACGAATTAGACATAAATCGTAACTTACTTGCAAGAATGATAAGGCACGATGTGCAACGTGTGGCAAAAGGCGAATACAGACCCAAAGATTCTATACAGTTTATATTTGAGCCTGAAGAAAATTCTAATATAATGTTTATCAAAATGGTGGACTTTGAAGAAATCAAACCAATGCAATCCGACTATCAAAGAATTTTAGAACTAATGGATATTTTAGAGTTATGAGCAATCAAAAATTAAACGAAATCCGATTTATCTCGGACAAGAAAACAGACCCTATTAATTTTACATCGACTAAAGAAATGAAGCCCGTTTGGTTTGTATCCGACAACCCCGTCAAAGTCAAGAAGCAACATTTCGGGCTATTTGGGCAGCCGTTGGTTGTTGATTTGGATAAGGAGGGTGTGCTATGAGTGAGAAAAGATACGACACAATGGACAGTAGAAAGTTCTATCAATCCGACATGATGCCAATTAGTGAATTGAGCAAATTGGTACAAACGAAAATTTCCAATGGGGCTTCGCATATACAGTTTTTTGATACCGACGGCGGGATACAATTATACTTTTATACCGAACGTGACGAAACAGAAACGGAAGAATTTGAACGTACAGATCAAGCGCAAATAAGAGAGGCGAAAAGAAAAGAAGAGAGAAAAGCAATGTATGAAAAGTTAAAAAAGGAGTTTGAAAATGAGACCCCAACTATCCAAGAAAGTGAGCCGTAAGTGAGTGAAGAAGAGCAATTTTTAATAGACATGGAAATTTGGTGGTGGTACATTAACAACGTATTTGAAAGGAGCGAGGGATGAAAGATATAATTGCGTTTGGTTGCGCCTGCCTTATGGCGTTTTGGGTAGTAGAGAAAATTATTCAGGATTTTACAATTCTCTACAATAACTATTTTTACTTTTGGTGTTAACCAACTATTTACAATTTAATTTGAGGTGAGAGATGGTATATTTAATAATTTCAATTTACTTGTTAGGATTTGTTGTTGCATATTTAATAGGACGATGGTACACAATGAAAGTTGGAAAAGAAAAGTGGACTCGAAAAGAAAGAAGCCGTGCAATGAAAATAGGTCTATTCTCTTGGCTCGCTTTTGTTGTAGTGATTTATGTCTATTTCTTTGACAATGACGATGACGAAGAGGTGGTGAAATGGTGAAAACCCTACTAATTATTATCCTGCTAATTTTATCACATATCGAATGGTGAGGAAAACAGCATGAACGACAATCCTAAAAAATGGCAATTAACTGATTTTAGATTGGAATTTAAAAAAGGTTACGACTATAACAAAACCATTGACAGATACGAAGGCATGGTTAAGTTTGAAAATAAAGAATCAGAACAATTTACATTAAAAATCACACCCGAATTGTCGGTACTTTTTATAAAGCTGATAACGAATGAACTCGCTATATCGGTTAACGAGCTTAGTTCGGTTGTTTTGAAATCTTTGCAAGATGTTACGGGGAATCAGTGTGAAAATACGATTACGGAGGGGATATGAGGTATTTTATAGTATTTTTTAGGAAATTACACGAAGATAACAGTGAGGCGTTTGGTAACATCTCACTTATACAGAAAACTTATCCGTGCTGTTTTGATATAATGAACCAATTAGGTGAAGATAAATCAGTAAAAGCTGCGGCAATAACAGGTATAAACGAAGTCAGAAAAGACGATTTAGTTATTTGGATAGCACCCCGAAAACTCTAATAAACAAAGGAACCAACATGAATCAATCCGGCAAATCAATAAAAGAAATAGCAAAACAATTCAACAAACGTCCTGAATCTATTTACCCTCTCATACAAGGTGAGGGCGTGATTAAGTGGGACAAGAAAACCAAGAAAATCCACAGGGTAAAAAAGCAGTTCCATAAACCGCTATTAATCGAAAATGAGGATTACTTTTATACCGTTGGAGATGGTTACAGAATCACAGAATCAGGTGAAAGTAAAATAGCTGCAAAATATTCGCCCGTGCAAGTTGTTGAAAATTAAGTAGTTAAAAAATACTTTTGAAATAATAAAAATAGTTCTTGCATACTTACTTAATTTTCCGTAAGTTTGTATTAGAAATTAACAACGAAGTAAAAACAAACCGAAAGAATACTATGCAAACGAACTTAACTCCGCTAACTGAAATGCTCGCAGAAATGTATCAAGCATCTGCACTACGCGGTTTGAATGTAGTCAACAATAGAACTGGTGAAAACTTAACAATAAGCATGATTGACTATACAAAACCAAATACATTGATTTGCTGTTCAGATACTAAATCAGATGTTAGAATGCAAGTTTGGAATTTATCGATTGTGAAATAACTAATTAACAACGGGAATAAATAACTAATAGGAGTAGGGAAATGACAAATAA
>ERZ724520.183-NODE-183-length-33536-cov-16.472686_pt1 | contig 33536 bp, 33 predicted proteins | sample MGYA00376053_ERZ724520 | MGnify/ENA primary metagenome ERZ724520 (study PRJEB28724, sample SAMN07190886) | activated sludge metagenome | isolation source: activated sludge of sewage treatment plant in Hong Hong | place: USA: Christiansburg, Virginia | collected...
TGTTTATTAAAAACACAGCACTCTGCAAACACGAAAGTGGACGTATAGGGTGTGACGCCTGCCCGGTGCCGGAAGGTTAATTGATGGGGTGCAAGCTCTTGATCGAAGCCCCGGTAAACGGCGGCCGTAACTATAACGGTCCTAAGGTAGCGAAATTCCTTGTCGGGTAAGTTCCGACCTGCACGAATGGCGTAATGATGGCGGCACTGTCTCCAGCAGAGACTCAGTGAAATCGAAATCGCGGTGAAGATGCCGTGTACCCGCGGCTAGACGGAAAGACCCCGTGAACCTTTACTGCAGCTTTGCACTGAACTTTGATCTTACCTGTGTAGGATAGGTGGGAGGCTTTGAAGCTCGGACGCTAGTTCGAGTGGAGCCATCCTTGAAATACCACCCTGGTAATATTGAGGTTCTAACCCAGGTCCGTTATCCGGATCGGGGACAGTGTATGGTGGGTAGTTTGACTGGGGCGGTCTCCTCCTAAAGAGTAACGGAGGAGTACGAAGGTGCGCTCAGCGTGGTCGGAAATCACGCGTAGAGTATAAAGGCAAAAGCGCGCTTAACTGCGAGACCGACAAGTCGAGCAGGTACGAAAGTAGGTCTTAGTGATCCGGTGGTTCTGTATGGAAGGGCCATCGCTCAACGGATAAAAGGTACTCTGGGGATAACAGGCTGATACCGCCCAAGAGTTCATATCGACGGCGGTGTTTGGCACCTCGATGTCGGCTCATCTCATCCTGGGGCTGAAGCAGGTCCCAAGGGTATGGCTGTTCGCCATTTAAAGAGGTACGCGAGCTGGGTTTAGAACGTCGTGAGACAGTTCGGTCCCTATCTACCGTGGGCGTTGGAGACTTGAAAGGATCTGCTTCTAGTACGAGAGGACCGAAGTGGACGCACCTCTGGTGTTCCGGTTGTCACGCCAGTGGCATTGCCGGGTAGCTACGTGCGGAAGGGATAACTGCTGAAAGCATCTAAGCAGGAAGCCCACCTTAAGATTAGGTCTCCCTGAGGGTTCGACCCTCCTAAAGTGCCGTTCGAGACCAGGACGTTGATAGGTTCGGTGTGGAAGCACGGTGACGTGTGAAGCTAACGAATACTAATTGCACGTGAGGCTTGACTATATAACACCCAAGCAGTTTGGGCGTTGAACGTAAGTCCAGTATATTGATTTAGTTGATCTAGACTCGTATCCCAAGTTATGAGGCGCTGCCGATTAAAAGGCACGACTCTTCCAGAATTGCCTGGCGACCATAGCGAGTGTGAACCACCTGATCCCATTCCGAACTCAGAAGTGAAACTGCTCCGCGCCGATGATAGTGTGGCATTCGCCATGTGAAAGTAGGTCATTGCCAGGCTCTTAATTAATAAAAAACCCACCATCAGGTGGGTTTTTTATTGCATGAAATTTGAGCAATGAGCTTAATAACTCGTGCAGGCTAAAGCCCGACTACGTTGATAGAATTAAATAAAAGTAGATTCAGCTAGAGAAAAAATATTCAGGGTTAATGCAGCTAAGCTGCTTTAATCAAAGACCTTGTCGCGATACTCGCAAAGGTCTTCAATAATACAGCTGCCGCACCGGGGCTTACGGGCAATGCATGTGTAGCGACCATGAAGAATGAGCCAGTGATGGGCATCCTGTTTGTATTCGGCAGGAACAAACTTCTCCAGCTTTCTTTCAACTTCTACAACATCTTTTCCTGGTGCTAGCTTGGTGCGGTTGGAAACCCTGAATATATGTGTGTCGACAGCTATGGTTGGCTGTCCAAAGGCAGTATTGAGCACGACATTTGCAGTTTTACGGCCCACTCCGGGAAGCGCCTCAAGCTCTGAACGGGTTTGAGGGATCTCGCTGCCATGCAAACTAATCAGCATTTGGCAGGTTTTTATGATGTTCTCTGCCTTGGTGTTATAGAGTCCGATTGTTTTGATGTGGCTCTTCAGTCCATCTAGCCCGAGCGCCAAAATCGTTTCTGGTGTATTAGCGACAGGATAAAGACGAGCTGTTGCTTTATTAACGCCAACATCCGTCGCTTGCGCTGACAGTATGACGGCAATGAGTAGTTCAAAAGGAGTGGTATAGGCAAGCTCGGTAGTAGGATTAGGATTTTCAGCCTTGAGCCGAGCAAAGATCTGTTGTCGTTTTTGTGCATTCATCTAAAGGCCGAACGGTCTGATGATTTTGACTCGGTATTCTAGTGCCCTGCTTACCACAGGTATAGCATCAAGGGTGATGCACAAATCCGCAACACAGCGGCGATTATCAGGAGTAGTTGAGAGGGCTGGCATAAGGCAAGATGCCCGCACTCAGAGCCGCTTGCTATTTGTGCTCATCGTGCGCTTGGTAAGGCAAGGAATATATATCCTATGACCCTTATAACAACTCCGGCAGGAGTACTCTGGATAGATGAGTGCGGTGTCGGAGAACCACTTTTACTGCTGCATGCCAATCCGGGTAGTCCGGCGGACTTTGAGGCGGTTGTTCCTGTCTTGGCTCAGCACTATCGTGTCATTCAGGTGAGTTGGCCAGGCTATGGCCATGGGCCTGCGCCTACTCCCCCCCAGTCAGCCTCTGCGATGCAGTTTGCTGAGTTGCTTGTGCACCTTGTTGTCTCGATGGACTTACGGAATGTGTCTATCGTGGGCAATTCTGTGGGCGGCTATGCGGCAGCGTGGTTAGCGTTGTGTCATCCTGAGCGAGTCAAAGCGATGGTTCTAGTTTCTCCGGGAGGCTTTGCCACAAGCACACGTTGGACTAACGCATTCTTTCGGTTTATGAGCAGGGAGTGGGTTGCTCGATTTATGGTGCGTTGGTTGACGTATGTGTATTTGCGTGTGAGCAGCCCAGTTGTGAAGGCAATGCGTCAACGGGCGGCGACGGTTTATCGTGATCCTGTGTGTGTTGCGGTTAATGCGGCTGTCTGGCGTAGCTTTATGGATCCTGCGTATGACCTCAGGGAGCCTGCTCGGCGTATGCAAGTGCCGACACTTGTTGTTTCTGGTCGGCGTGATCCATTGGTACCGGTTGATGATGGTGTGGTAGCCGCTTCGTGCATTCCAGGCGCGCACCATATTGTGCTGCCCTGTGGGCATGCATCATTTGCGGAATTACCGGATTTATTTTTACAGGTTGTCTTGCCTTTTCTTTCTCATCCCCCTGCTGTACCTGTCTTGCCAGAAAGTTGAAGCAGGTTAGCCATTAAGGGCATTGAGCTCTGCGCGTAACGCTAGGATTTCATTTTCAAGCTCGTGGCAGTCCTTGCCATCGAGCAGTGCAGAATCAAGACGCTTTTCGGCCTTTTTAAGATTGCTGCGTAACAGTGCCGCTGCAATTATGTCCGTTTTGCTGTCTTTAATTTGTGCAACTGCTGCTTCATTTACAGGAGCGGCTGGTGCCTCTCGGCGGGCATCTTGTTTGTTCTTTAGATTGGCTAGCCGTGTGCTACGAAGCTCGTAGCGGTTCCTTTGGAGAGTTACCTGTGCTTGTCGTTGTGCAGGGATGGTTAGTAAGCGCTCTGGTAAGTTGATTAGGTCAATACAGTCTACCGGGCAGGGAGCTATGCATAAGTCGCAGCCTGTACATTCGTCACGGATGATGGTGTGTGTAAATTTAGCGGCACCAACAATGGCGTCTACCGGGCAGGCCTGAATGCATTTAGTGCATCCGATGCATTCATATTCACGGATGACTGCTACCTGGCGGTGTTCAGGTGTTTTTCCATAGGAGGGATCGAGCGGCAGAGGCGCTATATCAAGCAGTAAAGCCAAAGCATCGATGGTGTCCTGGCCTCCAGGTACGCAATGGTTAATGCTTTCCCCATTGGCGATAGCTTCGGCATAGGGGCGGCAGCCAGGGTGCTTGCACTTTCCGCACTGAGTCTGCGGCAGCAGATCCTCAATGGCATCAATCATGGTGATGTGTTGGCTGGAGGGGAGGGGTGTCTGCGGCGGCATGAAGTTAGTCGGGCGGTGATGAACAATTGTGATTATAGCCTGAGTGGGCTTTTCCGGTGCAGTTTGGGTTATCCGTATATGGCCTCTGCTGACAATAGACTGACCTTTTTGTGGACTGTATTCGGGCATTTGTTTGGGTACCATCGTCTCCTGTTGTTATATCTGTGGAGTTGTTAATGACCTCGTCTGAAAAGATTGCTACCAGTGCCACGTTGATTCGATCCGGTAAAGCGGTCGTCAAAGGCGGTATCGAGTTGTGCTATGAGGACTGGGGCGATGAGGCCGCAGAGCCTTTGCTGTTGATCATGGGCTTATCTGCCCAAATGTTGCTCTGGCATGACGAGTTCTGCCAGATGCTGGTGGATCGAGGTTTCCGTGTTATTCGCTTTGATAATCGGGATATCGGCCTATCATCCCAAGTCAAAATACGGGTTGAGAAAATGAATGAGCTGGTTCGGATGGCTCGCTTCACTCTTGGTCTGAAAAGTCCGTCACCTTATTCGTTGTATGACATGGCGGCGGATGCAGAAGGTCTGCTTGATCATTTGGGTATTCCTAGGGCACACGTTGTGGGCGCGAGTATGGGAGGAATGATTGCGCAGATTCTGGCGGGTACTCGTCCTGATCGTGTTAAATCATTGGGTGTGATTTTCTCAAGTACCAATCAGCCTCTTTTACCTCCTCCCCATCCGAAGGCATTACAGCCACTTATGAAGGGCCCCGGTAAGACTGCTTCGATGGAGGACTTGGTCGCTCACAGTGTTAAGCTTTTCTCTATCATTGGTAGTCCTGCCCACCCGACACCCATTGCGGAGCGTGAAGCGTTTGCGCGTCGTCTCATTGGCCGTAGTTATCATCCGGCTGGCGTGAAAAGACAGTTCACTGCTGTATTGAGCTCAGGTAGCTTGCTTCCTGTCGCGCGTCGTATCACGGCACCGACAGTGGTCATTCATGGTAAGGAGGACAAGCTGGTGCGGCCAGGTTGTGGCAAAGCGGTAGCACGTGCGATTCGGGGTGCAGAGCTGCATCTGATTCCAGGAATGGGGCATGACTTGCCCAAGGCGCTGTGGCCAAAGCTTGTGCACTTGATTGATGCGAATGCTCGACGTTTCTAATGTTTTTGTAAGGAAAAGCCCGGTTTTCCGGGCTTTTTTATGAGTGACGCAGGCAGCGCTATCTTTTTGCTGATGTGGTTTGGATAGTATTTCTTGCGCTATTTTCCGCAAGCACTCTATTGCTCTCGATCGTGCTCTGCTTTTGCGCGAGATGCCCGCAGGCGCATACGCCTCACCATATGCCTCAATCCCTCTGCTACGGCCATCATGCCCATAGTTGCAGTAACCATGGTGGTGGAACCATAACCGCTGCAACTGAGGTTGCCTGAGTCACACGTTTCACCTTCGGGAGTGTGGACGGGTTGACCAGAATAGATGCACGGGATACCGAATTTTTCCTGTGGGTCCTTTGGGAAGCCACAGTCACGGCGTAGTTGGCGACGAATCTTGGCAAGAAGAGGGTCTCGGTGTGTGCGGGTCAGGTCATCGACACGTAATTCAGTTGGATTAGTTTTCCCTCCCGCCGCTCCTGCAACCACGATAGGAATACGCCGACGGCGACACCAGATGATGAGGGATATCTTGGCCTCGACATCGTCGGTGCAGTCGAGCACTAGGTCGGGCGTATCCGCCATCAGGTTAGCAATATTGTCCCGGGTGAGAAAGTCGTCAATGAGGGTGATTTTCAGTCGCGGGTTGATGCCGTAAGCACGCTCGGCCAATACATCGATCTTGCCGCGGCCAAAGGTTTCGCTGATGGCGGGCAGTTGGCGATTGACGTTGCTGGCGACGAGTACATCCATGTCTATCAATGTCAGGTGACCTATGCCTGTACGAGCGAGGGCCTCTATCGCCCACGACCCCACGCCTCCTGCGCCAGCAACTAATACATGAGCCTGTTGGTATAGGGCAAAGGTGTCAGTGCCGTACAGGCGATCAATGCCGGTAAAGCGTCGATCGTAATCGTCATCAAGTATTTCAGTTGTCATGTGAGGATTATAACGCCTTGTGGGGCTCCCATGATGCCTATTGGAATAGGTACTATGGTGGCCTGTCTAATATCAGGGATTATATTTCATGACACCGATACCGGGCGATCTACATGATGCCGTCAGCAATGTTGCGTATTTCATACAGTTATCAGTGGCCCCGGTGTTTCTGCTGACAGGTATGGGGGCCATGCTGGGGGTATTGACGAGCCGACTTTCTCGCATCATTGATCGTGCCCGTATACTCGAGGAGCAATATGCGGCTGCATCAGTTGATGGGCGCCGTGCCGCTCTTCATGCCACGCTGCGGGTACTGTCCCAGCGGGCTCGGCTGGTCAGTTGGTCTATCAGTCTATGCACAACCTGTGCACTATTTGTCAGCACAATTATTGTCCTCCTCTTTCTGGAGGCGCTTATGTCTACGTATTTTCGTGGGGTAGTGCCGGTCTTGTTTATCATTGGTATGTTGGCTTTTATTATGGGTCTTCTGATCTTCTTGAGAGAAATTTACTTGGCGACGGCCTCTTTGCGAATTGGCCCTCCGGAGGGAGAGGGATGAAACGTTCAAGTGTATTTATTCTTCTCGGCATGATGCTGGTATCAATCGCACGTGGAGATAGTTTTGATTACTACACGCTGGCGGTGACGATGACGCCAGCGTTTTGTGATCTCAACCCTAAACACTTCAATAGTGTGCAGTGTCGTGAGCGAAAACCTCTTTCTGTGCACGGATTATGGCCTGAGAAAGCGCGGAGCAGGGCGCCTGAGTACTGCTCGGGGTCAGCCTTTAAGATAGCCCCGGAGACTGAAAAGCAGCTACGACGGATCATGCCGGATTCAGGATTGCGGCGGTATCAGTGGGAAAAGCATGGCCGCTGTAGTCAGCTGTCGGCGGATAGCTATTTTGGCATCATGGCCCGTGAGTTCGATGAACTGAAGTGGCCTGACATGTTTCGCGCGAGTGGTCGCGATGTCGTGGTGGAACGTAACGTTGTAGTAAAAGAATTGCAGCGGCTGAATCCTAGTCTGACTTCTAGCGGGATTGTATTGCGCTGCTCAGGGAAGGGGCGCCCTCCGCTACTGACGGAGGTACGTGTCTGCCTGTCGGCTCAAGGCGCTCCTATGGCCTGTTCTCAAAATGCTCGCTCCAATTGTCCTGTAGCGGTTCGAATTAGGTCTTGGCGTTAAGAGGCTTTATGTTTGATCGTATAGAGGTCGTAGAGGCAGATATCACTACTCTGCCTGTTGATGCCATTGTGAATGCGGCTAACAGTGGTTTGCTGGGCGGTGGCGGGGTTGATGGCGCTATTCATCATGCCGCTGGGCCAGAGCTGTTGGGGGAGTGTAGATCTCTTGGTGGGTGCGCCACGGGGAGTGCAAAGATTACTCGTGGCTACAACCTGCCGGCTCGGTTTGTCATTCATACGGTAGGGCCGGTGTGGCAGGGAGGAAAGCATCGTGAGCCTCTGCTGCTCAAGTCCTGTTACAGACACTGCTTTGTGCTGGCAGCAGAGAATGACATTACCAGTATTGCCTTCCCTGCCATCAGTTGTGGCGTGTATGGCTATCCGCTTGCGCAGGCAACGGCGATTGCCGTGTCGGAAACGCTACTGGCACTGCAGCAGTATCCGCATCTCGAGAGAGTCGTTTTTGCCTGTTTTTCTGAAGAGGCTTCCCGCACCTATCTCGACACTTTAGCGCGCTTGAAACAGGCGGGCCTCGGTTGAGCCGGACAATATTCGCCAGGTATCCAGTGTGCTGATGCCGTGGCGGAAGTCTTTCACAAGGGATGACAACTCCCGAGGAGACCTGGGCGGCATAAGCTCGTGATAAGCATACTGATAAATGGCTTCTTTTAAGCCCAGAAAGCTGGGGGTGGTTAGCACCTTATTGTCAAAAAGCATCAGTGCATCCCTGTCTCCAAACGAGATCAGCGAGGGCTTTTGCGAGGGGCGAAATGCCGCTGCCTTCCCCGTTGCACAGTAATTTTGCATCAGGTCTGCAACATGCCGGCCCATCTCCTGAGCATGATAAGCCTGCTTTTTCAGGGGGCGGGGAAGGCGTGCTGCATTGCCAATAATGAAAATATCAGGGTAATTCTGGCTTTGGAGACTGGCGAGCACAGGCGCGTCCTCACTTGGCTGCGATAGCCCTGCTTCAGCAAGCAGAGGATGGCCTTGGCTGCCCGTGGTCCATACGGTGAGCCGTGAAGGAATACGGGAGCCGTCTTCGAGTAAGACCGCGTCTGATGACACCTCAGTTACCTTCGCGCCACAGTGGACGGTGACACGGCCTCCCATACGTTGCATCAGATGATCATGCAGCCCCGGGAAGCGATCAAAAAGCGTAGCCCTCCCCTCAATCAGGTGCAGGCTCAGTCGATCTTGATCGCTGAAGCGCCGGAGAATCTCACCAAGCATTTCTATCCCTTCGGCTCCAGCTCCGACAACGACTACTGAGCGCTCACCGGGCAATGTGACGAGTCGCGTAAGATGGTTGTTGATGCGTTGGCAGGATGCGATGGTTCTGGTGGTGATGGCGTGCTCGAATGCCCCTTGGACACCAAGGGTCCGTGAAGAGTTGCCGATGGCGATGATTAGGACGTCATAGTCCAGCACTCGCCCTTCCTGAGTGGTTAGCCGCTTGCTGTCAGGCTCAATGGTCTTTACGGCATCCTGAATGAACTCATGCCCCATTCGCCGAATGACCTCGTGGCGATCATGCGTGAGCTGGGCTGGCGTCTTGCGCCTTGAGAGCAATTCGTGCGCATTAGGCAGCCACTCAACGGTGGGTGAGGGATCAATCAATGTTACCTGGTAGTCGGCAGCGCTCAGCCCTCGGGCTGCAGCAAGGCCGCCAAAGTTGGCACCGGCAATAAGAATGCGAGGCTGCTTGCGGCGGGTTAGGAAGCGACGTGAAAGAAGTGCCATGGTAGCTCCAGAAATATTCTCAACATTTGGCGACGTATTACTGCCTGAGTAAGTCAACGCTGTGTTGGCGAGTCAGCATCAAACAGGTAAGGTTGAGAGGTCACTAAATAAGGGCGTTTGCCATGACATATTACTGCAAGTATCACGCTCTTGATGCGGCTGCTTGGCATTGCCCGACCTGCCGTGTGCATTTTTGTGATGCCTGCTCTCCGGATACAGCGGGGGAGTCTACCGTTGTGCACTACTGCCCCCATTGCAATGGCGAGCTCCGTCGACTGGGAGGGGCGCATGCCGCACTACCATTTTGGCTTCGTCTTACAGACTTTTTGCGTTATCCCCTTTCGCCTATCGGCGTATTGCTGATGCTGTCGGCCTTGGCGCTACCCGTACTCATTTCAGAGGGCGTCATTGGGTTGGTGGTTAGGTTTGGCATATTGCTGGTGGTTGCTCGGTATGGCTGGTCGGCATTAGAAACGGCATCAACCGGTAACCTACAGCCTCCTGAAGTATCAAAAATATTAAAGAAGGAGGGGACTGAACTGGCCTTCTCCGTGGGGGCTGTTCTGGCTGTTTTTGCAGGCGTCACCGGATACGTTTTCATGAAGTCAGCTTTTTATGGAACATTACTCGGGGTTGTTTTTCTCTGCCTTTTTCCGCTTGTGATGGTGGCGGCTGGCGTCAATCGTTCTATTGGTAGCGGAGTGAGTGCTGAAGGAATCAAATCGTCTTTTGTCGGAATCGGGCCGGTTTATGCAGTGGTATGCCTTTTAGTTGCCGGGCTATTTCTGGTTCTTCAGTCTTTAGTGAGTCTTTTTGCCGATATCCTGCCTTTGCCCGTCGGCCGAGGGCTTGCTGCAGGGGTATATGCTTATTTTCTGATGGTTGTTTTTCCGCTCGCCGGATATTTGATGTTCCAGTTTCAGGAATCATTGGGGTTTTCGGTCAATGCCGACGATCGTCTGCATAAGGCTAAAAAAAGAATTGACCCAGTACAGATTCAGCTGGAGATGATGTTAAAAGAAGGAAACTATGCCAAGGCGCTTTCGCTTCTGAAGGGGCAGACACAGAAAAAGGGCAGTACATTGGCCGCGCATGAGCGCTACCACAAGCTGCTCTGGTCGATGAATGACACCGATGCTATGCGCGAGCATGCGGATGTGTATTTCAAAATGCTGATTGAGAATGGCTACGATGCTCAGGCACTGACACTGATGCGTAACCTGCTGAAAAGTATTCCAACCTACAAGCCAGAAGACCCTGATACTTGCTATGACTTGGCCATGGTATTTGAGCGCATGGGAGACTACCGCTTGGCCGTGCATGTGGTGAATGGATTGCACAAAGATGCATCCAATTTCGCCCGGTTGCCGGAGGCGTATCTTCTAGCGGCACGGTTACTGTCGGAGTCACTCGGAATGCCGGCAAAGGCGATGGCTTTATTGCGATTCCTTGAGGGTCGTTACCAAAGTCATGCGAGTTATCCCGAAATTAAGCGGGCATTGAAAGCCTGCTCCAGTGGCGCAGGCCAAGCATGAGGAAGCAGCAAGCGCGTTGGCAATCAACGCGTTGCGGCCATTTCCCGGTAGCGTTCTGCATTGTTTGGCGAGTCTAGTTTTTCGTATGCCTGCGCCATGGCAAGAGCTGCCTTGGGAATAAGGAAGTGATCTGTTTTACGGTCAATAACCTGCTTCATCAGGCGCTCACTGTCTTTCATTTCGCCCAGTCGGGCGAAACGCATAACAAGTTTTAGACAAGTCTCACTATCCAGTGCGCGCTTTTCCGGAGAAAGCTTTTCATATTCACGGTAAGTTGAAAGGGCAAGTGCAGCGCCATCACTCGTGTTGCCCAAGGTGAATATTCGACGAGCAACAGCATCAAACGTATTATTTTCAGGATTCAGCTTTTCCAATTTAAAGAGCTGCGAAAGTATTTGAAGATCGTTGGGGTAGGCTTTTATCATCTCGCGCAGTCGCTGCCTTCCCTCCACAAACTCCATTCTTCCAATGGCATCCAATGCCAAATGCAGGTGCTGGCGATAAGCATCTCCTGCATCCTCTGCCTCGGGCTCTTCTTCGGGAACTTCGTCGTGTGCAAACCAGCGGCTATACGCAAAATACCATAGGGGAGCAGAAACAAATCCCCCTACTTGGGCGAGTAGTTCGGGCGCCCTGAGCGCGGAAGCAAAGAAGCCTGCTGCCAAAAATGCGAGCCAAATAGGCAAAATGACAATCGCGGGTATGTTTAGGCTGCCAAACCAGCGTGTAGACGTTAGGCGGAAGTGCATCAGGAATACGCCGGCAACACTCGCCGCGGCAGCGCCTCCTCCCGATAATGGCAAGGCTCCTTTTCCGTTGGCGAGAAGATAGACAAGGCCTCCAATAATTCCGCCGCCAAACCAAGCGGCCAGCAGGGCGCCACTTCCCAGTGCTAATTCGATGGCTAGACCGGTGCCGAGCAAGAAGAAGAGGGTGCCAATCAACTGGACCTGATCCGGCTGCGTCATACTGAAGGTTAGGAATGTAATGGGACGGAACTGGTCAGGATTGATGCCAAGTGCCTGGCTGCCTAGCTTGCTGCGTTCTGCATCAAACTGTTCTCTGGCAGTCTGCCATTTCCCAAATTGCTCATCGGTCATATAACTTTTGCCGTGAGTGCGCATGTCCAACACAAACGCATCATCACCACCTATATAGCGTCGGATGGGTCTGATGTCGTCGTGCGCATATGCGGTTTTCAGAGAGGGCAGTATGGCGGTTTGGCCACTGCGTCCGGCATGTGTTTCGTAAAGCTCCCACTCGATTGGCAGCAACTGGGCTTGGTAAAGCTCGTCCAAGGCTTGCTCGCGCTTGATATCTGTCAGGTTCCAGAGCACGAAAATAAGGGTCAGCACCAAGCTGATGCCAATAGCCAAGCGGGGAGGCTGTTTCCAGTCCACAGGGTGGTTAGGTGGAGTGATAATCATCGGTTAGCCATTCTTTTGTCGATGGATGTGGTTGTAGGCCCTTTTTCCCAGAAAATCAGCCGTATAGATAGTCCTCTCTGCCCTCAAGGAGGATGAGCAGTGCCTCGGCAGGCTGAGCGGCCGATTGATCAGTGACGAATGACCGGCTCTGGATGGTTGAGTTCTACCCCTTTGGGTTGTTATAAGGGGCGCCAGTATTTTTGCAGGGTCCACAAGCATCATGGTCCATATTCGAGTTTTTGCCAGCCTACGCGTAATGCTGGTAGTGGGTAGCCTTTTTACTATGGCCGGCTGCAGCGGGGTGATTGACCGTTTTGCCAGCAATTTGTCTTCTGCCATGATGGATAATAATGATCCCGCTACCGTTGAGGCGGGGGCGGCATCCTATCTGCTGCTGCTGGATGCGCTGGTCAAACAGGAGCCTGATAGCGCCACCTTCCGGCAGGCTGCGGCTAGTCTGAACAGCGCTTATGCAGGGGCATTTGTAAAGGATACGGCGCGAGCCTCGGTAATGACCGATAAAGCGCTGACCTACGCATTGGAGGCGTTATGCCTTGAACATGATGCCCTTTGTGATGTGCGCAAGTTGCCGCTTGATGACCTCAAGCTCCATTTGGCGAAGCTGAAGGTGGCGGATGTACCTGTGATCTATACCGCGGGTTCTGCTTGGGCGGGTTGGATTCAAGCGCACAGTGATGACTGGAATGCGGTGGCGGATATGCCTCGAGTTGAAGTCCTTATGCAGCGTGTGGTTGAGCTGGACGAAACGTACCAGAATGGTGCGGCTCATCTCTATCTGGGAGGGCTGGCCACGGTATTGCCACCCGCCTTGGGTGGCCGGTCAGAAGTCGGAAAAACACATTTCGAACGGGCGATTGCGCTGTCAGAAGGGCATAATCTGCTCGCCAAAGTGCTTTACGCGAAAAACTATGCACGAGGCGTATTTGATCGCGAGCTGCACGACCGACTTTTGAATGAAGTGCTGGCTGCAGATCCGAGCTACAAAGGCTGGACCCTGAGCAATGTGATGGCGCGCCGCGAGGCAGAAGCATTGCTGCAAAGTGCCGACGAATATTTCTGAGATGCTCCGGGATTACCCGGGAAGTGAGCCGGCACATAGCTGGCAACCACGGAGAATAAGATGAAACACACGCTGTTGGCTGGTCTCTTTTTGGGTTTGCTGGCAACCAGTGCCCAAGCGTTGACGCTCAAGGTTGCAACGCTGTCGCCGGATGGTTCAGGCTGGATGACCAAGATGAGAGCCGGTGCCGCAGAGGTCAAGACTCGCACGGAAGGGCGGGTGGACTTTAAGTTCTATACTGGCGGAACGATGGGCAATGACAGGGCCGTTCTTACCAAGATTAAGATTGGTCAGTTGCAAGGCGGCGCGATAACGGGAGGCAGTCTTTCTGATTTTGTCCGCGATATTCAGGTTTACTCTCTGCCTCTCAAGTTCAAGTCATTTGACGAAGTCGATTATGTGCGTAGCAAGATGGACGTACCCTTCTCAAAGGCACTTGAGTCTGCTGGCTTTGTTAATTTCGGTTTTGCTGAAGGCGGCTTCGCTTATGTGATGTCGAAGAATGCACCTGCTTCTTCGATCTCTGCCTTACGTAAGCAGCGCGTATGGATTCCGGATAATGATCGCCAGTCAGAAGAGGCGCTGAAGTCGTTAAAGGTTGCCCCTGTACCGCTTTCTTTGGGTGATGTATTGCCGAGTCTACAGACCGGAATTATCGACACTGTTGCGTCTTCACCAATTGGAGCCGTTGCCTTGCAGTGGCATACACAAGTGAAATACCTGACGGATCTGCCGATGAGCTATTTCGTTGGCACTCTAGCGATTGATAAAAAGGCTTTTGGCAAAATTGCGGCAGCTGACCAGGTGGTGGTTAGAGACGTAATGGGTCGAGTTTTTCGTGAAATTGATCAGCAGAATCGCAAGGATAATCTTGCCGCCTACAATGCACTGCTGAGGCAGGGCATTAAGCAAGTAAAGCCATCTGCCGAGGAGCTCGCCGAGTGGGCCCGGTTTAGCACGATTGCGTCCGAACAAATGGAAAAGCAAGGGATTGTGAGCCCGCAGGCGGCGAGTCAGTTCAATGCATACCTAACAGCATTTCGTGGTGGCAAGAAATCGTGAGGCGAGTGTTAGAGAGGGTGCTGGCAGCGTTACATATCTTGGAAGACAGCCTGCTGGTTGGGTTGTTGGCTGCGTTAATAGGCATTGCAGTAACGCAGATTGTCATGCGTAACGGATTTGATTCCGGCTTTCTGTGGGCAGATAGCATGCTACGTGTGCTGGTGCTCTGGATTGGTATGATTGGTGCTTTGGTGGCCAGCAGAAACCAACGCCATATCAGTATCGATATTGCTGGGAAATACCTGCCAGTTACAGCCGCTAAAGTTGTGACCATTTTTAACGCCCTGTTCACGGTAGTGGTGTGCTTTCTGTTGGCGAAATACTCCTTCGAGTTTGTGAAGATTGAGTATGAGTCACCCTCTATGGCATTTGCTAATGTGCCGACTTGGGTATGTGAAAGTGTCATGCCGGTGACGTTTGGCCTGATTGCTGTGCGTTATTTGGTGGTGGCGGTGTTGACGCCATGGCGTGCGCTTGTGCAGGAGCCTGCTTCGACATGATGCTGCTTCTTGCGTGTTTATTGTTTGTGGCAGCTGCGCTTGGCGCGCCATTGTTTGCTGTTATTGCCGGCGTAGCGATGCTGGGCTTTCAGTCCATGGACACGCCACTCGCCGTCATGGGTATCGAGCTGTATCGGATTGTTGATACCCCCATTTTGCTGGCATTGCCGCTTTTTACCTTTGCAGGCTATTTGCTAGGGGAATCTAGGACGTCCGCACGTCTGGTGCGTCTGACGCAGTCTATGATTGGCTGGATGCCGGGGGGCTTGGCGATTGTCGCTTTTCTCACCTGTGCATTTTTTACCGCGTTTACCGGGGCTAGCGGTGTCACGATTGTGGCACTGGGTGCTTTGCTTTATCCGGCTCTTAAGCAAGCAGGTTACCAAGAGCGTTTCTCGCTAGGTTTGGTGACAACCTCTGGTTCTCTAGGTTTGCTGCTGCCGCCTTCTTTGCCTCTCATTTTGTATGCAGTGATTGCTCAGCAGTTGCCAGATGGTAGTGGCATTACGATACAAGATATTTTTAAGGCAGGTTTGTTGCCTGCTTTGGTCATGGTGCTTTTTTTGAGCCTGTATGGGTTTTGGGAAACACGGAAGCACCCCGTTCCGTTAAAGAAATTCAACGGAGCAGAAGTAAAGGCCGCTCTCTGGGAAGCGAAGTGGGAAATTCCTCTGCCCATTGTTGTGCTCGGTGGGATTTATGGTGGTTTTTTTGCGGTGTCCGAGGCGGCGGCAGTAACAGCGCTTTACGTTATTATCGTAGAGTGTTTTGTTTATCGTGAAATTTCCCTGCGCAAACTTCCTGAAATCATGCGCGACTCCATGATTATGGTGGGCGCGGTACTTCTCATATTAGGTGTTTCGCTGGCACTGACTAACTGGCTGATCGAAGCAGAAGTACCTACACGCTTGTTCGAATTTCTCAAGACGCATATCGATAGTCGGTTCACGTTTCTGTTGCTGTTGAATCTGTTTTTACTGGTGCTGGGCTGCTTGCTCGATATTTTCTCGGCGCTGGTGATCATGATTCCTTTGCTGCTGCCCGTGGCGGTTGGATTTGGTGTCGATCCTGTACATTTGGGCATCGTGTTTCTGGCCAATATGCAGATCGGTTATTGCACGCCTCCAGTCGGGATGAATCTGTTTATGGCGAGCTATCGCTTCAATAAGCCGATCACTGAACTTTACTGGGCGACACTGCCTTTCATTGCTGTATTGTTTGCAGCTGTGTTGGTTATTACCTATGTTCCTTGGCTAAGTCTGGTGTTTTTGGGGCGTTAGAGGCTTTTTGCAGGCAGAGCTTCTTAATGTAGGGACTCTGATATGTAGAGACTCTTACATGTAAGGGCAGCGCAACAGAAAAGGCTCAAAAGACTGTCCAAAGAAAATAGAGTCTCCTGAGTAGACGGCGGCAGAAATGCCGCTGATGAGTTCACCGTTGTCCTTAAATATTATGCGGGATTTTCCGGAGGCGACATTTACCTCGTATACCGATGCGGGCGAGGCATGTCGACCGTTGCGCTGGTGCCTCATAAAATCAAGTAAGGAGCCATGTGAGACGACGGTATAGTAGCCCGCCTTTTTTGTGCTATTGAGCCCATCGAGTAGTGGTTGTGACAGCACGGTTTTAGCGGCGCCTAATGTGCCATCCGGTTCGCGCGGATAAGCCAGTATAGAGTTGCCAAACGTGGTGCTAACGAAGACCTGCGAAGTGGTGGCTTGAATGCCGTTGGGAAAGGTGAGTCCTTCGGCAACGATGCGCCAACCTGCGCCAGGTTTGTAATGCACTATCGTTGCCTTTTTTTGCCTCAGCAGAAGCTCCAGATGGCTCCCGCCATTCCGCCGATCATTGCTGACATAGATTTCGCCATTTGGCATGACAGCAAGATGATTTGGCGAGCTCAGTAGTGGGTCTTTTAACTGTTCGCGGAATGTCAGTTTTCCGTTGCCGGCGGTATAGACAAGAATACTGTGATTGTTTGAATTCGGGCTCTTGTCATCGTGATTGATAACATAGAGAAACTCCGTGCCACCCACTTCCTGTACGGCCATGTGATGCGGACGGAACTCCAATTGAGAGGGTTCTCCTGTCCGCGGAAGTACGTTCATTTTCCCGCTATCTGTTTTGTATTCGTAGATGTTGCCTTGTCGTTCAAAGTGTCGCCGATCATGGCTGGAAATCAGCATTTTGCTCGGATTAGAGCGAGTCAGTAATGAGTGTGGGCCAGGCCCGGTTGGGATTTTGACGCACATGGACTTGTTAATGTGCGGGATAGATGGCTCGCTGGCCGTGGCCTGCTGCATGAAAGAAGCAAGAAGGCATACGGTAAGCGTTGCATAGCGTGGCCTTGGCATGACATCCCCCTATTCGTTACATGAATCCTAGGGGAGAGCTGTTTTGCAGCGCAATTGGACAAAATACAGGCAGGCTAAAGATGTGCTCAGAGAAGCGGTCGAGTTGGGGTTCAGTGATGAGTGTTGCGTACCCCACCACTCCTTAATTCGTTAAAGTGGTGGGGTACGCTGATGTTGTGAAGGAGCGGGGATATATTGATCAGGTAAAAATCAGCGGCTTGCTGGTTTTTGTGCGGCTGTTTTGTTGAGTTCGGTCTCAAGATCCCGTATCTGTTTCTCTTTCAGTGCGATTAATGCCTCGCCATCCTTTATTTGGGCTTCAAGATCATTCGCACGTGATGCGAGCTCTTCGCCTTCTTTCTTAACTTGGTCAACGACTTCTTCGCCAAGAGCAAGGGCATCTGATACCACTGCAGGAATGGCGTCAGGTGTGGTTGTCCCTGTAGCTAGCGGTGCGGATAGTGTTGATGTCATTGGGGCGGCAGTGGAGGGCGCTGGTGCGGCTATATCTGTCGGTGCAGAGGCTTCCTGTGTCGTCCACCAGAACGCCAGTCCTGCTACTACCACTACACCTAGCACGGCTGCCAGAATACCCTGTTGCTTGTCCATCAATCACTCCTCGAAACTTTCTTGTCAGGGCAGGCTTGCCCTTATCGGGTTGTCGGCATGACACTTGTCATGCTGGTACCTTAGGTTCGCAATGGTGCGGAGTCGGTTCCGGTCTGTCAATTTTGTTTACAGAGTTATCCATGGTCTGGTCACGTCTTTCTGAAACGCTATTCTTCTTCCGGCAGCACTGGCAAGCGCTACTGCAGTTGCTGCTGCCTGTTTTGCTGCCCACCTGCCTTTTCATCAGCTACCGCTTTCATATCATTTATGGCGGGGAGGCGGAGAAGGCTGCCTCTGATGGACTCTCTCTGGCGGCACAGTTACTGGCGGGGCTTTTGGCGAATGCGTTGGTAATACGCTATGCCTTGGCTGAGACAGGGTATGTGGCGGAGGAGCGCTCAGGGCAAGTCTGGAGTGATGCGGCAGCAAGGATGCCCTCTCTTTTACTTGTCCAGATGGTGACAGGTGTGTTGATCTTTATCGGGCTTCTGTTTCTGATTGTGCCGGGTGTCTGGCTGATCGGTGTTTTGATGCCGGCCTATGTGTTGGTGGTGGCAGAGCAGATGCCTGCGATCGAGGCGGTAAAGCAGGCATGGGTACGCTTTCGGTCTGCTGCCTGGCAAATTGCCGCTTCCTTTGGGGTGCTGGTAGTTGGATTGTTTCTGTTGGTGGGCCTGCTGGAAATGCTGAAGCACGTGCTAGCAGAACAAGAGTTGCAGTGGCACTGGTTGATGAGTGCGGCTCTGGACTTGGTGGGGCTGCTGCTGGCTCAGTCTGTGATGATCTTGCTGGTGCGTTTTTATGATCTTGAGCGGAGTGCTCGGGCACAGGACTGAGTCATACCCGTGCCAATCGTCGTTGGCACGGGTTGGTTCGATGCAGGGTGTAATGCCCTGTTAATCAGTAATTGCCCACTAAGCGACTCACCTGTCGGCTATGAGTGCTTTGGCGACAACGTCGGGGCGGGTAGATCTGCTTCTGGTTCTTCTGGCCAGATGGGCGCCATCAGGGACAAGGATAGCTGCGGATGACGCAGGAGGTACCATTGCTGGTGCCGACGGAGTCGCTGAGCGTGAAGGTGCTTACGCAATTCTTGACGGCGCAGTCGGTGCTTCTTCAATTGGTTTCTTCCCCGCATCGAGCTCATCTCAGCAAGTCATTCGCAAACGCTATTTTAAAACAGTAACAGGTTGTGGCCTAGCACTTACGGATATGAAGACTTATCTCGTAAGGGGACTCTTCAGTCCGGGCGGCGGGCTCTGTGCGGCGTCTGTACGCTAAGTGTGTGGCCTTGCTTGCTGGCATCTATATGCGGTGTGCACCTCTGTATAAAGCACAATATATGCGCATTTTGACGTGTGGCAAAATCTGCACTGAGTGAGAAAGAGCGCTGGTGGGCTGCTGCAGTGGATATTGATTGTAGATATTTGGTTATCCCTGCTTGGGATTGCTTGGCCACGGCCGTATGATGAGATCTATCTGATTGATATGTAAGAAGGAATCCTGTCGCATGAATCAGCCAACAGAAAAGCTGTCGCGTGTACTGATTGTTGAGGACGATGAACGTCTGGCCTCACTGACCCAAGAGTACCTGATTCGCAATGGATTGGAGGTTGGCATCGAGATGGATGGCAATCGCGCCATCCGCCGCATTATCGAAGACCAGCCAGATATCGTGGTACTCGATCTGATGTTGCCGGGAGCAGATGGCCTTAGCGTCTGCCGTGAAGTACGTGCTCAAGGATTCCAGCAGCCCATCCTCATGCTTACGGCACGAACAGAAGATTTGGATCAGGTGCTGGGTCTGGAAATGGGCGCGGATGATTACGTTGCCAAGCCAGTGCAGCCTCGCGTGCTGTTGGCACGTATTCGAGCGTTGATGCGTCGCTCGGATAAGACCATCGAAGACCTTCAGCAGCGTCTCGATTTTGGTGAGCTCATCATCGATAACGGTGCTCGTGCCGTTATTCTTAACGGTGAGACGATCGAGTTCACCAGTGCAGAATATGACCTTCTTTGGCTGCTGGCCTCCAATGCCGGACGCATTCTGTCGCGAGAAGATATTTTCGAGCGTCTGCGCGGCATTGAATACGATGGTCAGGATCGCTCCATTGATGTGCGTATTTCTCGTATTCGTCCCAAGATTGGCGATGATCCGGAGAACCCACGTCGCATTAAGACTGTGCGCAGTAAGGGCTATCTGTTTGTGAAGGAATCCGCCTGACGTTTAGTCGGCAGTTCATTCGAGAGTTGTCCTGATGCCCAGCAGCATATTCATACGTATTTACGGTGGTCTTCTGCTGGTCATCACGGCGGTCGCTTTGTGCGCCTATTTTTTTGTGCAGGAAGTGAATAGTCAACGCGCGATTACCTATCGCGATGGTATGGCGACGGGGGTTTTTCGCTTGATTGCTCTTGGAGCATCACGCAAAGACCAGAATGCTCGTCTGACGTGGCTGGCAGAAGCGGGCAAGCTGATGGACTCCCCGCTTTCTGTTGTGCCGCCGGATCGTGAGCAGTTTACAGATAGCGAACTGGAGCGACTCGGACAAGGAAGGGCGATTGTCCGGTTGTTTCAAGAAAAGAATTACGCCGATATTTATTCACGTATTCCTGGCGCCACAGAGCTCTATATTAAGACCCGAATGGTCAAGGTGTCGGAACAGCAAGCCAAGGCCATGGCTATCTTTTTTTTGGAAGAGCTTGAGCAGTATCCGGGAAGAGAAGAGCGCCGCGTCAAAGATCTGCAGCATTACTTCAGTTATCCACTGAATATTTTGGCCATTAATAAAGTCGGGCTTGATCGAGATCAGCAAGCCCGTGTCCGCCGCAATGAAGTGGTTTTGATGCTGAAGGAGGGTGCGGGAACGCGCAATTCCTCTGTTCGCATCGTCGCGCCCTTGCCGGGTGGCGAACGTGTGCTGGTGCTGGGCCCGATGTATTTATTTGACTGGATGCCGGTTCAGCTGGTCATCATGGTCGCACTGGCTGCATTGGGTGTTATAACAATCGCCGCGTACTTCCTTATTCATCCCCTTGAGCGCAAGCTCAATAAGATGGAGCTGGCTGTGCGCCGTATTCGTGGAGGCGATCTTAGTGCCCGTGCGCAAGTGCAGGGCTCGGATGAAATCAGCCAGTTGGCGCATGCCTTTAACGGCATGGCGGAACATATTCAGCGTCTTATTGATTCTCAGCGTGAGTTGACGCGTGCGGTCTCGCATGAATTGCGTACGCCGGTGGCGCGTCTGCGTTTTGGAATAGAAATGCTGGCCGATACCGATGAGGGTGAGCGTCGTCATGAGCAGTCACTCCTTCTTGATCAGGATATCGAGCAACTCAACCAACTCATTGATGAGATTCTTACCTACGCCAAGCTTGAACAAGGAACGCCCTCACTCAACTTTGAAACATTTGAGCTTGGTGGCTTGCTAGAGCGTATTCGTCTGGAGACGCGGGCATTAAATACCGGTCACGAGATTGAGGTAGATGCTGCTGGCGTTGATGTGCGTATTGAGGCAGAGGAGCGCTATCTGCATCGAGTTGTGCAGAACCTTGTGGGAAATGCGGTGCGTCATGCGAACACACGCGTGCGTTTAAGTGGCGGTATTGAGGGGAACTGGGCCTGGGTTGGCGTCGAAGATGATGGCCCGGGTATTCCCGAAAAAGACAGGGCGCGTATTTTTGAGCCGTTCTCTCGCTTGGATGATAGCCGTACTCGAGCCTCTGGCGGATACGGACTCGGCCTTTCCATTGTTCAGCGTATTGCCTTTTGGCATGGCGGTAGTGTGGAGGTAAGCCAGAGCCCGGAACTCAAGGGCGCCCGCTTTATCTTTAAGTGGCCGGTCAGGCAGGCGTTGCGCAATGCCCGCCCGGATAGCAAGGCGGCACGGGCAGCCAAATAACACGCTGTAACAGGCGTGCCACAGTGCGTAAACAGATAGTTATTCTCCTGCGATGCACTATGATTTTCATGAAGCCGAGCTTCACGAGTAGGACTCCTCAATTGGTATTTTTTTGGTTTTACCCCTTTTAAGCCCACACGATGTGGGCTTTTTTTTGTCTTTCGATGGCGGACCATGGGGCGGCCTTTATATTTCGGTATTGACAACCATTAATAAAACAATAATCATTCTCATTAGCAATTAATGAGGATATCGATCATGTTTGTGTGTGTCTGCCGGGCCGTTACTGATGGGGATATTGATAGGGCGGTGCAGCAAGGGTGCTGCAGTATGCGTGACTTACGCAATGAGCTCGGAGTGGCAACACAGTGTGGACGTTGCGCCAGCACTGCAAAGGATGTTCTTAGCGAGTCTCTGGGGCGAGTAGCAAGAGAGACTCCAGCGGCTGCATGAGGGCAAGTTTCGTAGTGTTACCGACTTCTGCAATGGTCTTTGCTAGACTGGCTGAACAATTGAGAGAAAGGGACATAGCGTCATGAAAGGGGATGTTCAAGTTATTGCCCACCTTAACAAGTGCCTCGGTAACGAGGTGACGGCCATCAATCAGTATTTTCTGCATGCACGCATGTTTAAAAACTGGGGACTGAACAAGCTTAATGAGCATGAGTATCACGAGTCCATTGATGAGATGAAGCATGCCGACTTGCTGATTGAGCGAATCCTTTTTCTAGAGGGACTGCCCAATCTTCAGGATATTGGAAAGATATACATCGGTGAAAACGTTGAGGAAATCCTGAAGTGTGACCTCAAGCTTGAATTTCAGGCACACCCGGATCTCAAAGCAGCCATTACTCACAGTGAAAAGGTGGGTGATTACGGTTCGCGCGAGCTTTTCGAGAAAATCCTAGCCAGTGAGGAAGAGCATATTGACTGGCTTGAAACGCAGCTTGAGCTAATCCAACGCATTGGCCTGCAAAACTATCAGCAATCGATGGTGTAGTGCGTATCTAATACAACGAGTACGTGCGACATTGACCATTGGGCGTGTGAGATATCTCCTATCCGTGCTGTGCGCCTTCTGAGCGATCTGTTGTGCAAATAGGCCCATCGTAACGGGTTAGATGCCGTTATCTGTCTGATATTTAAGTATTTATTTTATGATGCATTTTCGCTGAGCCTAGTGTGGGTATTAACCACCCCCTTGAGCTAAGCCTTTAAATACCTAGTATTCAAGTTGTCGCAGGGAGCGACCGGGATAAAGGACAGTGACCGGGATGGTCAGCCCAAGGAAAAGGGGAACATGGAGGTAGCAGATCGTCGGGCAGGGAGCTGGACATCTGAAGCGAGGGGCGGTTATCCGCCCCTTTTTAATTTGTGGGCTGTTGCATCATCAGGATGTGAAGACCAAAAAAAGGCAGCCATATGGCTGCCTTTTTGCATGCAGTAAGAAGAGATTAACGTTCGAGTAAAGGCTTCTTATTGGGCTTGCCATCCCACTCTTTGGCGTCAGCAGGCTCTGCGCCTTTTTCGGTGATGTTAGGCCAGACTTCAGCAAGATCAGCATTGATCTTCAAGAACTCTTTCTGGTCTGCCGGTACTTCATCTTCAGAGAAGATGGCATTGGCAGGGCATTCCGGCTCGCAGAGTGCGCAGTCGATGCACTCATCCGGGTGAATCACGAGAAAGTTCGGGCCTTCGTAGAAGCAGTCCACCGGGCAGACTTCAACGCAATCCTGATACTTGCACTTGATACAGTTTTCGGTGACGACAAAAGTCATGCTAGATCTACCTCGGATGGAGCGGAAAGCGGCCCGTAGTTTACTGCCTACCCCTGAGGCTGGCAATTCGTAGTCGCTCTGTAATTTGCCGTTTGCTTGATATCAAACAGGTTTCTAGAGTAGTTTTTTCAGTGCGTACAGTGCTTCTAAAGCCGCTTTAGGCGTGAGGTCATCTGGATTCAGCTCAGCAAGGCGTCGTTCGGCTGCACTAGGGCCGCTGGCAAAAAGATCATTCTGGAGGGGTGCAGGGCCTGCTGCATGAGTCGCTAATTGTGTTCTGACTTCCTGGTTTTCCAGTTGTGTCAGTTTTTGTCTTGCGGCGGATATCACACGATTAGGAATGCCAGCCAACTGAGCAACCTGTAGGCCATAGCTTTGGCTGGCGGGGCCATCTTTGACACTGTGCAGGAAAAGGATGCGGTCGCCATGCTCGGCAGCGGAGAGGTGCACGTTGACCACTCCCTCGCATTCATTGGGCAGTGCCGTGAGCTCGAAATAGTGTGTGGCAAACAGGGTAAGGGCTTTGAGCTCTCTAGCTAAATAATCTGCAGCAGCCCACGCCAGAGAGAGTCCATCAAACGTGCTGGTGCCTCGCCCGACTTCGTCCATCAATACCAGACTTTCCGCGGAAGCATTATTGAGAATATTGGCGGTCTCTGTCATTTCCACCATAAAGGTGGAGCGCCCACCTGCTAAGTCATCCGAGGAGCCGATACGGGTAAATATGCGATCAACCGGGCCGATACGTGCGGATGTGGCGGGGACAAAGCTACCGACATGCGCCAGCAATACAATCAATGCCGTTTGCCGCATAAAGGTCGATTTACCGCCCATGTTGGGGCCAGTGATGACCAGCATGCGGTGTTCAGGGGTTAAGGTCACTGAGTTGGGGGTAAAAGGCGTATCCAATACTTCTTCGACCACTGGATGCCGACCGTCTTCGATGATGATGCCGGGTTCATCTACTAACTCCGGGCAGCACAGATTCAGCGAGCTTGAGCGTTCCGCAAATGTGGCCAATACATCCAGTTCGGAAAGAGCCTCACCAGTGGTTTGCAGGCCGGGCAGTTCGGTAATCAATCGCTCCAGCAGCTCTTCATAAATGGCTTTTTCTCGAGCCAGTGCGCGAGAAGAGGCTGAGAGGGCTTTGTCTTCAAATGCCTTCAATTCTGGCGTGATGTAGCGCTCAGCATTCTTTAGCGTTTGCCTTCGAATGAAGTGCGCGGGTGCATGCTCGGCTTGCAGGCGTGACAGCTCGATGTAATAACCGCTGACGCGATTGTAGCCAACCTTAAGTGTGGAAATGCCTGTGGCCTCACGCTCGCGTTGCTCCAGTTGCAGCAGGTAGTCACCGGCATTGGTGCTGATTGTTCGGAGTTCATCCAGGTCGGCATCAAAGCCTTCAGCGATGACGCCGCCATCACGCATCACAACGGGTGGAGATTCAATAATGGCGCGCGTTAGCAAATCGGCAAGTGTGGGGTGCTCAGCAATACGGCGCGCAATATCCTGCATGTGGGGTGTTTGCAGTGCGCGTAAATCTGCCTGTAATTGTGGCAGCAGGTTCAGCGTATCGCGCAGGCGAGAAAGATCACGTGGCCGTGCTGATTTCAATGCGACGCGGGCAAGAATGCGCTCGACATCACCCACATCACGGAGGACTTCCTGAAGCGGTTCAAAGCGGTAATTCTGCCGTAGCTCGTGAACGGCTTCTTGTCGGCGTAACAAGGTGACGCGGTCGCGCAAGGGCTGATGCAGCCACCGCCGCAGCAAGCGGCTGCCCATTGCGGATGCACAACGGTCGAGCACCCACGCCAGGCTATGTTCAAATTCGCCGTTTAAATTTTGCGTAAGTTCGAGGTTGCGGCGAGTTGCAGGGTCCAGCTGCAGGCTGTGACGTGCTAAGTCAACGCGAAGGCCGCGCAAGTGCGGCAGTGCAGTTCGCTGAGTTTCCTTGGCGTAACCGAGCAGGGCGCCTGCGGCTCCGAGTCCGACTGTTAGATCGGCGCAGCCAAAGCCTTGCAGATCCTTGACCTGAAATTGTTGGCAGAGCAGGCGTTCTGCTGCGTCGGATTCAAACTCCCATGGCAAACGCTTGCGTAGACCACGGCGCGCGCCGATGACATCCAGCAGTACGCTGTCTTCGGCAACCAACAGCTCAACGGGATCAATGCGGGCCAGTTCAGCCAGCAGGGCCTCATGACCCGAAACTTCTTGTGTGCTGAAACGGCCACCAGCCAGATCCATCATCGCAATACCGATGCTGTCACCTTCATGGTGAATCGCGCACAACAAGGTATCGCGGCGCTCGTCCAGAAATGCTTCATCACTGACCGTACCTGGCGTAACGATGCGTGCGACGGCTCGCTCAACGGGACCTTTGCTGGTGGCGGGATCACCGATCTGCTCGCAGATGACAATGGATTCGCCCAGTCGCGTGAGCTTGCCCAGATAGGATTCAGCGGCATGATAGGGAACGCCGGCCATGGCAATTGGCTTGCCGCCTGACTTACCGCGAGCAGTTAGCGTGATATCCAGCAGGCGTGAGGCCTTGATGGCATCGTCAAAAAATAGCTCGTAGAAGTCACCCATGCGATAGAAAATGAGCTCGTTCGGGTGTTCGGCCTTGATGCGCAAGTATTGCTGCATCATCGGCGTATGGTCGTTCAGGCTATCCGAGCTCATTGTCATGATTGCTGCAGGCGAAAAAGAGTAAGGCGGCATGATACGAAGTGGCGCTCCTCTGGGCCAGTGGTGGGTGCAAATCACACCGTATTTATAAAGATGTTTACTGGCGGGCCCGATGTGGGCCGGGTAAGTTGGTGCCTTTCGGGGGAGGGCGTATGGCAGACCGTATTACGCAACTGGCAGATCAGTTGGGGCAGGCACTAAAAGCAGCAGGGGCGACGCTGGCTACAGCGGAGTCTTGCACGGGCGGCGGTATTGCTGAGGCAGTTACTCGGATCGCCGGTAGTTCTGCCTGGCTGGAGCGAGGCTGGGTCACCTACTCGAATAAGGCCAAGGCCGTTGAGCTGGGTGTGCTGCCAGAGGTAATCCGGGCAAATGGTGCAGTTAGTGAGGCCGTTGTGCTGGCCATGGCAGAGGGCGCACGGGTGCGTGCTGGAGTCACCTGGGCAGTCGCGGTCAGTGGGGTGGCGGGGCCAGATGGTGGCACAGCGGATAAGCCAGTGGGAACGGTCTGGCTGGCGTGGGCTGGGCCGGATGGCGTATCAGCGGAGTGCCAGTTATTTCCTGGGGACCGGGCCGAAGTGCGTCAGCATACGGTAGAGCGTGCTCTTTTGGGCTTGCTGGAGAAAATGGTTGTTGCCACCAGCAAAAAGCTGTGACACGATACTGTACGCATGGACAGCACAACTTTCATGAAGAAACTGACACGTAACGCTAAGCCAATTTTTGAGGATCCAATAATGGACGCAAACAAACAGAAAGCCCTTTCCGCCGCACTTTCCCAGATTGAAAAACAGTTCGGTAAAGGTTCAGTCATGCGTCTGGGGGATCAGCCGGCATCAGGGGCTATTCCGTCCATTTCCACGGGTTCTCTTGGTCTTGATATTGCGCTAGGGATTGGTGGCTTGCCGCGCGGCCGTATCGTTGAAATCTACGGCCCAGAATCCTCAGGTAAAACAACGCTCACATTGCAGGTAATTGCAGCCTGCCAGCGCGCTGGTGGTACAGCAGCATTTATTGATGCCGAGCATGCTCTGGATCCGAACTATGCCGGCAAGCTGGGTGTAAATGTGGAAGACCTGCTTGTATCGCAGCCCGATACGGGCGAACAGGCGCTGGAAATCACCGATATGTTGGTGCGCTCCGGTGGTGTTGATGTGATTGTGATTGACTCCGTGGCCGCACTGACGCCGCGTGCAGAAATTGAAGGTGAGATGGGTGACTCCCATATGGGCCTGCAGGCCCGCCTTATGTCGCAGGCACTGCGTAAGATTACCGGTAACATCAAGCGCTCAAATACCTTGGTTATCTTCATCAACCAGATTCGTATGAAGATTGGCGTGATGTTTGGTAACCCGGAAACGACGACGGGTGGTAATGCCCTTAAGTTCTACGCTTCTGTGCGCATGGATATTCGCCGCATTGGTGCAGTGAAAGAAGGCGACGAAGTGGTGGGCTCTGAAACCCGCGTCAAAGTCGTCAAGAACAAGGTGGCTCCTCCCTTCAAGGAAGCGGAGTTCCAGATTATGTACGGTCACGGCATCAATCGATTGGGTGAGGTCGTTGATCTGGGTGTGAAGCTAGGGCTAGTGGACAAGGCCGGTGCTTGGTATGCCTATCAGGGCAACAAGATTGGTCAGGGCAAGAGCAATGCCTGCAAATACCTGGAAGAGAATCGCGCCATCGCTCAGGAAATTGAAAAGCAGATCCGCGATCAGTTGATTGGGGATATCAAGCCAATTGTTGAAGAAGACTCTGCTGCTGATGTTTACGACGAAGCGGACGTTTAAATTTGATGGGACGGGTGAGGGGCGAACTCAGGCGCCCCCCACCCGCGAGTCCCTTCATGGTCATGCGCTGGCAATGCTTGCTCGTCGCGAGCATTCTGCCGGTGAGATTCGTAAGAAACTCAATGATATTGGCGGAGATGCCGACCTGATTGAGGATGTTATCAGTCAGCTTCAGGTGCGAAATCTGCAGTCGGATGTCCGCTTTAGCGAGTCCTATGTACGCAGTCGTGCCGAGCGCGGCTATGGCCCGCGAGTGATTGAAATGGGTCTGCGGGACAGAGGCATTGACCGTGAGTCTGCGCGTCTGACGCTGGAATCCAGCGGCTATGACTGGTGCGAGCAGGCCATTGATCTGCGTCAGCGCCGTTTTGGTGCGGACTCGCCTACGGCACCCAAGGAGCGAGCCCGACAACTTCGTTTTCTTCAGTACCGGGGGTTTGCCGGACGGGAGATCAGTGCCGCCTTTAAGGGTGAGGTCTCGTACGACGATTGATTGCTTTATGCGATCTGATAGTTTCCTGCGTTTTCCCCTACGAATCAGTCCCTTGTCTCTATATAATCTCCGGTCTTTGATCGTCACCCGCCCATGGGCACTGTCCGGAGTTTTGCATGAAAAGCGCAGCCATTCGCGAAGCCTTTCTCCGCTTTTTTGAAGAGAAGGGGCATACCCGCGTTGCCTCTAGCTCCCTGATTCCGGCGAACGACCCAACCCTGCTATTCACCAATGCAGGCATGAACCAGTTTAAGGACTGCTTTCTGGGGCTCGATAAACGTGCCTACACCCGTGCGGTGTCATCACAAAAATGTGTTCGTGCTGGCGGTAAGCACAACGATTTGGAGAACGTGGGTTATACCGCGCGTCACCACACATTTTTCGAAATGCTCGGGAACTTCAGCTTTGGCGATTATTTCAAACAGGATGCCATTGCCTATGCATGGGAGTTCCTGACTTCTTCGCAGTGGCTGAATATTCCAAAAGAAAAGCTCTGGGTCACGGTCTATGCGACTGACGATGAAGCCTATGCGCTTTGGAATGATGAAATTGGCGTGCCTGCTGAACGCATTATCCGTATTGGCGATAACAAAGGCGCCAAGTATGCCTCTGATAATTTCTGGGCGATGGGCGACACCGGCCCTTGTGGTCCTTGCACAGAAATTTTCTATGATCATGGTGCGGATATAGCGGGCGGCCCGCCTGGTTCTCCGGATGAAGACGGCGATCGCTATATCGAGATCTGGAATAACGTGTTCATGCAGTTCAATCGAACTGCGGATGGCGTATTGCATCCTTTGCCAGCACCGTCAGTGGATACGGGTATGGGATTGGAGCGCATTTCTGCAGTTATGCAGCATGTGCATGCTAATTATGAAATCGATCTTTTCCAGAGTTTGCTGAATGCTGCTGCTGCAGCAATTACGTGCCCTAACGAAAACCAGTCTTCTCTCAAAGTGGTGGCGGATCATATTCGTTCCTGCTCCTTCCTGATTGCCGATGGCGTAACACCATCGAATGAAGGGCGTGGTTATGTGCTGCGTCGCATTATTCGTCGCGCCTGCCGTCATGGAAACAAGTTGGGTGCCAATGGCGCATTTTTCTACAAAATCGTTGCGGCACTAGTTGTCGAAATGGGCGAAGCCTACCCTGAGTTGAAAGAGCAGCAAGCGCATATTGAGCGCACGCTAAAGACAGAAGAAGAACAGTTCGCTAAGACGTTAGAGCAAGGCCTAAAAATTCTTGAGCAGGATTTATCCGGCTTCACGGGCAGCGAAATTCCGGGTGAAACGGTTTTCCTGCTCTATGACACCTATGGTTTTCCGGTTGACCTGACGGCTGATATTGCCCGTGAACGAAATCTTACGGTGGATGAAGCTGGCTTTGAAAAAGCCATGACGGCCCAGCGCGAGCGTTCACGTTCGGCTTCTAGCTTTGATCTGGATTACAACACGCTGATCAAAGTGGATGCCGAAACCCGTTTCCTTGGCTACGAAGGTATGACAGGCGAGGGGCGTGTTATTGCGCTCTTTAAGGGCGCAGACAAGGTTAACTCTCTCGCCGCCGGTGAGCAGGGTGTGCTGGTGCTGGATGCGACGCCGTTCTACGCCGAATCTGGTGGCCAAGCAGGCGACGTTGGCGTGATCGATCATGCAGGTAACCGTTTTGAAGTGCGCGACACCACTAAGGTGGGGGGCGCTCATCTGCACCATGGCATGGTGACAGAAGGGGGCATCACCGTAGGTGATATGGTTACGGCTGAAGTGCGCACGGATCTTCGTCAGGCCACTGCACGCAATCACTCTGCGACGCATTTATTGCACGCCGCTCTGCGCCAGGTATTGGGCACGCATGTGCAGCAGAAGGGCTCTTTGGTGTGTGCGGACTATTTGCGTTTTGACTTCTCGCACCCCGAGGCCATTAAGGCAGAGCAGTTAGCGACCATCGAGGCGATGGTGAATGCCGAAGTGCTGGCGAATAATGCCGTGCAAACAGAAGTGACCGATATCGAAACAGCACGAGCCAAAGGAGCGATGGCGCTTTTTGGTGAGAAGTACGGTGATGCTGTGCGTGTGCTCTCGATGGGAACTCCCGGCTTTTCTATTGAGCTGTGTGGTGGCACCCATGTTTCGCGTACAGGCGATATCGGCCTGATCAAAATTACCAGCGAAGGTGGTGTGGCCGCTGGTGTGCGGCGCCTTGAGGCTCGCACGGGTAACGGCGCATTGGCGCACGTTAAAGCAGAGCACGATGTACTGGATGAAGTGGCTGCGTTGTTGCGTGCTCCGGCCGTACAGGTTGCTGAGAAGGTACGTGCTCTGGCGGATCGCAATCGCGAACTTGAAAAAGAACTTGAGCGACTAAAGATGAAGCTCGCGGCATCGGCAGGAGATGATCTGCTGAACAGCGCGGTGGCGATTGGTGCGGTGAAAGTGTTGTCCGCAAAGCTTGATGGCGTTGATCCTAAAGCGCTACGCGACACCATGGACCAGCTGCGTAATAAGCTGGGCTCCTGTGTTGTGGTGTTGTCCACGGTAGTAGAAGACAAGGTTAGTTTGGTGGTGGGTGTGAGTGCAGATCTCACCAGTAAAGTGAAGGCGGGTGAGCTGGTTAATTTTGTGGCCCAACAGGTGGGCGGCAAGGGCGGCGGCCGCCCTGATATGGCACAGGCCGGTGGTACGGATGCAGCAAAGTTGCCAGAGGCGCTTGCTTCTGTGCAGGGCTTTGTCAGCGAACGAGTCTGATAAGAGAGGATGCACTGACACGTGCAGGGGATTCCAAATGGCATTGATTGTTCAGAAATACGGTGGCACTTCTGTCGGTACGACAGAGCGCATCGAGGCCGTGGCAGATCGCATCAAGCGCTGGCACGACAAGGGCAATGACCTGGTCATTGTGCTGTCAGCCATGAGCGGCGAAACCAATCGCCTCATTGGTCTAGCTAAGGCCATCATGCCGGATCCGGATCCTCGTGAGCTGGACATGATGGTATCCACTGGCGAGCAGGTCACGATTGCCTTGCTGGCGATGGCGCTTAAGCAGCGTGGCGTGGATGCGCGTTCTTATACGGGTAGCCAAGTCGCCATCAAAACGGATAGCGCTTTTACCAAGGCCCGTATCGAAGCGATTGATGATGCCAAGATGCGTGCTGATCTGGATAAGCGTCGCGTGGTAATTGTGGCGGGCTTTCAGGGGGTGGACCCTGACGGAAACATTACTACCTTGGGTCGTGGCGGCTCTGACACAACCGGCGTAGCACTGGCGGCCGCCCTAAAAGCGGATGAGTGCCAGATCTATACCGATGTGGATGGCGTTTATACGACGGACCCGCGTGTCGTTGCGCAGGCCAAGCGCTTGGATCGCATTACCTTCGAAGAAATGTTGGAGATGGCATCGCTAGGCTCCAAGGTTCTGCAGATTCGTGCCGTCGAGTTTGCCGGCAAATACAATGTGCCGTTGCGTGTACTGTCTAGCTTCACTGATGAAGGTGAAGGCACCCTGATTACTGTTGACGAGAAAACCATGGAACAGCCTGTAATTTCCGGAATTGCTTTCGCCCGCGATGAAGCCAAAATCACTGTGCGCGGCGTACCCGACACCCCCGGTATTGCTTACCGCATTTTGGGCCCAGTGGGTGATGCCAATATTGAAATCGACATGATCGTGCAGAACGTGTCGGCGGATAACACCACGGACTTCACCTTCACGGTAGCCCGTGGTGGCTTGAAGAAGACATTGGCGGTGCTGGATCAGGTTGCTAAGGATATCGGTGCTCGCGAAGTTACGAGCGATGACAATATCTGCAAGGTATCGATTGTGGGTGTGGGTATGCGTTCGCATGCCGGTGTTGCCAGCAAGATGTTTGGTGTCTTGGCCAAGGAAAATATCAATATCCAGATGATTTCTACCTCGGAGATCAAAATCTCCGTTGTGGTGGAAGAGAAGTACCTGGAGTTGGCTGTGCGCGCGCTGCACACCGCTTTTGGCTTGGATCAAGCTGCCGTCTAACGTTTGTTTGACCCGTTCAGCTTGTTTGCAAGGCCGGGCTTATGCCCGGCCTTTGCTTTCCTGTTCGCGGTGGTCAATACTTTAAAAAGTTCAGATTGCCGGCTTGCCGGCATCCCAAGGAGCAAGGAGAGAGTAATGCTGATTTTGACGCGCAGAGTAGGTGAAACCCTCATGGTTGGCGACGATGTGACCGTGACCGTTCTTGGTGTAAAGGGTAACCAGGTGCGCATTGGGGTAAATGCCCCGAAAGAAGTGGCTGTGCATCGTGAAGAGATTTATCAGCGCATTCAGCGCGAGAAGACTCCCGGTGCCCATGATGATATGGATGACTGAGGTCTGAAATAGCAGGTTTCTGAGTGGTTTAGGCGAGATTGGGCAGGTATAGATGATTGCCCACGGGCGTTTTTAGCCCAAAAAAAGAAAACCGAGACGTTTCTCCCTGAAAGCGTCTCGGTTTTGCATTTGCCAGTTCCTTCTGACCCTTCCTTGCGGCTACTGATCCATCCGTGATCACATCCCTGCGCCGTGTGAGAAGTATCCTGCTTTCTTGGGTGTGCTGTCTGTGGGCATTCACGCTTTCGCGTGTAGGAGATTGACCATAGTGGGTATGGCGAATTTCCTACAAAAGGATCTTTTGCCCTGTAGTTGCTGCATTAATGACCATCCGAACAAGTATTGCTTAGTCTCTCGCTGTTTTACCCTTTTCAATAGTGGGCGGCATGCGTATGATTGCGCGCTTACGGAGAGGTGGCCGAGAGGCCGAAGGCGCTCCCCTGCTAAGGGAGTACACCTCAAAAGGGTGTCGGGGGTTCGAATCCCCCCCTCTCCGCCATTAATTTCCAGTAGTGCTTGTGCGGTGCTGGAATTGCAAAACAGATGTTGTAGATGTCGTAAAAAAGCATCAAAACATCTGGCGGTATGTTGACAGTGTAAGACTGCATCATCATAATCCGCCGCCTATATTGCGCTGGTAGCTCAGCTGGATAGAGTACCTGGCTACGAACCAGGTGGTCGGGGGTTCGACTCCCTCCCAGCGCACCATATAAAACGGAAAGCCGATCAATGACTTAGTCACTGATCGGCTTTTTCGTTTCTGCTTCCCAAAAGGCTCTGTGCCCAAAATGTGCCCAAAATGTGCCCCCGCTTTTAAGCATGCTTTTAGGGCTGGCCCTTTGGCTGTTCTGGCACTGCATCCTCAACAGACGCTCTAATCTCAGTCTTCAGCAAATACTAGAAGCTCTCATTCTTTCAGGAGCTGAGGCCTCCTATGAGCCCTGTGTGATTCATGACGCTATGGCGACTATTCTTGCCTGAATGGGTGTCCAGATGTAGTGGTCAAGTTATCCCGGACACTAAGTTAAGTTTTTGTTCGACCACCGCT
>ERZ724520.184-NODE-184-length-33496-cov-5.049071_pt1 | contig 33496 bp, 26 predicted proteins | sample MGYA00376053_ERZ724520 | MGnify/ENA primary metagenome ERZ724520 (study PRJEB28724, sample SAMN07190886) | activated sludge metagenome | isolation source: activated sludge of sewage treatment plant in Hong Hong | place: USA: Christiansburg, Virginia | collected...
CTAAACCTAAACCAAGTCTACCTTTTCTTTTTTTCTTGCTATTAGTAGGTACTTTGCCAGAAATAGAAGCTCCATAACTCGTAAAAGGTTGAGCAACCGCTTTCCATTGATTACGATGAATAATACCAATATCCAAATCATATTCAACGCCAGCATTAGCTGGATTAACCAAAATGGGCATTGCGAAAAATTGAGAAAAGTGAATATCTTGAGCTTTAGAAACAGCAACACACATTAGAGCAACTAGTGTTACTTTAATGCGTGTTGGCAGATTATTTTTATAGGTCATAGTCAATTTTTAAAATATAGAAACTTAGTAAGTTGATTAATGTTTCTATTTAACAACGGTAATATTACCTTTTTTGTTTACCACCTCGCCGCTTTTTAACTTGGCCGATAATTGATAGACAAATACACCAGCAGTAACTGAATAACCTTTGTATTTGCCATCCCATTTGTTGCTTGTATCAAAACTTTCATAAACCATTTCTCCCCATCTATCGTATATTCTGAAAACTAAATCTTTGATACAATTTCCAAATACAATTAGTTCATCATTATGACCATCATTGTTGGGAGAAAAGGCATTTGGCACAAAAATATCACCACATTTTACAATAATATCTATGCAAGCAGTGTCTTTACAATTATCAACAGATGTAGCTTCAACACAATACGCAATGTCATCCATTGGAGTTGCAATTGTAACAGGGCAAACATCACAACTTAAATATAAATTAGGAGACCATGTATAAGTTACACCGCTCATTCCAGTAAGAGTAACAGGTTCACCTTGAAAAACTTCAGTACTTGAAGCAGTTAAACTTGCTTGGAAAATTGCTGATCCTGCAATAGCAGAACTAAATGTAGATTTACATTGATTCCCATCCTGAATTGTAACTGAATAATTATCAGGACACAATCCAGTAACAAATGATTGAGTACTTACACTTGGTGACCATGAATAGGTGTATGGTGCTAAACCTGCAGATGCTGAGGCAGTAATAATACCATTACATAAACCACAAGTTGTATTTGTCAATGTAAGCACACCAATAATTGGTGAAGGGACAACACTTATAGTTTTTACTGCCGAATTTGTACAAGAACCTGCACCAACAATAACAGTATAGGTTGTATTAGTAAGTGGAGTTGCAGTAGTAATAGATGCAGAAGGTGAGCCTAATGTACCAGATGGTGTCCATGTGTATCCAATTGATGCAGAACTATTGGCTGTTAATGTAGCTGTGTTATTTATGCAAAGTGTATTACTTGTTGAGGAAATGGTAACTGTTGGCAGTGCTATGACGGAGACTGTAGTTTGGGCAATAATACACGATGTTGCATTAGAAACAGTGTAGGTTCCAGAATTTGCAAGTGTACTAGGTGTTATGGTTGGACTTATTAAAGAAGAGGAATAACCACCTGGACCAAACCAGGTGTAAACACCACCAGTACCAGTACTTGTGCCATTTAAGAAAATTGGATTACCAGCACAAACTGTAATAGATGGATTAAAAACAGTGGTTACAGGCATTGGCACTACAACAATTGTAAATACTGCCGCTGTTGTTGCACTACATGGGCCTGGTAATGGAACTCCAGTTATTGTATAAGCGGTTGTAACAGATGGGTTAGCAATCGTACTAAATGTAGTTGAACTAGACAAACCTGTTGGCGGATTCCAAGTCCAATTAAAGTTACTTAAATTAGTTCCAGTAACTTCAATCATGGTTGGGCCGCATATTTTAGCTGTATCACTTGTAGCAGGAGAACATGCCGATGGGCCAGAGGTAGATGAACCCGGATAAGATAATGCCATTAAACTATTAATCGCTTGTACTTTATCAGTAGATTTTAATATTGTTACAAAATTAAATGTCCTACTCGTTCCTGGTAAAAAATTTAAAATCTTATATGAAATTGAAATTGCTTCATCACCTGTATTTGTAGATCCAACCGCTTGAGTAAATCCAACTGTGCCATTCCACAAATCAAATCCGTTTCTGTTACTAAAACCACCATAACACACCCTAAAGTCTGAACCAACACCCGCAAAAGCCATATATGAAACACCAGATGTGCCAGTTGCTGCTTGACTTGCACTTACACAGGCTAATGCACATGGATCTGTAGTAGATTGATTTTCAATTAATTGATCTGTAACAAAACTTCCTGACAAAGACTGATTGTTATCAGGATCCACATTTCTATAGTAATACATTTCAGGAATAGCGCTAGTTGAATTATTTGTTAATTTGACGGTAGTAGTATAATATAAATTATTAGTACCTAACGAATAAACTATGTTTGCAGAAATATTATTGGTGCCAGAAACTACAGAGCCATTCCAACATACATTAATACTTGTACCAAAATTTGCATAAGAAACACCGGCTCCTGTACTTATAAGAGAAGGACCAGCGGCATTATTACCTAATTGCAAACCTGCAGCAGAATTTCCAATTAATAAACCCCAACCATTTTCAGGTGTTCCAGGCGTGAAAAAGTCTCCATTATAATTTGCCCATGCGCTTAATAATGGATCGGCAACAAATCCTGATAAACCAAAACCACCTCTAAAATGGTATCCTCCTGGTGCAGCTGAACCAGCTCCTTCAAATCCATTCGTTCCATCAACACCAATTTCAACACTAGTACCTTTCATAAAAGCATCGCCTCCAGAAAGTTGAGCCTTAAGTTTATTGTTAAATGTTAAAATTGTTATTAATAAAACAATTGAAATTTTAAGATTTTTGATAAATGATGATTTCATATAAATAAAATAATAATGGTAAATATATTGATGTTTAAAATTAAAAAAAAATAAGTATCATCAAAGTGGAATTTAGTGAAATGATGTTTTGGGTTATTGTAGGTATAGTATTAAGAAGTTGACTTAATTAACTTATACAGTATAACAAAATGAATAAAGTATAAAAAAAATTAGAAGTTTTTCATATAATCTTCAAAGCAAATACCCTTCATAAACTCTTCAGAATATATAAATTGATATAAAAGTTTAGACCATTCTCTGTCTGTTTTACGTTTATCTAGCAATTGAGAATCAAAAGGTTTACTATAGTGAATTTTTATTGTTTCTTTTCTTGCTTTAAACATTTCATCAGGCAAAAACAACATTTCAATATTAGCTTTTATACCTATTTTTTTTCTAAAATTAGCAAAATTGTAAAAGAATTTTGAGTTTTCACCTTCTATATAAACTGGCTGTATCATACGCTTATGATCAATAGCTTGAGTTACAAAACTTTTTTTCCATTCTAAATCTCTCACCAAACCATTTTGTTTACGAGAAACTAAGCCTGCTGGAAAAAACAAAACTGCACATTCTGTCATAAAGGTTTCTTCCATTGTTCTTAAAGAACTTGTGGATGACGCACCAACTTTGTTTACAGCAACAAAAATTTCGCCGTAATTCTTTAAATTTTTTAAAATATCATTCACAAAAAAACGAACGTCTGGCCTCACTTCTCCAACCGATTTAATAAGGGACATACCGTCTAATCCACCCAAAGGATGATTTGCTGCTATTATAATTGAGCCAGTTTTTGGAATTAGTTCTTGATTTTTAGATTCAACCTTTGCGCCAAGTCTGTCTAAAGCTTTTCTGTTAAACTCCAAGCCATAATCATCTTTAAAATCAACCATGGCTTTATTAATTTCATCTTCATGAAGCTTTTTTTTAAGCCAATTAATAGCAAAACGCGGTAGCCATTTGTATAATTTATAGGCTTTTTCTTTTAAAACCTTATCAATATCAATAAATTTTTTTTCTTCCATACTTAGTTTGCCAAAGTTAACACAATTGTTAATATCTCAAAAATCAAAAATCAGATTTCATGAAAATTTAGAATGTACTAAAAAAGAGTTATTTAACTGTAAAATATAGCCTTTTGGAATAACCTTCTGATCTTTTTAATAAGAATAAAATCTCACACTTTTATTAACAGAAGATAAAATTTTCAACAAAAGTGGTAAAAAATGGCTTAAAGTGGTAATAAGTGGTAAAATTTTGATATTTTTGACGCTATTCAAACCAAAACCACTGATGTCGAGCCTTATAGGAGAATTTGATTGTAAAGTAGATGCTAAAGGGCGTTTTATGTTTCCTGTTAATTTAAGGAAGCAGCTTGACGATGCGTTTGAAAAAGGGTTTGTGATAAATAGAAATCTTCATCAAAAATGTTTAGTGCTTTATCCCATTAATGAATGGAATAAACTCAATAAAAAATTAAGTAAGCTAAATAGATTAATAAAAGCTAACGATGTATTTGTAAGAAAATTTACTGGTGGAGCAACTGGTGCTGATGCTGACAATACTGGTAGGGTTTTACTTCCAAAGGCATTAGTAGATTATGCTGGTATTACAACTGATATAAAAGTTTTAGGCAGTAATAATGTAATCGAAATTTGGGATAAAACAATGTATGATCAATTCTTGTCTCAAGATTTGGATATTGAAAAATTAGCTCAAGATGTATTAGGTAACTTAAATTTTAATGATGGAGATGATGAGTAATACGTATCATATCCCCGTTCTTTTACAACAGTGCATACAACATTTATCTATCAATCCAGATGGAGTATATGTGGATTTAACTTTTGGTGGCGGAGGTCATTCAAAGGAAATATTAAAGCATCTTTCTGAAAAAGGAAAGTTGTTTTCTTTTGATCAGGATGAAGATGCTAAAGCAAATATACCGAATGATAAACGTTTAATTTTTATACCTCATAATTTCAGATTCATTTCTAATTATTTAAAATTATATGGCGTTACCCAAGTTGATGGAATACTTGGAGATTTAGGCGTTTCATCACATCAATTTGATAAAGGTGAGCGTGGCTTTTCTATCCGCTTTAATGCCGATTTAGATATGCGCATGAATCAAAAAAGTGCATTAACAGCTCATAAGGTTATTAACACCTACGATGTAAAGCAGCTTACAGCAATGTTTAGAGAGTATGGCGAAGTTGATAATGCTTTTAAATTAGCTAATGTAATCGTTGAGCAACGTGCTAACGGTTTAATTGAAAGTACTACGCAATTTAATGAAGCTATTATAAAATGTACGCCAAAGTTTGAAGCTAATAGGTATTTAGCTAAAGTTTATCAAGCTATTAGAATAGAAGTAAACCAAGAAATGGAAGCTCTTAAAGAATGTTTAACTCAGTGTTACTCATTGTTAAAGCCTGGAGCTCCATTGGTAGTTATGAGTTATCATAGTCTTGAAGATAGATTGGTGAAGAATCTTGTAAAATCAGGGAATGTTGAAGGTGTTGAAGAAAAGGATATTGTGTTTGGAACTATAAAAAAATATTTTAAGTCATTAACAAATAAACCAATTGTGCCTAGTGCTGAAGAGATTGAAGGTAATTCGAGGGCAAGAAGTGCGAAGTTGAGAGTTGCAGTTAAATTATAGTGGTTGGTTTTTAATGTTTAGGTCTTAATAAAAGAAACTAAAAACTAAAAACTAAAAACTAAAAACTAAATAAAAAGGTGGCAAATAAATTTAGAGATAAACCAGTGTTAACTGAAGTTGAAGAACTTGAGGAATTGGATATTATTGATAATGAGCCAGAGATTGAAGAGAAGCCAAAGAAGCAAGGTAAGAAAGGAGTTTTAGCAAATGCTTTATCAAAGGTTTTTGGAGGTTCGTTTTTAAGTAATGATAAAGCGGTAGAGATGATACCCTTTATTTTGTTTTTAGGGGTTATAGCCATTTTATATATAGCTAATGGATATTACGCAGATGATAAAATAAGAGAAGTAAATAAAACTAGTAACGAAATAAAGGAAAAACGTACAGAATATATTTCAACAACATCTGATTTGATGTTTGTTAGTAAACAAAGTGAAATTGCAAAAAGAGTAGAAAAACTTGGATTAAAGGAACCTGTTGTAGCACCAATGAAAATTGAAATTGATACACTAAAATAAAATTGGAAAATAAGAAAGACATATTATCACGTAGTTATATAGTATACATTATGCTATGTGTATTTGCTATATCTATTTTATACAAAATTTGTGTTATACAATTTAAAGAAGGTGATCAATGGAAGGCAAAAGCTGAAGCATTAACTACTGATTTAAAAACTATAGAAGCTGTTAGAGGAAATATATTTGATGAAAATGGAAATTTATTAGCAACATCGTTGCCATACTACGAGGTAGCAGTTGATATAAATGCTCCATCTATTGATAAAAAATTATTTGAAAGTAAAGTTGATTCTTTGGGATTTATGCTTTCAGATTTATTTAAAGATAAAGCTGCAAGTCTTTATACTCGATTACTGCGCAAAGCTCGTAAAAAAGGAGATAGATATGTTGTGTTAAAACGAAATGTTTCCTATAAAGATTTACAAACTTTAAAAACGTTCCCCATTTTTAAAAGAGGAAAACGTGGTGGTTTAGTTACCCTTCAAACTAATAAACGTGAGCGTCCATTTAAAATGTTAGCGGCTCGTACAATTGGCATGTCTCGTGAAGGGGTATTGCCTGTTGGCTTAGAAGGAGCTTATGATTCTATTTTAAAAGGTATAAGCGGACAGCGTTTAATGCAAAAAATTGCTGGTGATGTTTGGCGCCCTATTAATGATGAAAATGAAGTTGAGCCAAAAGATGGAAGTGATTTATATACAACAATAGATATTAATATCCAAGACGTTGCAGAAAATGCTTTATTAAAAACTTTAGTTAAGAATAATGCATCGCATGGTTGTGCAATTTTAATGGAAGTGAAAACTGGTAAAATAAAAGCCATTGCTAATTTAACAAGAGATGGTAAAGATTCTACAAGTTCATATTCTGAAAATTTAAATTATGCAATTGGTTATGCAACTGAGCCTGGTTCTACATTTAAGTTAGCATCATACTTAGCAGTAATAGATGATTACGATTTGAGTTTAGATGAAAAAATACAAGTAGGAAATGGAGAAGTAACATATTACAACAAAACTATTAAAGATTCTCATGCACCAGAATCACCTGTATTAACTTTACAAAGAGCTTTTGAAGTCTCTTCAAATACTGCTGTTGCCAAAACTATAACTAAATATTATTCTAAAAACCCACAACAATACATTGATAAAATTAAATCGTTTCATTTAAATGAAAAACTTGGTTTATCAATACCAGGAGAAGGTGTGCCTTTAATTAAAAATCCTAAGGGTAAAGATTGGTCGGGCATTACATTGCCTCAAATGAGTTATGGATATGAAACTTTAATTACTCCATTACAAACTTTAACTCTTTACAATGCTATTGCTAATAATGGCAAAATGATTCGCCCACGCTTTGAAAATGAAATTAAAAAAAATGGGGTAACGGTTAAAACATTTAGTACTGAAGTAATAGCTGAACAAATCGTTAAAAAATCTACAATTATTAAAGCAAAAAAAATGTTGGAAGGTGTTGTTCAAAACGGAAGTGGTAAAGGTTTAAATATTACTGCTTTTAAAGTGGGTGGAAAAACAGGTACAGCGCAAATTGCAAATGTAGGAGTAAAAAAAGTAGCTGGCCAAACATTATATGGCGGAGTAGGTGAGCGTAAGTATCAAGCTTCATTTGTTGGTTATTTCCCGGCAGATAATCCTTTATACACTTGCATTGTTGTTATTAATTCTCCAAGTAATGGTATTTATTATGGTGGTTTAGTAGCAGGACCAGTGTTTAAAGAAATAGCAGAGAAAGTATATTCTACTAGTTTAGATTTTATTGAACCTATAAATAATAAACAAAGTATTTTAAGCTCAGGTCCATCTGCAATAAAATCAAATTCATCTGAACTGGCATCTATTTATAAAACATTTAGTTTACCAAATACAAAAACATATACTGTAGCTGAAACCCCTTCGCAACATAAAAAAGGTAATGCATACGAAACTATTGAATCATCAAATTTAGAAAGTCAATTAAAAAAAGGTATTGTTCCAAACTTAAATGGATTATCGGCAAAGGATGCTTTGTTTTTACTCGAAAACAGTGGATTTAATGTGAAGTTGTATGGAATGGGCTCAGTAAAAAAACAATCACTCGAAGCTGGAAAAAAATATAATAAAGGAGATAAAATAACATTGATTTTAAGTTAAACGTGAAATTACTAAGCGACATATTATATAAAACTCGACTTGAAGAAATTATTGGTTCAACTAATATTGCTATTTCTTCAGTTACTTTTGATTCGAGAAAAGTAAAAAAAGATTCGTTGTTTATTGCTACTGTTGGCGTTACAGTTGATGGTCATAATTTTATTGATAAAGCAATAGAATTAGGTGCAATAGCAGTAGTTTGCGAAACGTTACCTTCTTCTTTAAACGAAAATGTTACGTATATAAAAGTTCTAAATTCTTCTGAAGCATTAGGTTTTATAGCTTGTAATTTTTATGATAATCCATCTGAAAAATTAAAATTAGTTGGAGTTACAGGTACCAATGGTAAAACAACAACTGTAACCTTATTATTTAATTTGTTTAGAGGTTTAGGTTATAACGTTGGATTATTATCTACAGTAGAAAATAAGATTAATAATACAATTATTCCATCTACTCATACCACGCCAGATGCATTATCATTAAATGAATTACTAAATCAAATGGTAGATGAAGGTTGTCAATATGCATTTATGGAAGTGAGTTCTCATGCAGTTGTTCAACATCGTATAACAGGCTTAAAATTTACTGGTGGTGCATTTACAAACATAACGCACGATCATTTAGATTATCATAAAACATTTGATGAATACATTAAAGCAAAGAAATTATTTTTTGATAACTTATCAGATGATGCTTTTGCTTTAACAAATAAAGACGATAAAAATGGCTTAGTGATGTTACAAAACACAAAAGCTAAGAAAGTTACCTATGCATTAAAGTCTATTGCAGATTACAAATGCAGAGTAATGGAAAATCATTTGAACGGATTGCTTTTAAATATAGATAATCAGGAAGTTTGGATAAAATTGATAGGATCTTTTAATGCTTATAATGCCTTGGTAGTTTATTCTATTTCTCAATTATTGAAACAAGATAAAGTACAAGTTTTAACTACACTCAGTAATTTAAATTCTGTAGAAGGTCGCTTTCAGTATGTGAAATCTAAAAATGGAATTATTGCTATTGTTGATTATGCTCATACACCCGATGCCTTAAAAAATGTTTTAGAAACTATAAAAGATATTAGAACAGGTAATGAGCAAGTAGTAACTGTTGTTGGTTGTGGTGGTGATAGAGATTCTGCTAAACGTCCTATAATGGCAAGAATTGCTTGTGAGTATAGCAACAAAACAATATTAACAAGCGATAATCCTCGAAGCGAAAATCCAGAAGAAATTCTAAATCAAATGCAAAGTGGCTTATCTCCTGTTGAGATGAAAAATGCCTTAAGAATAAGTGATAGAAAAGAAGCTATTAGAACCGCAGTGGCATTTGCGAAGGAAGGAGATATATTATTAATAGCAGGCAAGGGGCACGAGAAGTATCAGGAAATAAATGGTGTGAAACATCATTTTGATGATTTTGAAATTATTAAAGAACTATTTGAAACACAAACTATATAAAACATGTTTTATTATTTATTCCACTATTTAGATCAACAATTCAACTTCCCTGGAGCTGGAGTGTTTCAGTATATTTCGTTTAGAGCAGCTTTGGCTTTATTATCATCATTAATTATAACAATGGTGTTTGGTAAACGCATCATAAATTTTATTCGTAAAAAACAAATTGGTGAAACAATTAGAGAATTAGGATTACAAGGACAAAATGAAAAAGCAGGAACACCTACAATGGGTGGTTTAATTATTTTAGCTGCTATTATTATTCCAACATTATTATTTGCAAAGGTTCATAATATATATATTGTTATAATGATAATTTCTACCATTTGGCTTGGAACTATTGGTTTTATAGACGATTATATTAAAGTGTTTAAAAAAAATAAAGAAGGATTAAAAGGGAAGTTTAAAGTTGTTGGTCAAATTGGAATTGGATTAATTGTAGGTGCTGTATTTTATTTTCATCCTGATGTGGTTATTAAAGAACGCGTCTCACATAATAGTTCAAGTGTATATGAAACTAAAGATTTTGATTTATTAACTGGTGCACCTAAAGATTTATCCATTCCAAAATATTCGGTTACTCCAATTAAAACAATAAAAACAACTATTCCATTTGTAAAAGATAATGAGTTTGATTACACAGAGTTATTGTCTTTTATGGGTGATAACGCTATAAAATATGGTTGGTTAATTTTTATACCAATTGTTATATTAATAGTAACAGCAGTATCAAATGGTGCAAATATTACAGATGGTATTGATGGGCTAGCCGCCGGAACTAGTGCCATTATAGGAACAACGTTAGGAATATTAGCCTATGTAAGTGGTAATACTGTTTTTGCCGATTACTTAAATATTATGTACATACCTAACACTGGAGAGCTAGTTGTTTTTATGGCAGCATTTGTTGGTGCTTGTGTTGGTTTCTTATGGTATAATGCATTCCCAGCTCAAGTGTTTATGGGAGATACAGGTAGTTTAGCTTTAGGTGGAATTATTGCTGTGTTTGCTATAGCCATTCGTAAGGAATTGTTAATACCAATTTTGTGTGGCGTGTTTCTAATAGAAAATTTATCAGTGATTATGCAAGTGTTTTATTTTAAATACCAACGCAAAAAGCATGGGTTGGAGTTTGCAAAGGCTAACCGTTTATTTAAAATGGCACCACTTCATCATCATTATCAAAAATCAGGATTTCATGAATCTAAAATAGTAATGCGTTTTTTCATTATTGGAATCATGTTAGCAGCGCTTACAATCATCACATTAAAATTAAGATAATACCCATTGAATAAACGAATAGTAATATTAGGTAGCGGCGAAAGCGGAGTTGGCAGTGCAATATTAGCACAGTCAAAGGGCTTTGCTGTGTTTGTATCTGATAAAGGTTTGATTCAAGAAAAGTATAAAACAGAATTGAAAAATAATAATATTGCTTTTGAAGAAGGTAAACATACAGAAGAATTAATTTTAAATGCTGATGAAATTATTAAAAGCCCAGGGATACCTGATAAGGCTGAATTAATAATTAAGGCTAAAGAAAAAAACATCCCAATTATTTCTGAAATTGAATTTGCTGGAAGATACACAAATGCTAAAATGATTTGCATAACTGGTAGCAATGGGAAAACAACCACAACACTATTAACTTACCATATTTTTAAAAAGGCAGGTTTAAATGTTGGCTTGGGTGGAAATGTTGGTAAGAGTTTTGCCTATCAAGTTGCTACTCAAAATTTTGATTACTATATTTTAGAGCTAAGTAGCTTTCAATTAGATGGAATGTATGATTTTAAAGCGGATGTAGCTATTTTATTAAATATTACTCCCGATCATTTAGATAGATATGAATATAAATTTGAGAATTACGTTGCCTCTAAGTTTCGTATTGCTCAAAATCAAACAGAAAAAGATGCCTTTGTGTATTGTGCTGATGATGAAGTGATGGAAGAATTTATGAAGCACAATTCAATTCAAGCAGAAAAACTCCCTTTCAGTATTAAAAAAACGGTTGAAGGAAATGGCGCTTTTTTACAAAACAATGAAATAACCCTTAATTATAATAATAACCCTAAACCCTTAATTATGACCCTAGAACAATTGGCATTGGCCGGTAAACATAATGTTTACAATTCAATGGCTGCATCAATGGCAGCTAGTATTGTTAATATCCGCAAGGATATTATTCGCGAAAGTCTTGAAGACTTTGTAAATGTTGAACATCGTTTGGAATTTGTTGCTACTGTTAATGGCATCGAATTTATTAACGATTCAAAAGCTACAAATATTAATTCGGCTTGGTATGCTTTAGAAAGTATGGATAAACCAACTGTATGGATAGTTGGTGGACAAGATAAAGGAAATAACTACGAAGAGTTAGCCGAATTAGTTAACGAAAAAGTAAAAGCTATTGTTTGCTTAGGTGTAGATAATAAAAAAATTATTAAAGCATTTAAAAATTCAGTAGAAATAATAATGGAAGCTTCTTCTGCTGCTGAAGCAGTAGCAATGTCTTATAAATTAGCAACTAAAGGTGATGCTGTATTATTATCTCCTGCTTGTGCTAGTTTTGATTTGTTTAAAAACTACGAAGATAGAGGTGTGCAATTTAAATCGGCTGTTAGAGGATTATAGAAAATGAAAACTGAAATTAAATCAAAAACATTTGCCATTAGCCGTGAAACAGATCACAGTTTTGAGTTTGTTGCAAATATTAATGATGTAACATATATTAATGACTCTAAAGCAACTAATGCTAAACTAACTGTAGAAAGTGTTAATTCTATTGACGCTGAAATTATTTTAATTTTAGGCGGAGATGATTTGAAAACGGATTACTCGTGGTTTACAAATATTAATTATTATAACATTAAAACTGTTATTTATTATGGAAGACGTTTCCCTGAAATAAAAAATATTTTTAATAGACATGTAATGATTGTGTTATTAGATGATTTAGAGACTTCAGTGAAATTTTCGAAAGACAGAGCTATTAAAAATCAAGTTGTGTTGTTTTCGCCAGCTTGTCCTAGCTACGATATTTTTGATAATTATAAAAACAGAGGAAATAAATTTAAAACTTTAGTGCTAAGTAATTAGAGTTAAGTGATAAGAACTACTTTTCAGTAGAACTTAGCCACTTACTGCTATTCACTTACCACCAATCACTAATAAAATGAAACTATTCACATATTTAAAAGGAGATAGAGTAATTTGGGCAATAGTATTTCTATTGTCGCTTCTCTCTATTTTAGTTGTGTATAGTTCTGTAGTTACATTAGCACATAAGTACAAACAAGGTAATGCCGAAGCATTTTTATTTAAACATATGTTTTTGGTTTTTGGTGGGATTGTGATAATGTATTTTGTGCACAAATTGCGTTACACTTTGTTTTCGAAAGTTGGACAATTAGGCATTTTTTTAGTAATACCTCTTTTGCTATTTACATTAATAAAAGGTGTAAGTGCAGGTGAGGCTAGCAGATGGATTGCAATACCAGGGTTAGGGTTAACATTTCAATCATCTGATGTTGCTAAAATAATATTACTAATTTTTGTTGCTCGTGTATTAACTGTAAAACAAGGTCAATTAGATGATTTTAAGTCACTTTTAAAATATATTTTATTCCCTGTGGGAGCTATATGTTTATTGATTTTTCCAGCCAATTTTTCTACTGCAGCATTGTTATTTGTAAGTTGTTTGTTTTTAATGTTTGTCGGCGGAATAAAATTAAAATTCATAGCCTATATAATTGGTGCATGTATAGGAATGGGCTTATTATTAGGAGTAATAATTTACCAATTTCCTGATTTATTGAGACGTGGTGCAACTTGGAAAGCACGTATAGAGAACTTTAGTAAAGGTGATGCTAAAAATAATTACCAAAGCGACCAAGCAAAAATTGCTATTGCAACTGGCGGTGTTATAGGTAAAGGACCTGGTAACAGCACACAAAGGGCATTTTTGCCACAAGCATCTTCCGATTTTATTTATGCAATTATAATTGAAGAGTATGGTTTGTTTACAGGATTCATCATGTTGTTTTTATACATGATACTATTGTTTAGAGGTATACGCATTTTACGAGATTCTGAAAAAACATTTGGAGGATTAATTGCTGTTGGATTAAGTTTTAGCTTGGTTTTTCAAGCTTTAGTAAATATGGCAGTTGCTGTAAATTTATTTCCAGTTACTGGTCAACCATTGCCATTAGTAAGTATGGGAGGAACCTCTATTTGGTTTACTTGTATTGCAATTGGTATTATTTTAAGTGTAAGTAAAACAAACGAAGAAAAAGATACAAACGAAGTAATTGCAACATAGTAATTTGGTTTGAACAAAATTTAAAAAATGAAACCATTAAAAGTCATATTAAGCGGAGGCGGAACAGGAGGTCATATTTTTCCTGCAGTTGCCATTGCTAATGAAATAAAAAAACTTGTACCTCAAGCCGAAATTTTATTTGTTGGGGCATTAGGTAAAATGGAAATGGAAAAAGTCCCTGCTGCTGGCTATAGAATTATAGGTGTTCCTATTGCTGGTTTTCAACGTAATTTTTCTCTCTCTAATTTTAAATTGCCTTTTTTAATTATTCAAAGCTTATTAAAAACTCGTAAAATAGTAAATGAATTTAAACCAGATGTGGTAGTTGGAACTGGAGGATATGCTTCTGGACCGCTTTTAAAAGCTGCAACTAATAAAGGTATACCAACATTGTTACAAGAGTGTAATTCTTATGCTGGAATTACTAATAAAATTTTATCGAAAAAAGCTAAAAAAATTTGTGTTGCATACGATGGTATGGAAAAATTTTTTGAAAAGGAAAAAATAATATTAACGGGTAATCCAGTTAGGCAAGATATTTTAAATGGGAATGTAAATAGAGATGAAGCATATCAATATTTCAAACTTGATAAAAATAAAAAAACAATTTTAGTAGTTGGTGGAAGTTTAGGGGCAAGGGGAATTAATGAAGCTATAATTGAAGGATTAAAACAGTTTGCAGATAATGATATTCAACTAATATGGCAAACAGGAAAGATATATTTTGATACAGCAAAAGTAGCTACCAAGCCCTATTCAAATAAGAATATTAATGCTGTTGATTTTATATCTCGTATGGATTATGCCTATGCTGTAGCAGATGTTGTAATATCTAGAGCTGGCGCAGGAGCAGTTTCTGAATTATGTATTGTTTCAAAGCCTTCTATATTAGTTCCATTGCCATCAGCTGCCGAAGATCATCAAACTAAAAATGCAATGTCCTTGGTAAATAAAAATGCTTCAGTATTAGTAAAAGAAGCTGACGCGAAAACGAAGTTAGTTGTTGAGGCTATTTCATTAATTAATGATACAATACGTTTAAAAGAAATTAGTAAAAATTGTGGGGCAATGGCATTGCCAAATGCCACAAGTCAAATAGCTCATGAAGTTTTAAAACTAGCAAATTATACCAGTTAATGCAGATATTAAATTATAAATTATATTATTTTTTGGGCGTTGGAGGCATTGGTATGAGTGCTTTGGCTCGATATTTTAACCATTATGGTAAAACTGTTTATGGTTACGATAAAACTGAAAGCTTGTTAACAAAGCAATTACAGTCAGAAGGAATTACTATTCACTATGATGATAATGTTGATTTATTAAAGTCTATACTTGAGAATTACAATTCCAGTGATGTTCTGTTTATTTATACACCTGCCATTCCTAAAACACATGCAGAATTACTTTATGTTCAAGCAAATAATTTTAAATTGCAAAAAAGAGCTTGGGTATTGGGCGAAATTACAAAGCAGTTTAAAACCATTGCAATTGCTGGAACACACGGAAAAACAACTACCACAACCATAGTTACTCATATATTAAAATCGGCAGGAATAAATTGTTTTGCTTTTTTGGGTGGAATATCACAAAATTATAAAACTAACCTTCTTCTAGGTGATGCAGAAGATTCTAATGCGTTTGTTGTGGTTGAGGCTGATGAATATGACCGCTCTTTTTTAACATTGCATCCTTATATTTCTGTAATAACAAGTGTTGATCCAGATCATTTGGATATTTATGGTGATAAAAATACCATGCACGAAAGTTATACTCAGTTTGCTTCTCAAACCCAAAAAGAAGGATTTTTGATTGTTAAAAAATCTGTTGATAACGATTTGAAAATCAAAGATAAACGTCTCATCTACTCACTAAATTTAGATACTGAATATTCTGCAGATTCTATTGAAATTATTGATGGTGAGTTTTGTTATAACATCAATAGTCCGATAGAGCCTGTAAGTCATGTGGCTATTGGGCTTCCTGGTTTACATAATGTAGAAAATTCTATTGCAGCTGTTGCAGTTGCACAACAATTAGGTATTAAGGGCGATGTGATAAACAGTGCCTTACGTTCTTTTAAAGGTGTAAAAAGAAGATTTGATTATCGTGTAAAATCGAAGTCAATCGTATATATTGATGATTATGCTCATCATCCGGAAGAATTAACAGCATCCATTTCTGCTGCTAAACAATTATATCCAGATAGAATTATTACAGGCATTTTTCAACCACATTTATTTTCTCGTACAAGAGATTTTGCAGATGGGTTTGCTAAAAGTTTGGATTTATTAGATGAGTGTATTTTATTAGAAATTTATCCAGCGCGTGAACTTCCCATAGATGGGATAAATTCACAAATGTTATTGGATAAAATGAAAAGTAAAAATAAATATTTGGTTAAAAAAGAAAACGTAATTGAGTTTTTAAAAACAAAACAATGCCAAGTGGTTATGACGTTAGGAGCAGGAGATATAGATTCACTTATTGAACCAATTGAAACATTATTGAAAAGTAGAGTGGAGAATTTAAAATGAAGATAAATAAAAAAATAGTAAGCATCGTTCTTTGGATTATTGGATTATCAACGCTAATGGTATCATTAGCCTTTGTGTCAAGTAAACAAAAAAAAGTTGAGGTTAAAAATTTAAGTGTGTATGTAGAAAATAATACCGACGACACTTTTGTTGATGAAGAAGATTTAAAAACTTATTTGAAAGATAGACAAGATTCTATTGTTAATACTGAAATTAAAAATTTAGATATTACAAAAATAGAAAAGGCTCTTAATGCTCATCCTGCAATTGAAAATGCTGAAGTATCTGTTGATGTTAATGGAGATGTAAATGTAGAAGTAAAACAACGAACACCATTAGTAAGAGTATTTAATTTGGATGGTGAAAGTTATTACATCGATACTCAATCTAAATTAATGCCTTTAAGCGATTCTCACACAGCGCGAGTTTTAGTGGCTACTGGATTTATTTTAGAGCCTTATGCACAAAGAGTACTTGTATCTGTAAACGAAATTGCTAAAAATGAGTTATTTAGTAAAGTAAGTATGTTAGATGATATTTATAAACTATCATCATTCATAGTAAAAGATACAGTTTTAAATATGCTCGTACAGCAAATTAATGTTACAAAAGACAAAGAATTTGAATTGTTTTTAGCAGTTGGTAATCATAAAATAATATTTGGAGAAGCTGTTGATATAGAAGAGAAGTTTAAAAAATTAAAAACATTTTATACAGACGGATTAAATAAAACGGATGGATGGAATAAATATTCAATAATTAATATTAAGTATAAAAACCAAGTGGTTTGCACTAAAAAATAAATAGTTTATGGACGATAAACAAACACATCAAAAAGGAAAAATTACTGGCGAATTAGTAGTAGGATTAGATATTGGTACTACTAAAATTGCAGCTATTGTAGGTTACAAAAATGAATTCGGTAAAGTAGAAATACTTAGCGTAGGTAAAGCCGAATCATTAGGTGTGCAACGTGGTGTGGTTGCTAATATCGAACAAACTATTGAGTCTATTAACGCTGCAATTAAAATAGCTGCTGATAAGGCTGATATTGATATTGAAGAAGTTATTGTTGGTATAGCTGGTCAGCATATTAAAAGTATGCAACACAGAGGCATGATTACTCGTAAATCACTTGATGAGGAAGTAAACCAAAATGATGTAGATCAATTAATTGATAACATGCATCGTTTGGTTATGAATCCAGGTGAAGAAATTATACATGTTATTCCACAAGAATATATTATTGATAATGAAGGTGGGATTAGAAACCCAATTGGTCATTCAGGAATTCGTTTAGAAGGAAATTTTCATATTATAACAGGACAAGTTTCTGCAGTAAAAAATATTTTTAAATGTGTAACGCGTGCTAAATTAACTACAGTTGATTTGCATTTAGAACCATTAGCTAGTGCTGATGCTGTTTTAAGTGATGAGGAAAAAGAAGCAGGTGTTGTATTAGTTGATATTGGTGGTGGTACAACAGATGTGGCTATTTTTTATGATGGCATTATTCGTCATACTGCTGTAATTCCATTTGGTGGTAATATCATTACTGATGATATTAAAGAAGGATGTGGCATTATTAAAACTCATGCAGAGCAATTAAAAATGCGTTTTGGTTCGGCACTTGCCCAAGAAAATCAAATGAACGAAGTGATTTCAATTCCTGGTTTAAGAGGTCGTCCACATAAAGAAATTTCCGTAAATACTTTAGCTCAAATTATCCAAGCGCGTATGGAAGAAATTTTGGAGTTTGTGTTATTCGAAATTAAAAACTCAGGGTTTGAACGTAAACTTGCTGGTGGTATTGTAGTTACAGGTGGTGGTGCACAACTAAAACACTTACCTCAATTAATTATGTTGCAAACTGGCTTAGATTGCCGTATTGGTACTCCAAACGAACACTTAGCAGGGGCTGATGATGAATTGAAAAACCCTATGTATGCTACAGGTGTGGGCTTAGTAATGAAAGGTATTGAAAAATACGAAAGAGAAATTAAGCGTGGTACTAATAACACTAAAGTTAAGGAAGAGCCTAAAGTTGCTATAAATACAGAAGAAAAGAAGAAAGAAGATAAAAAAATCACTGGTCACTCAACTAAAAAAGTTGGAAGCTTATTATCTGATTTAGTTTCTAAAGCTAAAGATTGGATGACTGATGATGTTGAATAATTAATAAATACAAAAAATAATAAATAAGAATTAAAATTTTAAAACTATATAATCATGATGCAATTTGATTTACCAGAAAACGAAGAAAGCTCAATTATTAAAGTAATTGGAGTAGGTGGTGGCGGTAGTAACGCTGTAAACCATATGTTTAAACTTGGAATAAAAGGCGTTGATTTTATCGTGTGTAATACAGATAAACAAGCATTAAGCAAAAGTCCAGTTACACATAAAATACAACTTGGTAATTCTCTAACAAGAGGTTTAGGAGCTGGAGCAAAACCAGAAGTTGGTCGTGATTCTGCTTTAGAAAGTATTGATGAAATAAAAAATATTTTAAAAGATAATACCGAAATGGTATTTATTACTGCTGGTTTAGGTGGTGGTACAGGTACTGGTGCTGCGCCTGTTATTGCATCTATTGCTAAGGAGTTGGGTATTTTAACGGTTGGTATTGTTACTATTCCATTTTCTTTTGAAGGTAAAAAGCGTAGAGAGCAAGCTGAAAAAGGCTTAGAGGAAATGAAAAAGTATGTAGATACTCTAATTGTAATTGGTAATGATAAATTACGTGAAATCTACGGAAGTTTAAAAATGACTGAAGCTTTTGCTCATGCAGATAATGTATTAACGAATGCAGCAAAAAGTATTGCAGAAATCATTAGTTTACACATGCATGTAAATGTTGACTTTAATGATGTAAAAACTGTTATGCAAGATAGCGGTGTTGCTATTATGGGATCAGCAATTGCTAGTGGCGAAAAACGCGCATTACGTGCAGTTGAAAATGCTTTAGTATCACCATTATTAAATGATAATGATATTTCTGGTGCTCGCCATGTATTATTAAACATTATGAGTGGTAGCGATGATATTGAAATGGATGAGTTTGGTGAAATCACTGATTTTATTCAAGAAGCGGCTGGTGGTACTGCCGAATTAATTACAGGTTATGGAACTGACCCATCATTAGGAGATAATGTTTCTGTTACTATTATTGCTACTGGATTCAATTCAAAAATTGGGACAGGTTACGAAGCTCCAGTATTTGCTGAAAGAAAAATTGTGAAATTTGATGAGCCTGTTGTAACTAAAGTAGAGCCAATTCAAACAAATATTATTTCTGAAATTGAAAAAGCTGAGCCTTTTGTTTTTATTAAAGATGAAGTTACTGAAAAACCAGTTTCAACACTAACTGATGAAGATATTACAGCTAAAAATAATGTAATTATTGATACGCCAGTTTCTGAGATTAAAGTGTATTCTTTAGAAGAAGAAATTGTTGAAGAACCAAAAGTTACTCCGTTGTTTGAAACGCCTGTAAATACTAGTGAAACGGTTAAATCAGAATTTGTTATTAATGATGTAACATCAAATTCAAAAGAAACTGTTAGTCAAAAATCTTCAGAAGAAATTACTAGAGAAGAGCAAATTCGTTTAGCTCAAGAGCGTATCAAAAAATTAAAAGAGTTAACGTTAAAAATGAAAACTCCTGAAGGTCTTTCTCATTTAGAAAAAGAATCAGCTTGGCAACGTAAACAAATTAATTTAGATACAAATTCTACACCTTCAACAGATTCTCAAGTATCTCGCTTTACTTTAGGTGAAGGTGATGGAAAGAATATCGAAATCCGTTCTAACAATTCTTTTTTACATGATAATGTAGACTAAATTTGAAACTAATCTAATTGAGACTCACCAACATAATGGTGAGTCTTTTTTTTGCCCAATTTGGTACAAAAAATCGTTTTTTTGCCATTTTGTCATTTTTTAGGCTAATGGTATAACCTTTGACTTAAATTTGGTACTTAAAATCCAAATTTTATTAATTAAAAAACATATACTTTATGAGCACAGGAAAAATTAACGTACAAACCGAAAACATTTTCCCAATTATTAAAAAGTTTCTTTACAGCGATAATGAAATTTTTTTAAGAGAATTAGTGAGTAATGCTACAGATGCCACTCAAAAATTAAAAGCGCTAACCTCTATGGGAGAAGCTAAAGGTGAGTTGGGCGATTTAAAAATTGAAGTTGAAGTTAATAAAGAAGCCAAAACTATTACCATTAAAGATAAAGGTATTGGTATGACTAAAGATGAAATTGAGAAATACATTACTCAAATTGCATTTAGTGGAGCAGAAGAGTTTGTACAAAAATACCAAGATAAAGTAGATAAAAACGTTGTAATTGGTCATTTTGGTTTAGGCTTTTATTCGGCATTTATGGTGGCCAAAAAAGTTGAAATTTTCTCGTTATCATACAAAGAAGGTTCAAAGGCTGTGCGTTGGGAATGTGATGGAAGCCCAGAGTATCAAATTGAAGAAATTGATTCTAAAACAGACAGAGGGACTAGTATTGTTTTACATGTTGCTGATGATAGCGAAGAGTTTTTAGAAACTTCTAAAATTGAAGGCTTGCTAAAAAAATACTGCAAATTTTTACCAGTAGAAATTGTTTTTGGTACTAAAAAAGATTGGGTTCCATCTGGTGAAAAAGATGAGAAAGGAATTGATAAAGAAAAGGAAATTGAAGTAGAAAATATTATCAATAACCCAAACCCAGCATGGATAAAAAAACCTATCGATTTAAAAGATGAAGACTATAAAGCATTTTATCGTGAGTTATATCCAATGCAGTTTGAGGAACCTTTATTTCACATCCATTTAAATGTTGATTATCCGTTTAACTTAACTGGTATTTTATATTTCCCTAAATTATCTAATAAATTCGAAGCTCCTAAAGACCGCATTCAATTATATAGCAATCAAGTTTTTGTAACAGATAATGTAGAAAACATAGTGCCTGATTTTTTAACCATGTTGCGTGGTGTAATTGATAGCCCGGATATTCCATTAAACGTAAGTCGTAGTTATTTACAAGCTGATAGCAATGTTAAAAAAATATCAGCGCACATTACAAAAAAAGTTGCTGATAAATTAGACGAATTATTTAAAAAAGATCGTCCCGATTTTGAATCTAAATGGGATGATATTAAAATATTTGTTCAGTATGGTTTAATTAGTGATGAAAAATTCTACGAAAAAGCATCTAAGTTTACTTTATTAAAAAACACAGAAGGAAAAGCCTTTACCTTTGAAGAATATGATGCTCACGTTAAAGCAAACCAAACTGATAAGGATAATAAATTAGTGTTTTTATATGCAACTAATGTTGACGAACAACATACATATATTGATGCAGCAAAATCTCGTGGGTACGATGTGTTATTAATGGATTCTCCATTAGATGCTCATTTAATTAATCACTTAGAAAGTAAATTAAATAATACGCAATTTGTTCGTGTAGATTCGGATACGGTAGAGAAATTAATTAAAAAAGATGACGAACAAGTAAGTAAATTAACTGAAGAAGAACAAAACAAGATTAAACCAGTAATTGAAGGTGTGGTTGCAAAAGAAAAATACACTGTTCAGTTTGAAAGTTTGAGCGAAACTGATGCTCCAATGTTAATTACTCGCCCTGAATTTATGCGTCGTATGAAAGATATGCAAGCCATGGGTGGCGGTGGCGGAATGAATTTTTACGGTTCAATGCCTGATATGTATAATTTGGTAGTGAATTCAAACCACCCATTAATAACAAAAATATTAGCTGAAACAAATGCAGAAAAACAAACACAGTTAGCTAAACAAACCGCCGATTTGGCATTGCTTGCACAAGGTTTACTTAAAGGTGAGGAGTTAACTAAATTTGTAAAGCGCTCAGTAGAAATGATTAATTAAAAAATCGTATATTATAATTTTAAATTCTAGGATTTTGAGAGTATATTTATATTCTTAAAATCCTTTTTTTTGATACCTAAATTTACCATAGATAAAATTATTGACGCAGCTCGAGTAGAGGATGTGATTGGTGATTTTATTACCTTAAAAAAAAGAGGAGCCAATTTATTAGGACTTTGCCCATTTCATGGCGAAAAATCACCTTCGTTTACAGTATCTCCTGCAAAAGGAATTTATAAATGCTTTGGTTGTAGTAAATCGGGTACTGCTGTAAATTTTATCATGGATCACGAAAGCTTATCTTATCCTGAGGCTTTACGTTATTTAGCAAATAAATATAGTATTGAAATTGTTGAGAAGGAAGTAACTAATGAAGAGAAGGCTCAGCAAAATGAAAAGGAAAGCTTGTATATTGTAATGCAATATGCACAAAAGTATTTCACCGATTTGTTATTAAATGATGATTTGGGGCGTTCTGTTGGATTGGGTTATTTTATTGAAAGAGGCTTTACTCAAAATACTATTGATAAATTTCAATTAGGTTATAGTTCCGAAGAAAGAAGGAGGTTTTCTGAAACTGCTGTTAAAAATAGTTTTAAGCCCGAGTATTTAGTTAAAACAGGCATGTCCATTTTATCTAATAATCATGTAGAAGGATCACCTATTACAGTTTCAGATATTTTTGATAGATACACCGGAAGGGTTATGTTTCCTATACATAACATAAGTGGTAAAATAATAGGTTTTGGTGGACGTATTTTAACTAATGATAAAAAATTAGCTAAATACATTAATTCTCCTCAAACCGAGATTTATGATAAGAGTAAAACGCTGTATGGTTTATTTCAAGCTAAAAAAACAATTATACAAGAAGATAATTGTTATTTAGTTGAAGGCTATACTGATGTTATTTCAATGCATCAATCAGGTATAGAAAATGTTGTTGCCTCTAGTGGAACGTCATTAACTGTTGAACAAATAAAATTAATACATAGGTTTACTAAAAATATCACCATTTTATATGATGGCGATGTGGCTGGTATTAAAGCTAGTTTCAGAGGTATTGATCTAATTTTAGAAGAGGGAATGAATGTGCGTGTATTATTGTTCCCAGACGGCGATGATCCTGATTCATATAGTAAAAAAGTAACTAACGATGAGTTTAAAGCATTTATAAAATCAAACAGTAAGGATTTTATTTCGTTTAAAACAAGTTTATTATACAAAGAAGTTGAGCACGATCCAATAAAACGCGCTGAACTTATAAAAGATATTGTTGAGAGTATTGCAGTAATTCCTGATGCTATTAATCGTTCTGTGTATGTAAAAGAATGTTCTTCTATCATGGATATTAGTGAACAGATTTTGCAAATAGAAATTAATAAGATTATTCGTAAAAAATCAAGTAAATCAAATTCAAATCAACAAGCTCCAGATAACGAGCCACCTCCTGAAGAATTATATCAAGAAGAAGAACAGCCAAAAGATGTTGTTTTGGATAGCGAAGAAAAGGAATTATTAAGCATGATGATTCGTTATGGAAATGTATTAGTAGATGTAGAGGCAGAAGACACGGATAGTGTGCAGCAATCATTTCAACTAACGGTTTGCGAATTTGTTATTTTTGAATTGTGGAGAGATCAATTACAATTTATTAATCCAATACATCAATTGGTTTTAGATGAATTTCAACATCAATTGGAACAAGAAATAATACCAAACATGCAGCATTTTACTAATCATCAAAATCCTGCAATTTCTCATTTTGCAATTGAATTGGCGTCATTTTCAGATTCAGTTAGTGATGGTTGGGGTAAATTTGGTGTTGAAGTTCCTAAAGAAATTCATTTATTAAAAAGAGGAATAGAGCACCAACTCTTCTCTTTAAAAGAAAAACGATTATTAAAAATTATTCAAGAAGCAAAAGAATTGCTTAAGGACGCTGATCCATTTGAAAACATAAAACCTTATGAATTTGTAATGATGCTTGAGGCTCAAAAAAAGCGAGTTAATAAAATTTTAGGAAGAACCGTTATTAAATAATGAAAGTGAAAAATTTCTATATATTTCTGATTATATTATTTACAAATTTAAGCAGTTACAGTCAGATTACTGAAAAACAAATAGATTTACTAATTAACCAAGTTGATTCTTTAGCAAATTTGGGCTTTGGTGAATCTCTTTTACCAAAGTGTGATAGTATATTAAGCTATTCAAGAATGCTTAAGTATAAAAAAGGAACCGCACAAACATATTATAGAAAGGCTCTTATTTACGAAAATTCCGAAAAATATAAATTAGCATTAGAGAATTTGAAATATGCACTAACTATTTACGAAGAATTAAAGAATGATTATCAAACTTCAAAAATTTTATTGAATATTGGTAAAATTTATTCTGATCTAAATGAAGATAAAATTGCAATAAGCTATTATTTTAAAGCTGAGAAAGTTGCTGAGCGAATTAAAGAGAATTCTGTTATAAGCACATCTTACAACAATATCGCAAACAGTTATCAGCATATGCAACAATTTGTTCAATCGCATTATTATTTAAAAAAATCTTTAGCAATTAGTTTAGCATTAAACGATAGTTTATCAATTGCAAGAGTTTATCACAACATAGGCGTTAATTATGAAATAACAAATAGTAACGATTCAGCATTACACTATTTTCAAAAATCATTATCCTTTTTAAATCCATTAGATGAAGATATTGGACATGCTTATAATTATTTGGAAATAGGTATTGTTTATTTAAAACTGGATAAAGTTTCAAAGGCAGAAAAAATTGTTTTAAAGTGTTTGGAAGTTGTAAATAAAAAAAAATTACTCTCAATACAGAATGATGTTTATCCTATACTGTCTGATATTTATGAAAAAAAGAAAGATTATAAGTTAGCTTATGAGTATCATAAAAAATACGCGAATTTAAAAATAGCTGATATAGATAGTAAGGATAAGAAGGATATAGTAAAAAAAGAAATTGAAGATGAATATATTAAACAAAGAGAAATACAAAATAAAATTGCTGAACAAAAACAAATATATGCTCGAGCAGAAATTAAAGCTCAGAAAAATTTAACTAATTATGCAATTATAGCATTAGTAATACTTTTGGGCTTAATAATAATTGTTTTTAAAAGTAATTTCCAAAAAAATAAAGCAAATAGAATTATTTCAATGCAAAAATCCATAGTTGAGCATAAACAAAAAGAAATATTAGATTCGATTAATTATGCAAAATACATACAAGACGCATTGTTGCCTGATGAATTACTTATTCATAGTTTAAATGCCTTTGTATTGTTTAAACCTAAGGATATTGTAAGTGGCGATTTTTATTGGTATTATGAAAATAAGTTTGGGGGAAATAATGGTGAAATTGCTACATATTTTGCAGTGGCAGATTGCACAGGGCATGGTGTTCCTGGCGCGCTAGTGAGTGTGTTGGGAAATAATGGATTAAATAGTTGTGTAAAAGAATTTAAGATTGCTGATACAAATTTAATTTTAGATAAGTTGACAGAAATTGTTGAAGACACATTTAAAAAAAGTCAAAATCAGCTAAAAGATGGAATGGATATTTCTATTGTTAAATTGGTAAGAAGTAATAATTCAAAAACTGTAAATGTTCAGTGGAGTGGGGCAAATAATCCAATTTGGATTATAACTAAAAACGGAGAGTTTTCAGAAATTAAGGCAAATAAACAACCTATTGGAAGTTTTGATAATAAGGTTTCTTTTTCAAAACATGAATTTGAATTAGAGAAAGGGGATAGAATTTATTTGTTTACTGATGGTTATGCAGATCAATTTGGTGGACCAAAAGAAAAGAAATATAGGTACAAACAATTATCTGATTACTTGATTTCAACTAATAATCTAAGTTTGCAATTGCAAAAAGAAGGCCTTGAAAAAAACTTCAAAGATTGGAAAGGAAATTTAGAGCAAGTTGATGATGTTTGTGTTATGGGGATTTGTATTTAATGAATTTGTTTTATTTTTTGAACATTTTTGTTTTTTTATCTATTGTAGATTAGTATTTTTATTATCAAAATATTATTACTTATGAATAAATTGTGTTTTATTTTATTGCTGTGTTTATTTTCTTTAAATAAATTTATGGCACAAAAAACTGTTTCGGCAAAAGTTACTGAAATTAAATGTACAGGTTTTGCAATATCCAAACCGTTAAGCGAATGCACTATAGTTGATGATAATGATAATTTAAGTATAGATAAAAAAAAGGAAGTTGAACAGCGCAGAACTTCACCCAAAATAGTTAATAAACCAAATACATCTTTTGCAGGTGACCCAATTGCACAGAGGCAAAGTGGATTAAAAACTATGTCACCGCCTATTGCTAATTGGCAAGGATTAAGTGGTTCTGGTTATCCGCCAGATCCATCAGGTGCGGTAAGTGCAAACTATTATTTTCAAGCTGTAAACACTCAATATAGAGTTTACACAAAAACTGGAGGTGCGGTTGTTGGTGGCGGACCTTTTAATTTAAGTAGTTTGTGGGCAGGTAGCACAGATGATGGCGACCCAATTGTTATGTATGATAGATATGCTGATAGATGGTTTATGTCCCAATTTAATGGATTTGATAGGTTATTGATAGCTGTTTCAACAAGTTCAAACCCTTTAGGTACTTATTTTACATATACTTTTGTTCCTAGTGCAGGTTCTTTTCCAGATTATCCAAAATATTCTATTTGGAGTGATGGATATTATTTTAGTACTAACATTGGAGAACCGAATAAAATTGGTGCAATGAATAGGACAAAAATGTTAGCTGGAGACCCCACTGCTACAATGATTTCGTTAGATCTACCACCTACACCAAACGTTGGCTTCTTTTGCCCATTAACAGCTTGTGCTGATGGTGTATTGCCACCTTTTGGTACACCTTGCCCAGCTTTTTCATACGAAGATGATACTTGGGATATTGGTGGTGCAGACAGATTGCGCATTTTTAAAATAATAATTGATTGGGTTACTCCATCTAGTTCCTCAGTAGTTCTTGATCAAATGTTGAATACATCTCCAATAAATGTTGATTTTGATCCTTCTTGGGATGATGTTCCTCAACCTGGAACTTCTCAAAAGTTAGATGCAATGAATGGTGTCTTAAATTTTAGAGCACAATATAGGAGATGGGTAGGGTACAATACAGTTGTTTTATGTCAAGCTGTAATTGTAGAACCTACAACTAAACAAGTAGGTGTGAGATGGTATGAATTGCGTCAGGATGTAACAACAGGTATTTGGAGTATTTATCAAGAAGGAACTTATGCGCCCGATGGCGAAAGTCGTTGGTTAGGAAGTATAGCAATGGATGATAATGGAAGTATTGGACTAGCTTATGCAGTATCAAGTGAAGTTGTATCTCCATCATTACGTTATACTGGTCGTAATGCTCATGATCCACTTGGAACAATGACTTTTACAGAAACTTCTGCAATTGTTGGTTCTGGAGCTCAAAGTTTTATTAATAGATTTGGTGATTATTCTCAAACAGAAATGGATCCCGATGGTTTAACATTTTGGCATACTGGTGAATATTTAATTAGTGGAAACCCTCGTACTAGGATATATTCTTTTAAAATCCCAGTTTTAGATGTTGGTGTTTCAGAGACAGTTAGTCAATCAAGTTTAAATGTTTTTGCAAATAAAGACAAAATTGAAGTTACAGCTTTAAATTTACCAAATAACGAAGAGGCTAAAATTGAATTATATACAATTGATGGTAGAGAATTATCAAGCCAAAAAGTAGTTCCAGTTCAAAATAAATTCAATACATCAATTTTTACAAATAATATTAGCAAAGGTGTTTATATTGTTAGAGTAGGAAATGCTTATTTTCAAAAAACAAAAAAGATTGTAGTTGAATAAATAAAATAAAGTATAATTTATGAAAAATATAATAGTATAATGTATATCGTTTAATATTATAATTTATGAAAAATATGTTTTACTTAGTTGTTTTTGTAATGACTATTTCATGCCAAACTACTAAAAAAGATACTGTTGTAATTACCACAACTAATGAGGTAAAAGGTAAATTCTTAGGAAAGGTTACTTATAATTTAAATGAAAGCAAATGTTTGAGTGTTATTTTACAAAATACTGAAAATGATAAACAACTAGTGTTGATTCCAAAAGATGTAATTGAAGAAAAGTACAATAAAGAAGGAACCTTTATTTATTTTAATTATAGGTTGCTTAAAATGCCTAATAAAGATGGGTGCAAAAATGGATTGCCAGCTCAACTTACTGATATATCGAAAAAGTAATATTTTTAAAGTAAAGCTTCTTCAAAAGGGGCATTAGAAAACCAAATTAAATCTATTTATTTTGATACCCTTGCTAATTTTATAATTCTGAGTTTATCAAGTAAAATTATCACACTATATGTAGGGTCAAATTCAAACCATTTTACTGCAAAATTTGGTTTTGAACCTGCGTGATGATGATTGTTTTGAAATAGTTCGCCAAGCATTAAAAAGTCTAAAAATAAAGTATTCCTCGATTTGTCGCCATCATGATAATTTTGATAACCGTATTTATGCCCTGCCCAATTTACTATTGCACCTTGTATTGGTCCCATTAAGAAATGTATTGGTAAAAACAAATATTCCCACCAAACTGTTGCAAAAAAAGCATAAAACACAATATAACCTGCTGCGAATAATAATCTAATAAACCAACTATCTGCAATTTTATCTAGTTTTTTATATTCAGGAAAATTTCTATCAAATTTTTCTTCTATGACGGTTACTCGGTTTAATACATTATTGTAAATTTTTCGAGTGTGCATCATCATCGTAAATGCATTTTTAAAAAAGTGAGGAGTATGAGGATCTTTTTCAGTATCGCTATAAGCATGATGCATACGATGTAATATAGCATAAGCTCTGGCATTTAAATATGATGACCCTTGTGTTATCCATGAAAAATAATAAAAGAAAATCTCCCAAAATTTGTTCATTGTAAACATTTTATGGGCCGAATATCTGTGTAAAAAAAAGGTTTGTGCAAATAATGATAAATACCAATGAAGTATTAAAAATAAGAAAATAGCCATTTGATTTGATTTATGCATCAAAGGTGCATATATTAAACTTAATAAAACTATCGTTTATCTAATATTAACAGTTTTATTGAATATATTTTAAAGGAATTTAAATTGAATTAATTAAATGATTTTACCACTTACACTTGCAACTTGGAGACATATACACATTGCATTTAGGTAATAGGCTATGAATGTATAATTGGGTTTCGTCGCTAATTAAAATATTTCGTAAATCTAAAACATTAAGAGCCTTAAGATTTTTGAGCGTTGCTGGAAATTCATCAAAGTTATTGCTCCAAGCATCTAAAATTTCTAACTTTTCTAAATTCCCTATTTGTGGAGGTAAACTCGATAAATCATTTTGATTAATGTTTAAGTAGGTTAAGTTAGTAAGTTTACCAATTTGTTTTGGTAAACGTTTGAGTCCAGTTTTGCTGCAAATCAAAACTTGCAATTTCGAAAGTTGATTTATACTATCAGGTAATTCGTCAATGCTGTTTTTACTAATATCTAAATATTGTAAATTTTTAAAATTTAGAATTTCAATTGGGAATGTTTTTAAATGATTTCTTCTTAAAACTAACTTAATAACAGCATCTGGGTTCTTCATGGCTTCGATAATAGAAGTATGGCCTGTTAAAGTATCTAGAGATAGAGAGTCTAATAATTGCGCTTTTGTATTTACAAATAAACACAGGCAAAGTAATGTGAATAATAGATTTTTAAATTTATTTGACTTATGCATCTTTGAATAATTTTAAACAATCTTGTTTATCTTTTCCCAATTGTTGTTTTAGTTCATCTAAGTTAGCAAATTTTACTTCATTTCTTAAATGTTTTACAAATTCAATTTTAATAGTTTGCCCATAAATGTCTTCATCAAAATCAAAAATATTCACTTCAATTTTTTGCAATTTGTCACTATCTGTTGTTGGATTAAATCCAATGTTTAACATGCCAAAATAACCTTTATTATTTAAGATAACTTTAACTGCATAAACACCAGTTTTTGGCTTTATTTTATCAATATCATTAATTTGCACATTTGCAGTGGGGTAACCAATTGTTCTGCCTAATTGTTTACCTTTTACAACTTGCCCTTTAATAAAAAAAGTGTAGCCCAAAAATCTGTTAGCAATTTCAATGTTACCGTCTTCAATTGCTTTTCTTATGCGAGTACTGCTAACATTTAGTTGATCAATTTCTTTAGCAGAGATTTCCTCTACATTAAAATTGTGTTTTTCGCAAACTTGTTTTAAAGTATTAATGTTGCCTTCTCTGTTTGTGCCAAAGTGATGATCGTAACCAATTACTAATGTTTTTGTTTTTAATTTTTCGGAAATTATATTTGAAATATAATCACTGGCACTCATTTGCGAAAACTCTTTTGTAAAAGGAAATACAAGCACATTGTCAATTCCAAACTGTTTAAGTAAATCACATTTTTCTTCAGTAGTAGTAATTAATTTTAAATCATTTTGATTTGGAAATAATACTTTTCTAGGATGAGGATCAAATGTAAATAACAACGTTTCGCCACCATATTGTTTTTTTAATTCAAGTAAGCGATTAATTATTTTTTGATGCCCTAAATGAACACCATCAAATGTTCCAATGGTAACAATGGTATTTGTTAATTCTTTGGTTTCGGATATGTTATTAAAAATACGCACAAAAATGGTTGATAAAGATACAATTAAAACACTTTCACACTTCCGTTTTTAATAATATAATCTACACCATTAATATTAAACTTTTTACCAGTGCTTTGTTTCATTAAATCTGTTATATCTTGCTCAATAGTATGCACCGAACCTTTTGTTTTATAGGCAATATTTAAGTAATCTTCACTAATTTCCATGCCTTCATAAACTCCGCATAAAATAACTCTTACAGGAACTTTTATTCTTGCTAATAATTTAATATCCCTTGCTTTTGCCCAGTTATCAGCAATTAAAATCACATCATCAACTTTACCACTTTTATTTAAGCCATATAAAATGGCCTCTATCGGATTTTCAGGAGCATCTCCACCTGTTCCTTTTCTTATGGTTAACTCCATAGTAGACACTAGTTGTTCGCATGTTTTAGCTCTACAATAATAAATTCCACCTGTAGCGCCAATTTTCTTTTGTTCATCAGATTTTTTATCACCATCATTAAAAAAAACAAAATGTTGACTTACACTATCTTTAATAAAATGTAATTTTAGCCATGTGTTAAGTTGTTGGGCGTATGGATACATGCTTCCAGTAAGGTCGGCAACTATTAGTTTGTTTTTCCATTGTTTATTCCTTTTAAACACATTAAAAACAACATTATTGGCAGAGTCAGATTCATTTGGTTTTAGATCCGCTTCACTTTCAGTACTTCTACTTTCAAAAGAAAAATTCCCCTTTTTATCATAAACTTTATAATAGCCATTTAAATTCCCTTTTTTATAATTTCCTTCGGCTTTAATATTACCGTTTGGATAATAAGATAATTCCAATCCCTCTTTAACACCATTTTTAAATGTTTCAAAAAAGTCTTTTTTACATTTTTTTGAATAATAAATACTTGGACCTTCTAATTTTCCATCTTTGTAGTAAGATTCTTGCTCAACACAATCAGGCACGTCAAACCACTTAATTTCTAAACCTTGTTTTTTATTGTTTTTGAAAATTACCTCCGATTTTAAATCGCCATTTTCCCAAAATTCTTTCCATACGCCTTGCCTTAAACTATCTTTATCAAGTATATTAATTGTATCTTTTTCATAAACTTTATAATCAATATAGTTTTGGGCATTCCCAAAATGGCTATTTAGGATTAAATAGGTGAAAAAAAGATATATACTTTTAAAGGCTTTCAATGTCTAAAAATCATTAAATTTACGGTCATTATCAAATTTATATGTTAGAAAAAATAAACAATCTTTTGACAGAAGTAGAAGGGTTTGCTGCTCAAAGTAAAGAACAAGTTGAAGAATACCGTATTAAATGGCTTAGTAAAAAAGGTCAAATAACAGCTTTGTTTGAAGATTTTAAATCTGTAGCACCTGAAATTAAACGTGAGGTTGGTCAAAAGCTTAATGAGCTTAGAAATAAAGCACAAGAAAGAATAAATGAATTAAAGGATAAGTATTCTGAAAATGATTCGGTTAATACTAATGCAAATATTGATTTAACAACACCTTCTGATCCAACAATTGCTATAGGTTCTCGCCATCCACTATCAATAGTTAAAAATCAAATTATTGATGTTTTTGCACGTATAGGATTTACTGTAAGTGATGGTAGAGAAATTGAAGATGATTGGCATAATTTTACGGCTTTAAATACGCCCGAAAATCATCCAGCAAGAGATATGCAGGATACATTTTATGTAAATATAAATCCTGAAATGGTTTTGCGTACTCAAACTTCTTCGGTGCAAGTTCATATTATGGAAAATCAAAAGCCACCAATACGTACAATTTCACCAGGAAGAGTTTACCGTAATGAAGCAATTAGTGCGCGTGCTCATTGCCAGTTTCATCAAATTGAAGGGCTATATATTGATGAAAAGGTTTCATTTGCTGATTTAAAACAAACATTAAATTTTTTCGCAAAAGAATTATTTGGTACTGAAACAAAAATTAGAATGCGCCCGAGTTATTTTCCATTTACTGAGCCAAGTGCAGAAGTTGATATTAGCTGTACTATTTGTAAAGGTGAAGGTTGTAATGTTTGTAAATACACAGGATGGGTAGAGATTTTGGGTTGCGGTATGGTTGATCCTCAGGTTTTAGATAATTGTGGTATTGATAGTAATAAATTCAGTGGTTTTGCTTTTGGAATGGGCATTGAGCGTATTACCATGTTAAAATACAGAGTGAAAGATTTGCGTTTGTTTTTTGAGAATGATGTTCGTTTTTTAAAACAATTTTCAGGAGAATAGGAATTGGAACCAAAAACACGAAAAGATCAATTATTAAAAATGCTGGAATTAGAACCAGATGATGTGTTTTTGAATTATGCTTTAGCTATGGAATATTTAGCAATTGATAGTTTTGAAATTGCTGCGCAAATGCTT
>ERZ724520.185-NODE-185-length-33247-cov-5.374608_pt1 | contig 33247 bp, 20 predicted proteins | sample MGYA00376053_ERZ724520 | MGnify/ENA primary metagenome ERZ724520 (study PRJEB28724, sample SAMN07190886) | activated sludge metagenome | isolation source: activated sludge of sewage treatment plant in Hong Hong | place: USA: Christiansburg, Virginia | collected...
AAACTGGGACACTTTATTAATAGAACGAGCTGGTATGAGTGGCACTTTAGTTTTATCAGATTTTACAATTAATGCAATTAATAAGTTTAAGGCTAAATCCTAATCACTTTCTGTTTAAATGAAAATTGAGAATCCATGTTCCGAAAAATATAGTAACATGCAAAAAACCTCTAATGGAAGGCATTGTAAGATGTGCCAAACCAATGTGGTTGATTTTACTAAATACAATGTAACTGAAATTGAAACGTATTTTAAAGAAAATGGCGGTCAAAAAGTTTGTGGTAGATATAAAAATTATCAAATTAATACTCCTACAAAATTTGAAACGTTTGTGCTAAATTTAAAATCATATATTGATTTAAAAATAAAATTTACCCCAATAAAAATAGCAATGCTTGCTCTTGTTTCAAGTTTATTAAGCTTAACAAGTTGTTTTATGGGTAAAAGAATGGAGCCAAATCACGAAAGACTTCAGAACCAAGAAGTAAATAACAATGATAGTTTAAATTCAAAATCACCAATTATCAATAAAACAAAATGAGATTCCAAATTGGAATCTCATTTTGTTTTAAATTTAAATACTAATTATTTTTTAGTTGGCTGTTGGCGTTGCTTAGCCATTTCTTCTAATTTAGCCTGAAACCCGCTTTTCTTTTCGGGCTTCTTCATATTTGCTAATAACTGCTCTCTTATTTTTCCATCATCAATAAATTTCTTCATTGCAAATGTTTGTAAGAATGTAATGATATTAGCTAAGAAATAATACCAACTTAAACCTGCTGCATAACTATTCATTACTGCTAAGAAAATAACTGGCATTAAATACATCATGTATTTCATACCAGGCATTTGAGTTTGCTGTGGTTGTAACATGCTACTATTCATCCAAGTGTAAATAATGGTTGAAACAAACATCAACATAGCAAATAAACTCACATGGTCGCCGTAACCAAATACATTAAAACCAAAATTATAAATAGAGTCGTAAGTTGATAAATCATCTGCCCATAAAAATGGCATTTGTCTTAACTCAATTGCTGCAGGGAAAAATGCGAATAAGGCAATTAAAATTGGAAACTGTAATAACATAGGTAAACAACCAGATAGTGGATTTGCTCCTGCTCTTCGGTACAATGCCATCGTTTCTTGTTGCTTTTTCATAGGATCAGCATTATCCTTATACTTTTCATTTATCTCATCAATTTCAGGCTTTAAAACACGCATTTTAGAACTACTCATGTATGTTTTATAGGCAATAGGGAATAATATTGTTTTTAAAATAAGTGTTAGTATTAAAATCATAATACCCTTATTTACACTTGGCATACTGTTTAATAAAGGGATAACCATCCATTTATTAATATAACTAAACACGCTAAATCCTGTTGGAATAATATCTTCCAAATCCATTTTATAGCCTTTTAAAGTATAATAATGAGTTGGACCAAAATAATAAGCCATACCAAATTTTTCATTTGCACTATGCTTATATGGAATTGTAAGCTGCGCATCAATACGTTTTACAATTGCATTAGATTCAGGATTTTGAAAAGTTTGCACATAACTTTCTTCTTTAGCAAATTCAGTATCTGCAATTAAAGTTGAATTAAAAAAATGCTGTTTAAAACAAACCCATTTAATATTTTGTTCGTTTAATTGAAACGCCTCATTTTTATGGGGATTCATGTAATCAACTCCTTCAACAGCTTGATTGTAATATACCGTGGCAACCTCTCTTTCTTTTTTAATGTCTTTTTCTTGTGTAGGCATGCTTTGAGCCAAATGAATTTTTACATTATTAGCTTTATTAGAAATGATAGATTGTAATCCAACAAAATTAACATCATAATCTAACATGTAATCATTCCCTTTTAATGTATAGGTGTATTCAATATACGCCCCAGGAGTTGCTGTTTCAAGTTTTAAAACCAATGTTTTAGAATCAGCACCATTTACAATAATAGATTTTTCAGATGGTTTAAAATAAAAACTATCTGTGCTTAACTTCATATTAGTGTATGCATCAAACTTAATTTCTTGAAAAGTTGAATCTTTATCAAATAAGATTAATGGTGCTTTTTGATTATAGCGATTATACTTTTTTAATTCAACTTTTTCTATATCTGCACCTTTTGTGGAAATGTAAATTTTAATATTTTCATTTTCCATGGTTACAACTTCTTTTGTACCAATAGTTGCAACCGAAAAATCTTTGTATTGATTAGCTGCAATTGCAAGTTTTGCAGAATCAGACAATGTAGCCATTTCAGAAGCTACGGCTTCTTTCACCTTTTTTGAAGCCAGTTCAGATTTTACTTTCTCAGCTTCTTCAGCAGTTTTTGTGGCAAGTTCAACCGAATCTTTAATGAATTTAGTACGTGCAATTTGCTCTTTGTTTGGACCAGATAATGCTAACCAGGTAATTAATATTACAGCAATTAAGCCAAGTCCAATAAGTGATTTTTTATCCATGATTAAGGAAATATTTTTAGGGTGCAAATATATGCTTTTTTATATATGGATTTGCGCTAAAAAAACAAAGTCCAGCCTATTTTTAAGCTGGACTTTGTTTTAACTTTTTTTACCTATTATTTTTTAGGCATTTTATCTTTTGGAATTAAATATACAGTAGTTAAATCCATATAATTCATTGCATTTTCAGGAAAATTACGAACGTTTAATTGCTCTAAACGGTAATTATCTTCATAATAAATAGGCATAATTGGAGCATCTTCTAACATTACTTGTTCTGCTCTTGATAACATTTCGTAACGTTTTGCAATATTTGGTTCAGTAAATGATAATGTAAATATTGAATCAAATCGAGCATTCTTATATCTAAATGTATTAATATATGATTTCTCAGTAGAATTTGCTGGAACATGTTTACCATAAAATAAAGTTAAGAATGTAGAAGGATCTGGATAATCAGCAGACCAACCAGCTCTCCACATATCAGGTTTACCTGAATAAATATTTTCTAAATGCTCAGAAAACGGTAAAGTCTGAATGTCTAAATCAATATTCAAATTTTCTTTAAACATCTTTTGTAAAACTTCAGCAATTAAAATGTTTTTATCACCGCCGCCACCATTAATTTGCAAGGTAGTTTTTGGGAAACCTTTACCATCTGGATAACCAGCTTTTTTAAGTAATTCTTTTGCTTTTGCTATATCAAAAGAATAACCTGTTAATCCTTTAAAATCATAACCATCTTTTTCAAATGATGAAACATATGGCACTAAACCATAATCTGCAGATGTTCCTTCGCCTTGCAATGTGAAATCAGCAATTTTATGTCTGTCAATTGCATAATTCAATGCTAAACGAACCTCTTTCTTACTAAATACTGGGCTCAATAAATTAAAACCAATATACGTAGTATTAAACGCTGACGAATTTAATATTTGAAAATCTGTTTTTCTTTCTTTTGCGTGTTCTAAATCACCCATAATTTCATGGAAGATTTCAACTGGTAAACGATATACCATATCTAAATTACCAGATTTAAACTCTAATATTTCAGCTTTTTTCTCATTTATAAAGGTATATTTTACACCATCCAAATATGGTAACTTATTACCAAATGAATCTACTCCATAATAATCAGCGTTTTTCTTTAAGATTACTACTTCACCTTCTTTAATTGTTTCTAAATAAAAAGGACCTGTTCCAACTGGGTGAATTCTAAAATCTTGTGCATATTTATCAGTAGCTTCCTTTGGATAAATCCAGCAACCCGGCATAGCCAAAACATTTAAAAAACTAGCAAATGGCTCATTTAAAGAAATTTCAAGTGTAGAATCATTTACAACTTTTAACCCTTTAACAGGTAAAGTTTTGCCAGCTTTAGAAGCTTCATTTGCCTCATTTGCTCCAATTACATGATCTTTAAAAGTAATACCAAATTGTGCGTTATTTGGATCTGCGCTACATAATTTCTCAAAACACACTTTTACATCATTTGCTGTAACTGCTCTTCCTTTTCCATCAGCAAAACAAGCATCATTATGAAATTTAACTCCTTGGCGGATGTGGAATGTCCAAACTGTTTGATTTTCATTTGATTCCCAACGACTTGCAATAGCAGGAATTATAGCTAAATCCTTTTGCTCAAATTTTACTAATCCTTCGAAAATTTGAGTGCCAACGTGCATAGAGTTTATGTCGTTAATCGAAATTGGATTTAAACTTTTAAATGTTTCTACCTCATTTAATCGCATAACACCGCCTAAGAAAATACCACCTTTGGCTTCTGACCCTTCGTGGTTTTGAGCAGTTTTATCAGAACATGAACTGCAAGATGCTAACCCTAATGTTAAGGTTGCAACTGCAAATGGAATAAAAAGTTTTTTCATACCTAAGTACATAAGTTTATAGTAACCACAAATATAATCTAAAATAATAAAAATCCTAAAAAAATTAGGCGTTTTATTTAAAATCCACCTCCAATAAAACTGGACAATGATCACTGTGCATAGCATCTGGTAAAATAACCGCACGAGTTAAGTGTTTTTGAAGGTGATTTGCTACCAAATTATAATCAATTCTCCATCCCAAATTCTTACCTCTTGAGCCAGCACGATAGCTCCACCATGTATATTGGTGAGGTTCAGTATTAAAATGCCTAAAAGAATCAGTAAATCCAGATTGTATAAATTGTTCAAACCACTCTCTTTCTTCAGGTAAAAAACCCGAAGTATTAGCATTTGATTTTGGATTATGGATGTCAATTGGTTTATGGCAAATATTATAGTCACCAACCAAAATTAAATTTGGAATAGTTTGTTTCAAATTATTTATATACTCCTGGAAATCGGCCAACCACTTCATTTTAAAGGCTTGCCTGTCATCTCCACTACTTCCACTAGGATGATAAGCACATAACACTGAGCAATCACCATAATCAGCTCTAATTATTCTGCCTTCAAAATCATAATGCTCAATTCCACAGCCGTATTCAACGTGTTTTGGCTTTTGCTTACTAAAAATTGCTACTCCACTATACCCTTTTTTTTGAGCAGGATACCAATACAAATTATAACCCAATGCTTCAAATTGCGAAACATCAACCTGATCGGGAGTTGCTTTAATCTCTTGCAAACACAAAACATCCGGATTAGCTGCTTTTAACCAATCTACCAAGCCTTTATTCATTGCGGCACGTATACCGTTTACATTGTAAGTTATTATTCTCATAAAATATTATTAATGCTTAAAAATACAATTTCTATATTTATAAATCGTTATAAAGCTGGTGAGATTTTATTGTTTATACATACTTTTTTTTTGTTGCGTACTAACGTATAATTTAACCGCGCAATCTAACTTTAAACAAAAACAAATTGTTGTAAAAAGTGATACTGTTTTTTTAGATTCATTAAGCTTAATTCCTGGTTCCATAAAATTAAAGTTAAAAGAAACCGAATTAGATAGTTCTGATTACAAAATTTATTATCCGTTAAAGGCAATTGTGTTTAAAAAAAAACGAGCAGATACCTTAATGGTTTACTATAAAACCTTTGCCTACAATTATGAAAAAACGTTTTCACACAAAAACACTTCGCTTTTAACTAAAGATTTATCACTTCCACAGAGCCCAATTTCATTGGCTTTTAGCGGAAGTGAAACACAAGCCGATGGTTTTATGAGTGATGGATTAAATAAAAACGGAAGCTTGAGCAGGGGCATAAGCTTTGGGAATAACCAAGATGTAGTAGTTAATTCTAGTTTGAATTTACAAGTGAGTGGTAAGTTAACACAGGAAGTAGATTTACTATTAGCAGCAACGGATGATAATATTCCATTTCAGGCAGATGGTACAACTGCGCAATTACAGGAATTTGACAAGGTATTCATGCAGTTATCAAATAAAACATCAAAACTAATTGTAGGTGATTTTCAATTGCAAAAACCCAACGGTTACTTTATGAATTTTTACAAACGCTCCCAAGGTTTATATTTTGCGAACAACTACCTTGATACCATTAATAAAAAAACCGTAACCTTTAAAACACAACTAAGTGGTGCCGTTAGTAAAGGAAAATTTGCAAGAAATATTATACAAGGAACTGAAAACAATCAAGGACCTTACAGATTAAAAGGTGCAGATAATGAATTGTTTATTATTACTTTATCGGGCACAGAGCGGGTTTATATTGATGGGAAGCTACTGCAACGTGGGCAGGAAAATGATTATATTATTGATTACAACACTTCAGAAATAACTTTTACTGCAAAACAAATTATTACAAAAGACAAGCGTATTATTGTTGAAATGCAATATGCCGAAAGAAATTATGCACGTTCACTCTATTTTTTTAGTGAAGAAATTGATGCAAACAAATTAAAATTACGACTCAATTTTTTTGGAGAACAGGACAATAAAAACAAAACCTTACAACAAACCCTTACCGACCAACAAAAACTTACACTTTATAATGTTGGCGACACACTTAGTAAAGCAACCACAAGTGGCGCAGAACTAATTCCATTTAACACAACAGATGTTTTTTATTGGAAAAAAGACACCATTGTTTCTTCAGTAATATATCCAAAAATATTTGTGTATTCTACTAATGCAGATAGTGCTAAATACAGAGTAAAATTTAGTTATGTTGGCGAAAACAATGGGAACTACATACAAATTCCAAGCTCCGCAAATGGCAAAGTATATAAATGGGTAGTTCCAGTATTAGGCATTCCACAAGGAAATTACGAACCCATAATACCACTAGTTACACCAAAGCAAAAACAAATGCTAACTGTTGGAGGTAATTATGTATTTGATAAAAATCACAACATTGATATTGAAGGTGTTTATACCAAAAACGATATTAATACTTATAGCACTTTTAATTCATACAATGATGATGGCTATGGTGTAAAGCTTACAAGCAATAACCTAAGTGCATTAAAAGAAGACAGCATAAAAAAACAAAATATAAACGCAATTTATAATATTGGTTACGAATACGTGCAACGCTACTTTAATCCAATTGAAAGATACAGAGCCATTGAATTTGAAAGAGATTGGAATAGACCAACAAGCGCGCCAATTAACACAGACCAACATGTTGGATTTGCTCAACTTGGAATTCAAAACAACAATAAAGCAAAACTACTTTATGGACTTTCTTTTTTTGACGAAGGATCTTTTTACAAAGGCTTAAAGCATAGTGTACAAAGTTTTTACAAAACACAAAAAAGTTCAATTGAATATAATGGTTCATATTTAACAAGTAATTACAACCTACTTTCAAGTAATTTCTATCGCCATAAAACAGCTTTATCACAGTCCTTTTGGAAACTAAAACTAAATTTATCTGATGAGTTTGAACAAAATAAATTTAAAAAAACTGGCGCTGATTCTTTAACCCCAAGAAGCTATCAGTTTTGGGAGTGGGAGGCAAACATTACAAACAAAGATACTAGTGGAAATTTATATAAACTTTTTTATAGAGAACGTAGAGATAAGCAGGCATATTCAAATGTTTTAAAAGACTCTACTTACGCCAAAAACACAGGCTTTTCAGCAAACATTAATAGCATTAGAAATCACCCACTTACCATTTTATTTACTTATAGAGAGTTGCAATTAAAAAATGCCAATCCATTATTTATTAAACCAGACAACACTTTGCTAAGTCGTATTGAATATGCTCCACGCTTTTTTAAAACTTTTATTACAACCAGTATGTTTTACGAAACTGGTTATGGTTTAGAAAATAAAAAAGAATATTATTATTTGTTAGTTGCAGCTGGACAAGGAACATATGCTTGGAAAGATTATAATGACAACAACATTAAAGAATTAAATGAATTTGAAATTGCTCAATTTAGCGATCAAGCATTATACATAAAAGTTTATACGCCAACTAACCAATACGTAAAAGTATTACACGACCAATTTAGTTTTTCAATGAATTTACGTCCATCAGTATTTTTAAAAGAAAACAACACAAAAGCATTAAAATTCATTGCTCGCTTTGCTACTCAAACAGCTTATAGAGTTGATAAAAAATCTAATGATAATGGCAACCTTTTTACTTTTAATCCTTTAAATATAAATTTAAACGACACACTTCTAACTACTCTAAATTCATCACTTCGTCAAAGTTTATTTTTTAATCAAAGCGCAGCGGTATTTGGAACGGATTATACGTTTCAAAATAATTTAAGCAAACAACTAAATACTAATGGGTTTGAAACCCGCGGAAATACCAGTCATGAATGGCGATGGCGTTTGAACTTTACAAAAGCTTGGAGTATTAATAGCACAAACATTACAGGTATAAAACAAAATGCATCGGAGTTTTTAGCATCGCGTAACTACAAAATTGAATTTTATGATTTAGAACAAAAACTAAGTTATCAGCCAAATACCACATTTAGAATTAGTTTAATATATAAATACAATCATAAACAAAACATTATAAAAGAAGGTTTTCAAAAAGCAGAAATTAACGATTTTGGGATGGAATTTAAATACAATCAATTAGACAAAGGGAGTTTAAACGGGAAATTTAATTTCATACAAATTACATATAATGACCTCGAAAACACTGCAGTAGCCTACGAAATGCTAAATGCCTTAAAAACAGGCTATAACTACACATGGGGTTTAAGTTACCAACGCAACTTAAATAAAAACATGCAAATTAGTATTAATTACGATGGAAGAAAATCTCCTAATTCTAAAATTGTAAATATTGGCGGTGCTCAAGTAAGGGCATTTTTTTAACCTAACTTAACAAATTAAATACGGTTACCAAAACAAGGTTGTTGGCATCAATAGAAAAACCAACCACTATGAAAAATTCAACAACCACTTTGCTAAAACTTTCGGGTATTGTTTTATGCGCTACTTGTATATTAATTTCTTGCGGACCCTCAAGAGAAGAATACAATAAAATGGAATCAATGGCTACTTCCTTTGCTGATTCAGTATCTACGCAAATTAATGCAATCCCAATTAAATCTACTATTAACGATAGCCTAAGAAGTTTTGTAAGAAAGGCTGATTTGTTTTTTAAAGTAAAAGATGTGAAGCAATCTACCTTTGATGTAGAAAGAATTGTAAATGATCATAAAGGCTATATCACCACCTCTGATTTAGAAAGCCAAACTAACTCAAAAACCTCAACACGTATTAGTAAAGACAGTATGCAAGACATTATTAATTACACTGTAAAGAGCAATGTATTAATTAGAGTTCCAAATACTGAATTAGATGCTACATTAACTCAAATAGCAGGCTTAGTTGATTACTTGGAGTATAGGAAAATTCATTTAGATGATGTAACTAAACAATTTCAAACAGCAAAGCTTTCGGAAAAACGTTTTGATAAGCACAAACAAAGATTAGAAAAAGCAATTGATACAAAAGGGCAAAAATTAAATCAACTTGTGGATGCTGAAAATGATTTAGTTTTAAAACAAGAAATTGCCGATAACACAAAAATAAATACCATGGAACTTATACATGATGTTACATACAGCACTGTATCAATTACCATGTATCAAAAAGAAACAGTTAAAACGGAAACCTATGCTTTTGCCGCTCCAATTGAACCATACAAACCAAATTTTGGCTCGAAATTTATTACTGCAATAACTGATGGCGCAAGTATATTTGGAGAAATTTTATTGTTCTTTATAAGACTTTGGCCAATAGTACTTTTAATAATAGGTGTTATATTCTTAATTAAATTAATTATTAAAAAGAAATGGCAGTTTATTAATTAGTTTATTTAAACTGCAAATAAGAGCATAAGGAAAATAGAATCGCCTTATGCTCTTTATTTATTAAAATTTATTTTAAAAGTGAGATTCATTTAAAAAACTATACAGCTTATACATTACATTCTGTTTTCCTTTCAATACAATCATCATTTAACTATATTTGATTATAAAAGTTAAACTATGATTAAAAATTACTTTGCATTTCAAGTTTTATTATTTCTTTCTTTTTTAGCTATTTCTAAATCTATTGTAGCTCAAAAAGAATCAAATATCTGGTATTTTGGAGAAAACGCTGGCCTTGATTTTAATGGTGGCCCACCTGTTGCTTTAACAGATGGAGTATTGAATTCACATGAAGGCTGTGCTAGCATTTCAAATAGTTTAGGGAGTATTTTATTTTATACTGATGGAGAAAACGTTTATAATAAAACACATAGTTTAATGCCAAATGGAACAGGTCTAATTGGAAGTGGTTATGCAACTCAATCCGCAGCAATTGTTCCAAAACCAGGAAGCTCATCTATATATTATATTTTTACTGTTTATGAAGGCTATTGGTCTAATGGTTTGTGCTATAATGAGGTTAATATGACATTAGATGGTGGGAAGGGTGATATTACAGCTATAAAAAATGTAGAACTAGTTATTCCTGTTACAGAAAAAATAACAGTTGCTAGACATCAAAACGGAATAGATTATTGGGTAATTACAACTAGCAATAATAGTAGTAAATTTTATAGTTTTTTGGTGACGAGTGCAGGAGTTAGTTTAACACCAGTTACCAGCACAGCTGGTTTAGTAGCACCAATGCCTGATGGAATGGGGTGTATGAAATCTTCGCCAGATGGAAAATTCATTGCACAAGTTCAATCTATGGGGCCAGCAAATTTTGAATTATTAAAGTTTGATAATTCTACTGGAATAGTAACAGATTTTATTGCTGAGTATTCGCTTCCAACTTTTGAAAGTTTTTATGGTGTTGAGTTTTCGCCGGATAGTAAAAAATTTTATGTGTCCGAAATTAGTTTTTATCATGATGGACTTTTTCAATACGATTTAACATCAGGAATTGGTAGCACTATATTAAGTTCTAATGTTTCAGTAAGAAGCGTAGTTACCTCAACATCAACAACTGGTTCGGATGCTTATGCTGTTGGTGCCTTGCAACTTGCACCAGATGATAAAATATATATTGCAAAATGGTCTGGTACGTTTGGTGGGTATAAATATTTGAGTTGTATTCCTAATCCAAACGCATTAGCCCCTTTGTGTGGATACATTGATAGTGCAGTTTATTTAGGAGGTAGAAAATGTAAATTAGGACTACCAAATATGATTCCTAAAATTCCGACAAACAATCCAACTATTACTTATTCCAATTTATGTGCTAACTCCAGCACATCCTTTAGTCTTTCAAATGTAGGATTAACATCTGTAGTTTGGAATTTTGGAGATCCAAGCTCAGGTACAAGCAATACTTCAACAACCTTCACAACTAGTCACACATACAACACTGCAGGAGTTTATACTGTAAATGCCGTTGTTAGTTCTGCTACAGGAACTAATATAGCTACATCTATAATTACTATAAACAATACACCAATTGTTAATTTAGGAGATGATTCTTTTTTATGTCCATTAAGTAATACAACTTTAAGTATAAGCAGTACCTACACAAATTATGTTTGGCAAAATGGTATTACTAATAATCACAATCAAATTGTATCATTGCCAGGTAAATATTGGGTTACTGTAACAAACGAATGTGGAACTGTTTCTGATACTGTAATAATTAAATCTTTAAATAAACCCACTTCAAATATAAATGACACTACACTATGTTTACCAGAAGGTAGTTTTGTTTTCAATATAATAAATAACGCTCAAGCGCCACAAACGTTTTTATGGCATAACAATGTAACATCAAGTTCTAATACTATTGCTGAAGCAGGACTTTATTGGGTAACAATAACAAACCAATGTGGTTCTGTAACTGACACATTTATTGTAAGTGGTAAAGATTGTGAACTAATAATACCAAATGTAATTACAGCTAATAATGATAACATAAACGACGTATTTAAAATACGTGGATTCGAATTAGGACAAGGATCGTTAAACATTTTTGATAGATGGGGAAAATCTGTTTACCAAACAGAAAAATATTATAACGATTGGAGGCCAACTAATTTAGATGACGGAGTTTATTTTTATATAATTAATTATACTCTAACAAATAAATCCTATAAGGGATTTGTAACATTATTTAATAAGTAATAAAGGCTAATAAATAACTAAAATAAATTATTGCTAAACTCAAATTTTCATCCAATTCCATTATTGGATTAAAATAAATGTAGCCAAATTCATTAAATCTGTATTTGTTTGATTTGGAGAAAACCTATTTGGAAAAAACGCACTGTTTTCTACTAGTCTAAAACAATTTTTATATTAGTTTCTTGACTTTTTTAATTAATAAATTTATATAAGATTAAAACTGTTTCTTAAATAGCTGCTAGCCAAAAGGGTAATTTTATGAGTGTTATGAATACGAATGCGTTTTTCTAATACATGTTCTACTTCTAATTTTTTTATTTTATTAAATAGGGAACGATAATAAATATATGCAATATACACACCTAATCTTGCCTTTTTTGGTAGCATTTTTAAGCCTTTTAGTCCATCATTAAAATCTGCTTCAATATCTTTTTCAATGGCAAGTTTAGTTTCCTTGTTCATTGTTTGCACATTTAAATTAGGAAAATAAACTCTTCCCATGCCAATATAATCATCACTTAAATCTCGCAAAAAATTTATTTTTTGAAATGCTGAACCAAGCGACATCGCAAAAGGCTTTAATTTATCATATAATTCATTATTTCCTTCAACAAAAACTCTTAAACACATTAAACCCACAACTTCTGCACTACCTAAAATATAATCTTTGTAATTTTCTTCTGTATAATTTTTTTTCTCTAAATCCATAGCCATACTATTCAAAAATGTATCTATTAGATTTTTCTCAATTTTATACTTATTTACTGTTTTTTGAAAACTATTTAAAATAAGGTTCAAACTTATACCTCTTTCAATACTTAGATAGGTTTCTCTTTTAAACTCTTCTAATAATACGGATTTATCAAAATCATGAAAACTGTCTACAATTTCGTCTGCTAACCTAACAAAACCATAAATACCATAAATTGATTCGTGAAAATCTTTATCCAAAAATTTAATACCTAAACTAAAAGAAGTACTGTAATGGCGTGTTACCATTTTACTTGCTTTTTTGCTAACGTTATCAAATATTGCTTTCATATAAATTTTTCTAATTTTTATAAATTAGTTTTTAAAATAGTTTATAACTTGCTCTGCAGCCAATTTACCTGATATGATTGACGGAGGAACTCCTGGCCCAGGAACAGTTAATTGTCCTGTATAAAATAAATTTTTTACTTTTTTACTTTTTATACTAGGTTTTAAATGAGCAGTTTGTAAAAGTGTGTTGGCTAAACCGTATGCATTACCTTTAAAGGCATTGTAATCATCAACAAAATTAGTAGGTGCATATGATTTGAAATGGACCAAGTTTTGTTTTAAATCAAAGCCTGTTTTAATTTTAATTCTATCATTTACTAGATTAAAATAACTGGTTCTAATTTGCTCAGTATCTGTTAGCCCAGGTGCAACAGGAATTAATATAAATAAATTTTCATAACCATCAGGTGCAACAGTTGCATCTGTTTTACTTGGACAGCAAACATAAAACAATGGTTCATTTGGCCATGTAGGAGTTGTGTAAATTTCTTTAGAGTGCTTTGCAAAATCAGCATCAAAAAACAAATTATGATGAAGTAGGTTATTTACCTTTCCTTCGACACCAATATAATATATTAAACAACTTGGCGCCATTTTACGCGAATTCCAGTAGGATTCATCATACTTTCTAAATTTAGAATCCAGTAGTTTTTGCTCTGTATAATGATAATCTGCCGAAGAAATTAATGCGTCAAAATCATTACAAGTTTTGTTTGCAGTAAGCGTTTTAGCTAATTTGCCTTCAACATTTATTTTTTGAACATCTATACTTGTTTCGAATTTTACACCTAATTCAATTGCTAATTGATACATAGCATCTGCAATTTTTTGCATTCCTCCCATAGGATACCAGGTTCCAAGGGCTAAGTCGGCATAATTCATTAAACTATATAACGCAGGTGTTTGTTCAGGTAATGCGCCTAAAAACAAAACAGGAAATTCTAGTAGTTGACGTAACTTTTCATTTTTAAATAGTTTATGAATATGGCTACTCATACTTTTAAAAACATCTAACTTAAAAACACCGCTTATAAGTTTTATGTCAAGTAATTCAGATAAATTTATTCCCGGTTTATAAACTAAATCATTTATTCCAACTTTGTATTTATACTCAGCCTCCTTTAAAAATATTTTTAAATTTATACTGCTACCTTCTTCATAACGTTCAAATAATTGATAAAGTTCTTCTAATGAAGATGGAACGTCAAAATAATCATCTGTAAAGTAAACTCTATAACTTGGGGAAAGGCGAACTAAATCATAATAATCTGATACTTTTTTGCCAAAATCAGCAAAAAATCTCTCAAAAACATCCGGCATCCAATACCAACTTGGTCCCATATCAAATGTAAAACCGTCCTCAGTATAACTTCTACATCTACCACCTATCATATCATGTTTTTCACAAACAGTAACATTATAGCCCTGTTTAGCTAAATAGCAAGCAGATGATAGCCCACTAAATCCGGCACCAATTATTGTAATATTTTTGTTTGACATAATTTCTTAACTTATTAAACAAAAATCACTTAATATTGTTTAACATATTAAACTTTATTATTAATACAATAAATATAATTGGTTCTGGGGTGGGCGGTTTGGCCACAGCTATAAGACTGGCGTCAAATGGCTTTGACCTAAATGTTTTCGAAAAAAACAGCTACCCAGGGGGTAAATTAACAGAATTTTATAAAGATGGCTACAGATTTGACAAAGGGCCTTCATTATTTACACTTCCTGAACTAATTGACGAATTAACCAAACTCTGCAATTATAAAATACCTTTTAATTATACTAAATTAAAAACCATTACTAATTATTTTTATGAAGACGGCACAACCTTGAGTGGTTTTGCAGATCAAAAATTATTTGCAAAAGAATTAAGTGAAAAACTTGGTGAAAGTGAAGAGCGAGTATTTGAGTACTTAAAAAAAAGCAAATTTTACTATGATACTACAGCTGATTTGTTTTTAAATCAGTCTTTACACCAAATTAAAAATTTTATAAATATTAAAACTTTAAAGGGAATTGTTTGTGCACCATTTTTAGGTTTAAATAAAACTATGAATTTGCAAAACGAGTCGCAGTTCAAAAATAAAAAAACAGTTCAACTTTTTAATAGATATGCTACCTATAACGGTTCCGATCCTTATAAAGCTCCTGCTTTAATGAATATTGTTAACCATTTAGAATTTGGTCTTGGAGCTTATTTACCCGAAAAAGGTATGCATCAAATTACAGAATATTTAATGGAGTTGGCCAAGCATGTTGGTGTTAAATTTTACTTCTCTCATTTAGTTACTGAAATAGTTATTAATAAAAACCAAGTAAATGGTTTAACAGCAAATGGCATTTTTTATAAAAGTAATTCTGTGGTAAGTGATGTGGATATGAATTTTTTATATCATAAATTACTTCCAAATGCCATTAAACCAAAAAAACTTCTTGAACAAGAAAAATCAAGTAGTGCTTATGTTCTTTACTGGGGAATCAAAAAAGAATTTAAAGAATTAGGATTACACAATATACTTTTTTCAGATAACTATAAAGAAGAATTTAATTTTTTATTTGAAAACACAAAGCCTTATCACGATCCTACAATCTATATAAATATTACATCAAAATATTGTAAAAATGATGCGCCTGATGGTTGTGAAAATTGGTTTGTAATGGTTAATGTACCGCACAATAAAAATAATAAGTCAATTGAATATGCAGCTGAATTAAGAACACATGTTATAAATAAAATTAACCGTATTCTTAATACGCAAATAGAAAAATATATAGTAGTAGAAGAAAAGTTAGACCCTTTTGATATTGAGACTGAAACATCGTCTTTTGGAGGGTCGTTATATGGCAATGCAAGTAATAATAAGTTCTCTGCCTTTTTACGACATTCAAACTATAGTACAAAAATTAAAGGACTTTATTTAGTTGGTGGTAGCGTTCACCCTGGAGGTGGTATACCTTTATGCTTATTAAGTGGTAAAATTACCAGCAAAATTATTATTGAAAGAAACACCAAATGATTAAATGGCGAAAATATGGGTTGTATTTTTTAATCTTGGTTTATATATCAGGGGCAATAGGAGTTGTTTATAATCCTGAATTCTTTTTGCCATTTACACCATTTACATTGCTGTATACCTGTATTGTATTTTTGTGTTATCAGCCAGTAAAAAATTTAAAATTTACTTTGGCATTTATTGGAATTGCTATTATTGGTTTTGTGAGTGAGGTTATTGGAGTTAAAACCGGATTAATATTTGGCCATTACTATTATGGTAATACTTTAGGAACAAAACTACTAGCTGTGCCATTAACCATTTCCATTAATTGGGCATTGTTTATTTCAATGGGAATTTTAATTAGCTCTTATTTTTTAAAAAACAAATGGGTAATTGCTATAGTAAGCTCATTAATTGTAACCAGTATAGATGTTTTAATTGAACAATTAGCTAGTAACATAGATTTTTGGCATTTTAAAAATGAACTTGCTGGCATACATAACTACATTGGTTGGATGGTTATTACATTTATAACAACATTGTTTTTTCAAGAGCCAATAAAGAAAGGCAGTATACCCATTAGTTTTATCATTTTATGTTTACAATTATTTTTCTTTGGATTAATCTTTATTATAAACTTTTAAAACATAAATTTGTTTAACAAGTATGGAGTTATTTATAAATATTAGTATTGTTATTGTATCGTTTTTTGCAACCGAAGTTTCTGCATGGGCAAATCATAAATATATTATGCATGGATTTTTATGGCACATACATTCTGATCATCATAAACGAGACCATAATAACTGGTTTGAACGTAACGACCTGTTTTTTTTAATATACGCAATACCAAGTTGGTTATGCATAATGTTTGGTATGATAAATAACTATGCGTGGTACACATGGGCAGGATTTGGGATTGCTTTATATGGCTTAGCTTATTTTTTTGTGCATGATATAATTATACATCAGCGTTTTAAAATTTTAACAAAATCAACTAACTTTTATGTATTAGCATTACGTCGTGCGCATAAAATGCATCATAAACACATAGGAAAAAATGATGGAGAAAGCTTTGGAATGTTATTTATAAATCCCAAATATTTTGCTGAAGCACGTAAACTAAAAGTATAAAATGCATCAACAAAATGATTAATCAATCAAAATATGATTTTATTATTGCAGGTTCTGGTTGCGCTGGCTTATCACTTGCCATTCAATTAAAACAATCGAAACTTAGTTTTAATAAAATTTTAATTATTGATAAAGAAGTAAAAAATGTAAATAATCGAACCTGGTGTTTTTGGACCAATCAACCTATAAATTGGTATGATGAAATTGTATTTAAACAATGGGATAAATTTATTTTTAAAACAGATACTTTAAATAAAGAGTTGTTTTTAAAACCATACAAATATAAGCTTATTAAAGGCTTAGATTTTTACACATACTGCTTAAACGAATTACAAACTGACAACCGATTTGAATTTGTAAATGATGAAATTGTTCAAATCAATTCAGAAGATAATCAAGCATTTGTAAAAACAAGTTCAAACAAGTTTTATGGCAAATATGTTTTTAATAGTGCAATAAGAACACATAACATAAAAAAAAATCATGTTAATTATATTCAGCATTTTAAGGGTTTTGTTATTGAAACAGAAAATGAATGTTTTGATGATAACTGCCCTGTTTTTATGGATTTTAGCGTTAAACAATATAACGATTGTAGATTTGTATATATAATTCCATTTAGCAAAAAAAAAGCATTAATAGAGTATACAGGTTTTTCAGAAAAACCTCTAAAGGATGAAGAGTATGATGAAAAATTAAACAACTACATTAATACTGTTTTAAAATTAGAGCGTTTTAAAATTAGTGAAGTTGAAACAGGAATGATACCAATGGCAGAAAGTGAATTTACGAATCCTTTTGGCAAAAGAGTTATTAATATAGGAACTGCTGGTGGAAATAGTAAACCTAGCACAGGTTATACTTTCTATTTTATACAAGAACAAACAAAAAAAATTATTACTAATCTTGAAAACGGATTTAATCCCAACTATTTATTAACGAATAAAAAACGTTATAAATATTATGATAAAATATTATTAGATGTAATGAATAAAAAACAAATTTCGGCTAAAACTATTTTTGAGATTTTATTTCAAAAAAACAAACCGTATGAAATTTTATCCTTTCTAAATGAGGAAACTACTTTAGTTCAAGATATAAAAATTATGAATTCAGTTCCTAAGTTAAAGTTTATACCTTCTGCAATTAAGAAGTTGTTTTTTTAAAACTCAAACTTATATCCAATTCCTTTAATGGTTTTGATATAATTGTCTCCCAATTTTTCGCGTAGTTTTCTAATGTGAACATCAATGGTTCTATCACCAACAACAACCTCATCGCCCCACACCTGCTCTAAAATAAATTCACGTGTAAATACTTTACCTGGTTTACTTGCAAGTAACAACAGTAATTTAAACTCTTTTTTAGGGAACGTAATTTCTACATCATCCTTATAAACCGTATATTTTTCCTTATCTATTTTAATATCCCCCAAATTCATTAAATCTGTATTTGTTTGATTTGGAGAAAATCTTCTTAATAGAGCTTTTATTCTGCTTGTAAACACACGTGGTTTAATAGGTTTAGTAATGTAATCATCTGCTCCTACTTCAAAACCTGCAATTTGTGAGTAATCTTCGTTTCGTGCACTTAAAAATGTGATTAAAACATCCTTTAAACCTTCAATTGCTCTCATTTCGCGGCAAGTATCAATACCATCCATGTCTGGCATCATTACATCTAAAACAATTAAATGTGGAATTTCTTTTTTAGCAATTGCAATAGCATCTTTACCATTTAATGCCGTAAAAACTTGATACCCTTCTTTGTTTAAATTATAGCTTAAAAAATCCAAAATATCTTGTTCATCATCAACCAACAATATTTTAAAAGCGTTATTTTGAGAATTCATAATTTTAAATTATAAGCAAATTTACGAGTATTAACTCAATGCAACGTTAAGCTAACATTAAGAATTTTTAACTCAATTCAAATTGCATGCGGTTTAGTTTGTAATACAAACCTTTTTCGTTGGCAATTAATTCTTGATGATTACCCGATTCAATCACCTCACCTTTTTGCAACACAACAATTTTATCTGCATTTCTAATAGTAGATAATCTGTGAGCAATTACAATTGAAGTACGTCCAACCATTAATTTATCTAAAGCTTCTTGAACCAAACGTTCACTTTCACTATCTAGGCTACTAGTTGCTTCATCTAATATTAAAATAGAAGGATTTTTTAATACAGCACGAGCTATTGCAACTCGCTGGCGTTGCCCTCCTGAAAGTTGAATTCCTCTGTCACCTACACGGGTTTCAAATTTTTCGGGGAAACTCATTATAAAATCATATGCATTTGCTTGTTTGGCAGCTTCTATTACTTCCAATTCAGTACCATTTGGTTTTCCATACAATATGTTTTCTTTAATAGTTCCACCAAATAATATAACATCTTGTGGCACAATGGCCATTTGATTTCTTAATTCTGTTAACTCGTAATCCGTTGATCTTTTACCATCAATAAAATACTCTCCTCCATTTGGCTCATAAAAACGTAGTATTAATGAGGCTAAGGTTGATTTTCCACTGCCACTACTACCAACAAGGGCAATTGTTTCTCCAGCTTTTACTTTAAACGACACATCTTGAAGCACAACATAATCATTACGAGTTGGGTATCTAAAATGAATATTTCTTAATTCTAAGTCTCCATTTACTCTTTTAGTATTTGTTGCAGAGTTAAAAGCTAAATTAATTTCTTCATTTTTATCGTCTATGATGTCAAAAACTCTGTCTGTTGCACCTAATGCACGTTGAATAGAGGCTAACTGCTCTGGCAATCCACCTAAAGAAGCAGCTACAAATAAGGATAACATCATAAAAATACCAAAATCTTCGCCTGATATTTTATTGTCATTTTTTAATAATAACATTTGATATAAAATAAAAAATATTGAACCAAATACGCCCATAATGATAAATGCAAAAAAAGCACCTCTCATTACACCGTATTTAATTCCAAAATGCCTTATTTCACTAGTAACAGTATCGTATTTATTAATTTCAATTTTTTCGCTAGTAAACGCTTTTACACTTGTAATTCCCGTAAGAGCTTCAGAAACAATAATACTTGATTCAGAAATTTTATCTTGAAGTCCTTTTGAGTATTTACGAATTTTTCTTCCGTAAACTATTGCTACAAAAGCTATTGGTGGGATTATGATGATAAACCATTTTGCTACATCCCAACCAGTATAGGTAACTAATAAAATTAAACCACCTGTTCCAACAATTGTTTGTCTAATAAGTTCTGTAACATTGGTTGTAAAGGCTTCTGAAATAACATTAATATCTGTTGCAACTCTGCTACTTAAATCTGCAACCTGATTTTTTGAAAAAAAACTCATTGGCATTTGCACCAACTTATTAAACGCCTCTGTTCTTATTCCTTTTAAAATATTTTCTGTAACAATAGAAAAAGTATAAACACGCCCAAAAGACACTGCCCCTTGCACTAAAAGTAAAATAAGCAGCTCAAATCCAGTTCCTGAAACAGAATCTTTGAATTTTTCGGGAGTTAAATTGTTTTGACCAAAATAACCAAACATTTTTCCAGCAATTAGTGGGAAAAATAAGCCCACTACTGCGGTACCAAGCACAAAGAACATTCCCAGAATGAAAATCCACTTACTTTCACCAAGGTATTTAAACAATCTAAGTGATTTTTTAAAATTTTCGCGAGAAAACTTTGCTTTTGGAAGATCATCCTTATCTTTATGCTTAACGCCTGTAGCTTTTGCCATTTTTTCCTTTTAAATGGGTGTAAAGGTAATCTTTAAATACTTTGAAAACATTAAAAAAACATATATTTTAGCTACATCTTAATAAAAAAATTTGCTGGAATATAAAATTCCATTATATTTGCACTCCATTTTTGATAAAACAACATTTAAAATTAATATATTATGAAACGTACTTTCCAACCATCGCAACGTAAAAGAAGAAACAAACACGGGTTTCGTGAACGTATGGCATCTGCAAACGGACGCAGAGTGTTAGCTTCTCGTAGAGCAAAAGGCAGAAAAAAATTAACAGTTTCTAGCGAAAAAACTCACAAATAGTTTACTAACTACTTGTATTTATACTTATTGAAGCTATCCGTAATAAACGGATGGCTTTTTTTGTTATATTTACTTAAAACAAACCCAATTATTATGCATAAAAAGATACTTCTACTTCTTCTTTTGCCCTTATTTAGCATTTCCCAAACTCAATCCATAATACAAGAACAAAGTTCTCATTACAAAAGCTACAATTTTGCATCAGATGCTAGTTGGGACAGCTTATTAATGATTGAGAACAATACAACTACAAGAACATTAAGAACAAGTGCTGCACCTACTGCTAGTTGCAATTTAACTAAGCAAGTTTATGGCTGGCACCCATACTGGAGTGGGAGTGTTTATACAAGCTATGATTGGAGCATGATAAGCGAGTTTTGTTATTTTGATTACTCGGTAAGTCCAACTACAGGAAACAACACAAACACCTCATTTGTTTGGTCTACAAGCCCTGCTGTTACTGCAGCTCTTAGTCATAGTGTTAATGTACATTTTTGTGCAACCATGTTTAGTGGGCACTCTACCTTTTGGGCAAGCACAACCGCACAAAACAACTTTATTACAAATGCCATAAGCTTACTAAATAGTAGAGGTGGCAAAGGTATAAATATCGATTTTGAAGGCATGGGCTCATCCGACAGAGTTCCATTTAAAAACTTTATGATTAATTTGTGTAATCAAGTACATGCAGCTAATCCAAATTATAAAGTAACCATGGCTTTATATGCGGTAGATTGGAGCTCAACCTTTGACATGCCAGCATTAAATGCAGTGGTAGATAATTTTATAATAATGGGTTACGATTACTATTATTCTGGATCAGCGCAAGCTGGACCAGAAGCTCCACTCTATAATTTTCAAACTACCTACAATTATACATTATCAAAATCTATTACATACTATCTTAATTTAGGAGCCACAAAATCAAAATTATTATTAGGATTACCGTGGTATGGCCGCGAATGGGAAACAGTGGGAGCTACAGCACCAAGCAGCACTACGGGAGGTTTTACATCTTCAAGAACCTACTCTTATGTAAGAAACAATCCATCAATTTATTCTGCCACTGCAAAAAAATGGGAGGCAAATAGTTTTAATTCTTATTACTCTTTTCTTAGTGGTGGTGCTAACAGACAATGTTTTATTGATGATGCCTACAGCATGAGAAGAAAATTTGATATGGTAAATCAAAGAGGATTGGGGGGAATTGGCATTTGGGCCTTGGGTTATGATGATGGTTATACTGATTATTGGCAAGCTATTAAAGATAAATTTTCTACTTGTGCTACTGTACCTTGTACTGATAGTATTTACGATATGGGTGGACCAACACGAAATTATTATGACAACGAAAATTATGCCTACACCATTTCGCCAACAGGGGCTAGTAAAGTAAGATTGTCTTTTAGTCAGTTTGATTTATTAGGTAGTGGTGACACCTTATTTTTATACGATGGTACATCTATTACTGCTCCCATAATTGGGGCTTATACAGGAACTACTAGTCCTGGCATTATCAATTCAACTGGAGCATCATTAACTGTTCGTTTTAAATCTAATGCAAGTGTTGTAAGGCCAGGTTTTAAAGCCATTTGGAATTGCATAAGTGATATTACTAGTCCTACAACCTTAGTAAATCCAATAGCTGGTTGGATTACCCAAGATTTTTCATCGAGCTATACAGACATAGATAACTCAGGTGGTGTAGGAATTGAAAAAAGTTATTACCAACCAACCTATTTTAATGGAACTGAGTGGAGAGCAAATGGCCTACGAGGTTTTTTTAATGATGACTTTAGTACAAGTGCTATAAGTAGCGATTGGACAAATGCCACTGGTGTTTGGAGCAATGTAACTGGAGCATTAAATCAAACAGACGAAGCAAATTCAAACACAAATTTATATGCAACGGTAACACAAAGTTTATCAAATGCGTATTTGTACAATTTTAAAGGAACAATAAGCGGTACTGGAACAAACCGAAGAGGTGGAATTCACATCTTTTCTGATTCGCCTTCATTAACTAATAGAGGGAACAGCTACTTAATTTGGATGAGACCAGATAACGGTACTATTGAATTATACGAAACCATATCTAATGTATTATATGTTGTTAAAACAGTAACATACACCGTTTTACCAAATACAGTATACGATTATAAAATTTCTTACGATAAAACAAGTGGCGAAGTAAAACTTTGGATTAACGATGTGTTTGTTTCATCATGGATAGATGCAAGTCCGTTGACAAGTGCAACTGGCGTTTCGTTTAGAAGTGGTAATAGTAAATTTATTGTTGACGATTTTAAAGTATTTAGATCAAGAGGAACTACATCAACCATATTGGTAGGTAGCGCCACCACTAACGATTTATTAAAAGAAAATGTAAGCCCTACTACTCCATCAGGTAAAATAAATAGTATTACTAATGATTTAGCAAATAACATCTCATTAATAAATTCAACACTATTAGATATTGATTGGACTAAGCCTATTAAATCTACCTTAATAAAAGATGGAACAGCAAGTGATATTGATACAACCTATATTGCTACTCAACTTGATTTAAATTACACGGTTGCAAAAGACACCAACTCGGGAGTAACAAACTATTTTTATGCAATAGGAACTACAGCAGGTGCAAAGGATATTACAAACTGGACATCAAACGGTTTATTAACTAATGCTACCCAAACAGGTTTGTCATTAGTAATGAGTCAAAAATATTACATTATGGTAAAATGTATAAATGGCGCAGGTTTAATGAGTGATAGCACAGTAAGCGATGGCGTATTAAATTTGGGCTTAATAGGACTTGAAGAAAATAATATATTAAATAGTTTAAATGTATTTCCTAACCCAACTAATAACCATGCAACCATTAGCATTATTGGAACTAGTAATGAAAACGTTAGCTACCAATTGCTCAATGAACAAGGTAAACTAATTGAGAAAAAAGATCTAATAATAAGTGCGGGTTTAAATACCCTTGAAATAAAACCACTAGAACTAAACTTAAGCAAAGGCGTTTATTTTATTAAGCTTACTAGTGCTAAGGGAACTATTTCAAAAAAATTAATTATAAATTAATATATGAGCTTTTCAAAAATTACATTTACTGCTATACTCTTATTTATATTTACCAATGTGTTTTCTCAAAACATGGGTAATTTGCATGTACAAATTACATTAGATAATCAAAATGCATACACCAATAAATACATCAAATTAACACTGTTAAAAAAAGATACTGTTTACACCAAACATTTTACTTCAAATGAAAACATAGTATGGAATTTAGATTCTATTCCTGTAGGAACGTATAACTTAAATGTGAACGTTGACAGTAATACAATTGCTAACTATCATGGACTAACCATAGAAAATAATAAAAAAAATAGTTATTACTATCATATGGAAAGCTCAAAATACTCATTACATAAGGATAGTATAAATGATGATGAAAGGGAAAAAGTAGAGTTAACTATGAATGTGTTATACGGCAACAACGATTTTTATGAAACAAACCGCTACCAAAAAAACGAAATGCTCTCTGGTGAATTTTCGTTTAACATGTACAAGGCCGTTTTAAAACATTATTCGCTTGGCATTAAATATGGCTACCAATATGCCAACACTAAGTTTTATAATGATACCACACGCTATTTAGGAAAACAAACACTATAGCTCAAACATTATTAATATAGGCTTTATAAATAGATTTACTTTTTTCAATAATCAAAAAACACACAATGATGGACTAAAACTGGACATTGGCATTATGTACAATTTCCCACTTTCATTTAAAGAAATAACAAGAGTAACAGAAAAAACAACACAAATTACCCGACACATTCATAGATACAATGATTTTTCGGCAATTGTAAGATTAGGTTACAAAAACATTGGTTTACAAGCCGAATACAACATAACTAATTTTTTACTTATGAAGTATACCGAAATTCCTACACTTAGAGTTGGGTTGGTGTTTTATACTCCAAATATAGCTATGAATTAAAATTCAACCGTCATTGCGAGGCACGAAGCAATCTCTTGGTTTAATACTAATTTTAAATGTTTTTTCGAGTCGACAGATTGCTTCACTACGTTCGCAATGACGATTAATGAGAACAAAGTAAATTCAAGGCGAAAAGTAATCTTGAGGAACGTCATTGCGAGCGAAACGCAGTGGAGCGAAGCAATCTCTTACTATTCAAAGATTGCCACGTCGTGCCTCCTCGCAATGACGAAAAAACAATTTTTATTCAACCGTCATTGCGAGGCACGAAGCAATCTCTTGGTTTAATACTAATTTTAAATGTTTTTTCGAGTCGACAGATTGCTTCACTACGTTCGCAATGACGATTAATGAGAACAAAATCACATTAAATCCATTTTAAATTAGTACTTCAAGATTATTTGAGGGGGGCAAACAATTAACTTTTAAATTTGTTATAAAACACAATGGTGTTAAAAAAGATTTAATAAATGAAAGTATACTACCATTAACAAAGTTCGTTTTAAATAAAATTAAAACAGCACTCACCTACTATTAATATTTACACAAAAGTGATGAGTGCTTAAAAAGTGCAAATTATGGTTATTGGCATACAAAAATAGGTGCATTTACCACAAAAATTTGCAAACAACAATGTATTTAACCACTTTTAAAGTCCTTGAAAAAAACAATTAATAACTGTATTTATATTTTATTTTGCCTTTGCACATTTTACAAAAATTATGCGCAAAATAACAATAACTATTACGTTGAAAAAAGACTATACACTTATAAAGACGGGCTTTCTGGAAGAATCGCAAAAAATGTTACTCAAGATAATAATGGCTATATTTGGATAGTAACCAATAATGGTTTATGTAGATTTGATGGAAAAAAATTTATTTCTTTCACGCAAAAATCACATGGATTATATAGTAATAATATTAATACTATTGTAAGCGACCACAATAATGCAATTATTATATCTTATTTTAATGATAAAACTAACTTTACATATGAACCTGGGCATATAGATGTAATTGACATTAATACATTTAAAATAAAAAAATTAAAGGAACATTACGTTAATGTACCTTTTAAAGACAGTGATGTTTTTGAAGTAAGATCGGATCCAGATGACACTCAACACGTTTATTTTACATTAAAACCATTAACCAATCTGCAAAACATGGTTTACATTACTTCAAACGTAATGTTGCTTAACAAAAATGGTCAATTTATAAAACAAACAATAAAACCTACCAAAACAATAAAATTCATAAATAATGGCTCTTCTATACAAGCCATTCTTGAGCCCTATTATACTGGCATAAACATGATGGATAAAGCATTTGTTGTTTTAAATGATTCTACCATTATTTCAACCAAAGCAAATTTAGGTTCTGTAAATTATAAAGATGATAAAGGAGGGTTTTTATTAGATTACGAAAAAGATAAAATTCGAAAGTTCTATTACTTAAAAAACTTTTCAAATCTAAAAGAAATTAGCAAAACAGATACGTCTTTTCCTTACTTTACATTTATAAATAGGATGCGCTATTATTACAATAGGTTAAATTTATCTGGTTTAGTTTTCAATAATAACAATTCTATATATTTATTTCAAAAAAACAAAGACTTAATACCACTTTTAGACTCTACTGATAAAGAAGAATTTAAAAAAGCGAAAGTTCAATCAGTTTTTAAAGACAACATTGGAAACTATTGGCTATCAACAAGTGAAGGACTTCTTAAAATTACAATCACAAAAAATAATTTCCATTTACTTTTTACTAATAAGCAAATCCCTTTTGGATTGAATAATTCTTCTCGAGGATTTTATAAATATAAAGATACACTACTAGTTGCAACATCAGATTTTATTGGGATTAAAAAACCACATGGAACCAAATTAATTAAAAGCAACAATAACTTTGGATTTTGTGAAAGTTCAAATAAACTATGGAGTTCAAGTTCCAATATTCAAACAGTAAATATTCAAACAGAAAAAATTGAAAACAAAAACGCTAAATTATTTGGCGAAGTATGGGCTATTTTTCCTTTTAAAACAAATCAATTACTTTTAGGTTGTACCGAAAAACCTTGCATATATAATACCGAATCTAATACAGTTACTAATATTAATGTTGGTAACTATTCAAGTCCAAATATTACTTACCGCTTTTTAAAAGATAGTCAAAACATATTAATTGTAGCCAATAATGGGATTTATACTTTAAACAACCAAGGTAAAATTATTGATTGCTTTAACAAATTTCAAAAAGAAAAAAATAAAAAATTACTTGTAGAAGACATTAATGATTTACATATTGATAAAGACGGATTGTATTGGATTGCTACAGCATTTAATGGATTATATTGTTGGGACAGAAAAGGCAACACTATTGAATACTTTGGAGTAGACAATGGTTTTTTATCACTTACTCATTATAGAATTGAAGAAGATGCATTTAATAATTTATGGATAAGTACAGAATTTGGCTTGGCTAAATTCAATAAAAACACCAAACAAGTTAAAATATACACCGAAAAAGACGGAATACCACACAATGAATTTAATAGAACATCAAGTTTTAAAGATATTGATGGAACACTCTATTTTGGCGGTTTAAATGGTGTAACTTATTTTAACCCAAAAGATTTTATTGAAAACGAAGGCAACCTAAACTACCCATTTTTAGTAAATAATATAAGCGTTTATAATAGTGACACATATTTAATACAAGATGAAACCAATAATTATTTTAAAGAAAAAAACATAACACTTACTGAAAATAAAAAAAATATTTCCATACAAGTCTTGCTGGTGGATTTAGAAGATAGAACACACTTATATGCATATCAAATTGCTGGTTTAGAAAAGGAATGGAATTATACAAATGAAGGGATTATCAAATTAAATAATTTACCTTATGGCAAGTATACTATAAAAATAAAAGCTCAATGTGTAAATGGCTCATGGAATAAAACAGAACTTTTTATTAATTTAAATGTGCCTAAACCATTTTATAAAACATGGTTGTTTATTATAATTATTGTTGCAATAATTGTAATTACTATCTTTTTAATTATTAAACAACGCATTAAATCATTACAAAAACAAAACCAAAAACTTGAACATATTGTTGACGTTAGAACGTTTGAATTAAGAGAATCTTTAGCTGAGCAAATTGCATTATTACAGGAAGTACATCATCGTGTAAAAAACAATTTACAGTTTACTGCAGCTATGCTTGAAATGCAACTAGACACAATAAATGACAAAGAAAATTATGAAATTTTAAAAGAAACATCCCGACGTATTAATGCAATATCATTAGTACACGAAATGCTTTACAATAAGGAAAAATTAGAATATGTTTCTGTAAAAGAATACTTATTTGAATTAATAGACAAGCTAAAAGAATTAATTTATGATACTGAAGAAAAAATTAAATTTGAAACAGAAATTGATGATGTAAAATTTAACATTACAAATTGTGTTGCAATTGGGATGATAACTTCAGAAATTATCAGTAACACAATTAAATATGCCTTTAACGAATCAACTAATCCTTTAATTACAATCAAATTAAGTGTCAACAACGATCAAAAATCACTACTCTATTCAATTGCAGATAATGGAAAAGGAATGCCTGAAACTATAGAGAAAAAAGGACTTGGATTGCGATTAATAGATATTTTTTCGAGGCAAATGGGCGCCAGTTACGAAATGAAAAATAATAATGGTTTATTATATACATTTAAAATTCCTTATACACTAAATGAAAACTAATTTTAAAATATTAATTGTTGATGATGAAGTTTTAATAGCTGAGTTTTTAAAAGATAAGCTAATGGCGATGGATTACACTAATATTGCTTTAGCACATAGCAGAAAACAAGCCTTTGAGTTAATTAATTCTTTTAATCCAAACCTTATATTACTAGATATTCGAATGAAAAACGAAAGAGAAGGTATTGAAATTGCGGAAGAATTAAATAAAAATTATAATATACCTTTTATTTTTATTACTGCTCATTCTGATAAAGATATTATTCAGCACGCGCTAAGCACTAAGCCATCAGGATACATAACAAAGCCGTTTAAAGCTATAGATATTTATGCCGCCGTGCACCTAGTTGAAACTAATATTGAAACAATAAATGAATCATTTTTACTTTTTAAAGATGGAACCGCTAACATAAAGTTAGCTACAGATACTATTTTATTTGCCCAGAGTGATGATAATTATATACATGTTGTTACAAGCTCAAAAAAATACACATTGCGTAATACATTAGAGTGGTTTAGAGAAAATACACCAAGTCATATGTTCCACCGCACTCACCGCTCCTATATTGTAAATATCAGTAAAATTACTAAAAGTACAACCAAGAGTGTGTTTATAAATCAAATTGAAATACCAATATCTAGAGGTAACCAACCAAACTTAGGAGAATAAATTTTGTTTCAAATTCTTTTGATTTTAAAGCCCATGTAACAACATCAAATTTTACTGTTTTAATTCTCCAAAATTGTATTAATGAAATTAACTTTTCAATACTTTAGTTTTATATTCAATTCACATACATAAATCGGTAATTCACCCCATTTTTTTTAAAGTATGATGTTCGTTTTTTATTTTTGATAAATATTAAAACTTATAACTATGATAATAAACTATTTTAAAATTTTAGCAATTGCTGGTTGTCTTTTAGGAGCCAATTTCAATTCAGCAAAAGCACAATGCAACGTAAATACAGCCCCACCTAGCGTAAGTGGCTGTTCGTTTGGTGATCGGATCGATTTCTTTAGTATTAATGGTATTAGCTCTGGTGTATCTGCTGGATGCAGTGGAGGAGCTTTAGGATATTTAAACACAAGTGCCGTTACTTGGACCATAGTTTCTGGTGCCTCAACAACTTTTAGTGCAAATGTTGGTAGTGGTTCAACACCTCAAGGCTTTGGCATTTGGATTGATTTAAATAAAAATGGTGTATATGAACATGCTACCGAAAACATGTTTAATAATAATCCATTTTTAGTACATGCTAATACTTTTACAATTCCAACCAGTATAGCATCTGGCACATATAACCTCAGAGCACGTTGTGCTTACTCTACAACCCAAGCAAGCGCTTGTGATAATATTGGTGGAGGTGAAGCAGAAGATTATGTAATAAAAATATTGGGTCCAGGAGCTGCTTTAAATTTTGATGGTGTAAATGATTTTGTGAATGTACCTAACAACAGTAGTTTTAGTTTTGGTACTAATGATTTTACCATTGAAACATGGGCAAAAACAACTATGTCAATTGGTAATGCAGTAATGATAGGGAAAATATTCGGACCTAACAATTATTGGTTTGGAGTTGCGAGCGGTAAAGCTAACTTTTCTTTAATTGGTGGAACTGATGCAACTGGCACTACCACAATTTCTGATGGAAACTGGCATCATTTAGCAGCTGTAAGGAAAAGCGGTGTTGTTTCACTATACGTAGATGGTGTTTTAGAAGCAACACAAGTCAATACTGGTAACGCTACAATTAGTAATGACTTAGCTATTGGTAATTTTGGCGGAACTGGTTTTCACTATGCTGGTTCTTTAGATGAGGTTCGTGTATGGAATCGTGGATTGTGCAGAGGGGAGCTGTTAAACAACAAAAATGGAGAGCTTACTTTACCTCAAACCGGTTTGGTAGCCTATTATAAATTCAACCAAGGGATAGATAACAGTAATAATACCACAGTTACAACTTTAACTGATTTATCAACTTTTGCTAATAATGGTACATTAAACAGCTTCGCTTTAAATGGTGCAACCTCTAACTGGTTTGCTCCAGGTGCAGTTATTTCTGGTAGTACTGTTCCAGTTTTTGTAAGCCCAACTATTGCAATTGCAGGTCCTAGTTCAGTTTGTAATGGTTCATCTATAACATTAACGGCTAGTGGTGTTAGTTCTTATACCTGGACTGCAGGACCAACCACAGCAACAAATGTAGTTTCACCAACAACAAACACTACATATTCAGTAGTTGGTACAAATAGTTTAGGTTGTGTTTCTAATATGGCAACAAAATCAATAACAGTTAATGCATTACCTACAATTTCGGTAACAAGCGGTGCAATTTGCTCAGGTTCTAGTTTTACAATGGTGCCAAGTGGCGCTAGTACTTATACTTTTTCAAGTGGAAGTGCTGTTGTTAGTCCTACAAGTACAAGTTCATATTCAGTTACAGGTACAAATGCAGCTGGTTGTGTAAGTTCGCCTGCAACTGTTGCTACTATTACAGTTAATGCAACCCCAACAATAACAGTAAATAGTGGTGTTATAATTTCAGGGTCTAATTTTACATTAACTCCAAGTGGTGGCATTTCTTATACTTATTCACCAAGTGGACCAATTGTTAGTCCTACTATAACTACTACTTACACGGTAATTGGCTCAAATGCATCAGGTTGTTTAGCATCAGTAATTTCAACAGTTTCTATTAATGGAGCTGCTTTAAATTTTGATGGTGTAAATGATTTTGTTAATGTTGGCAATGCTTTAAATACTACATTAAGTGCTTCAAATAAAATTACAGTTGAAGCATGGGTAAAACCATCTACAAATACAGGTTTAGGGGTTATTGTAGGAAATTACTGTACTTCACCTGCAACTAATATGCAATATATGTTGCGCAGAGACGGAAATGTATATTCTTTTTGGACAAATAACGGAGGTGGTTTTACTAATGTAAATTCTGTAGCTACAGTTACAACTGGTGTTTGGCAACATGTTGCTGGTACTTGGGATGGAGTTAGTTTGAAAATTTATGTGAATGGCGTTTTATCTGGAACTACTGCTTATGCAGGTACAAATTTTATTTCATTAACAAATCAAACTTGGATTGGTGGAAATTCTATTAGTGAATTATTTAACGGATCAATAGATGAAACACGTATTTGGAATCGTACTTTATGCCAAACAGAAATTCAAAATAACATGAATGGTGAAATTGCAACTACTGGTACAAACTTAATTGCTAACTACCACTTTAATCAAGGGTTATATGGTGCAGCAAACCCTACTGTTACTACTTTAATAGATGCATCTGCTAGTGCTTATACTGGAACACTAACTAGTATTGCTTTAACAGGTACTGTTTCTAACTGGGTAGCTCCAGGTGCAGTTACATCTGGTAGCACAGTTACAGCGTTTGTAAGTCCTACTGTTGCTATTACAGGAGTAAGTTCTATTTGCTCTGGCTCATCAACTACTTTAACTGCTAGTGGTAGCGTTTCATCTTATACTTGGACTGCAGGCCCAACCACAGCAACAAATGTAGTTTCACCAACATCAACCACTACATATTCAGTAGTTGGTACAAACACTTTAGGTTGTGTTTCTAATATGGCAATCCAAACAGTAACAGTTAATATTTGTTCTGTTGCCGAAGCTCTAAATTTTGACGGTGTAAATGATTATGTAAATTTAGGTTCTGGAATAAATACCCAATTTAATGGTACAAACAAAATAACATTAGAAGCTTGGGTAAAACCAACTACTAATTCTGGTTATGGTTCTATTGTTAGTAACTATGCTACTTCAGGAACAGGCTCGCAGTTTATATTAAGACGAGATGCTAACAATTATACATTTTTTACAAATAACGGAAGCTTAATCGCAGTTACATCTATTGCAACTGTTACATTAAACACTTGGACTCACATTGCAGGTACATGGGATGGAACTACTATGCGTATTTACGTAAATGGTCTGCCATCAGGAACAGCATCAGCATCAGGAAACTTTGTTACTAGTACAAACCAAGTTTGGATTGGAGGAGAGACTGCTGCTTTAGGTGAATATTTCAATGGATCAATTGATGAAGTTCGTATTTGGAAACGTACATTATGCCAAACAGAAATTCAAAATAATATGAATGGTGAAATTGCAACTACTGGTACAAACCTAATTGCTAACTACCAC
>ERZ724520.186-NODE-186-length-33158-cov-5.570704_pt1 | contig 33158 bp, 28 predicted proteins | sample MGYA00376053_ERZ724520 | MGnify/ENA primary metagenome ERZ724520 (study PRJEB28724, sample SAMN07190886) | activated sludge metagenome | isolation source: activated sludge of sewage treatment plant in Hong Hong | place: USA: Christiansburg, Virginia | collected...
TAATCACTGAAGCTACTTTGTTCAATGTTTTTTTTCTGTAAATTGTATTTAATTGCGCCTTTATCTGAAGAAATAGTTAAAAAATTATTTTCTACAAATAAGTTGTAAGAAGCACTGTTAGTGATTTTTTCAAAAGTTTGAGCGTAACTTATATCTCTTATGAAAAGAGACAGAACTATAACAAATAATTTGATTAGTATATGATTATAATTATCTGTTTTGAATAACATGTATTAATTCGTTATATCTTCTTTTTGCAATAGGTAATAATGTATTGTTGCATAATTGCAAGTGTTTTGTTTTTGCAATTACTCCAATTGTATTTGAGAGGTTTACAATCAATGATTTGTGTAATCTAAAAAAATCTTCGTTTAAATCTTCTTGAATTTTCGCAAGTTGTTTAACGGTGGTAATTTTGGTATTATCTTTAAAGTGTACAATTGATAAGTATTGATCAGCTTCTATATACAACACATCCTCAAACTTTACTAGTATAATGTCATTTTTAATATTCTTAAGTAAAAATGTTTTTTTGTTGGTTTCAGGCAATTCAAATAGTTCTGATAATACATTTTTAACAGTGGTTTCTGAAACAGGTTTTAAAATATAATCAAAAGCTCTCACCTTAAATGCCTCTATTGCAAAATTGTCGTAGGCAGTAACAAATACAATTTTGTAATTTGATTTATCAAAGTATTTAAAAAAGTCAAAACCCGATTCTTTACCTAATTTTATGTCTAAAAATATCAGTTCAGGATTAATATTTTTTATTAATGTTACGTTAGAATATATTTCATCTAATTTGTGGATTTCTGAGTTTGGATAAAATTTAAGTATTATCAATTCCAATAGTTCTGCAACTAAAGGCTCATCATCAATAATTATGATTTTTGGATTCAATTTAAAATTATAATATTATAAATGTAAATCTTTTTTATTAAGAATTAAATAATTCTGTTAGTTATATAGCTTGCTAATGCAAAAAGCCTGCTAATCATTAGACAAGCAGGCTTTTTTAGTAGAGAAATATTTTAATTATTGAACTATTCCTAATTTCTTAGCTATTGCAGCTGGTAAAGCTTTTTTATGTAACATTATACTAGTAGTTTTGTAAAGCACATAGCTTTCTGATGCATAAAAGTAACCATCACATTCGTTACGATCTTTACCCCAAGAGTTTTTTACAATGTAGTAAGGTGTATTATTTTGGTCTTTAACCATTCCAACAATATGCATTCCATGGTCATCTTGTGTTTCGTAATTATCGAATGCTAATTGACGCATTTCTTGAGTTATTGCTAATTGAGCTTGTGGTTTTTTAACCATGTCAGTTTTTTGTTCATCTGTCATTTCTGCAAAAGGAATTTGCGGTACAATTGCTAAACCTTCTTTAAAACGGAATCCTTTTTCACTTACATCTGCAGCCCAAGCAAATGTATAGCCCATGTTGATTGCGTTTTTCATTACTTCTTGAAACTCGTTTAATGGCAAGTTGTACATTGTTTCCCAATTCCAATTATCTGGAACTTCTAAAGCAAATTTTGTATAAAAATCATGGTGAGTAAATGAAGTTATAAATATGTAATCGTCTGCATTTATACCAGTTGCTTCTGCATATGTTTTAGGCGTATAATCTTTTCCTTTGTATGAAAATTTTTCAGGAATTTTTCCTAAGTAAGCATCGCAAGTATTTTCAACTGTATTGTGCACTGCATCAAAATCAATTTTTGTGTTTTTATCATCTGCAGCTACTGCTAAAATAGCTTTCAAAGTTGCTTCTAGCATTGAGTGATTATGCTGGTCTTTAGGGTTTTTCTTACCAGTATATGCTTCTTCTGGCATCATACCATATTTTCTTAATACATGTATTACATCTGGGAATCCTGCTCCTTCGCCAAAATTTGTTCTTCCATGCATACGTACATAATTATCTGCCTTTAATGGATATGCTTTATGAGCAACAAACATTTCAGAGAAATTAAAATCTTTACCTTTTCCCATGCGCATTAATTCACTTTCAAAAAATGAAAGTGCCGAAAACGACCAACATGTTCCTGTTTGATTTTGATTTTGAACAGCTGAAGCATCTAAATTTTTTACAACTGTAAATTGATATTCGCTACCCTTTGTATTTGTTAAAGTTTGAGCACTTAAAAAGCTACTGGCGCTGATTGCTAATGATAAGAATAATGATTTTTTCATTTGAGGTTAGAATTTATAATTTAAAAGTACTGGTTTTTGTTTGATTGAAGATGTTAAAAATGCTGTGTGGTAAATTTTATGGTTAATTGGATTGTTTAACGTATTTTAATAAAAAGGAAATTTCAAAAACGGTGAAAAAAACATATGCAATCATAAAATGAACTGTAAATGCCAGTGCCTGTGGTTTATTTATAAGTGAATATACAAATACAAAAATCATGCATAATAGCAAACGACCCATGCTCATCGCTAGAGTTTTAAATACAAATTCTTTTGAATCTTTTTCGCCGCTTGTTAGTAGCATATTTATTAAAATTGTAGTTATTAAAAAAAACAAAGTTGGAATCCAAAAGTGACTAGTTTCAATATAGCGGTTATGTTGTTGCGCTAATCCGAATGATAATGAGAGAGTGCCAATACAAACAATTACTAGATATAAATAATATTTTTTACTCATTTGTTTGGTTTAATAAAATCTTTTAAAACAATATACATTGCTAAAGCAATTGAAACGAGGCTTAAAATGATTGTAAAAATAGGTGTTTTGTTGCCGTAATGCTCATCTAGTTTATAACCACCATAACAGCCACCGCCAATTATTAGTGCCATTTGTATACCTAATCCACTGTATTTAGCGTAGGAATTAAGCGGTTTTTGTGATGGTTTCTCTTGTTTCTGTTGAGGCATTTGATAAATTTTTTACAACAGCTCCCATATTACAAGTACCTGTAAATGTTGCGTTTGGTTCAATTGAAATTTTTCCAGTTACAATATCACCAACTAATTTAGCACTGGCTTTTAAAACTAGCATTTCACTTACGCTTACTTTTCCCTTTATTTCTCCAGATATATCAGCATTTTGACAAATAATATTCCCTTCAATTTTACCAGTTGACCCAACTACTAATTTTCCACTAATTGAAATATTTCCATGTAAAATACCATCAATTCTTACATCTCCATTAGATTTTATGTCACCGGTAATATTTGTGCCATTTCCAATTAAATTTATGGAAGCAGACTCTGTAGCGTTATTTTTATTTAATTTTTGAAACATATGTTACGTGTTTGTTTTACGAATATATTAAATTAAAGCATATTAAAAAAATCAAAAATAATACAGTATTTGTATCCTAAATACAATATTTATAATTTCAATATAGAATTACTTTAGCAACTTATAGAACTCAAAACAATAGTACTCTTGACAAAACAATTAAAAGTATTATTCAAGCTGTAAATTGCTATGAGTAAATAAATTAGTTTGCGGCACCTACTTTTAAATAACTCATACCTTAGTATTGGTGCGGTAGGCGTGGACGAAAGGTGTGAAATTTTATTTTTTAGCAATTTGCGGGTAGGTTTTTTGAGCGAAAAAAATAAAATATGGCTTTCGTCCTTGACTTTTTTTGTTACTTTTTTTCGTTAAGGAAAAAAAGTAAAATTGAAATAATTTTTTAAACTAACACTAATTACTGTTTTTACAACTTCTATTTATGATTAATATATGTTTTAAAATACCCACACTCCTTAATTATTTCAGAATAATATTTAGTTGAGGAATATTCTTTTTTCAATGATGTAAAATAAATTCCAGATTTGAAATCGCCTTTGTAGCCTTTAGGAATATTCAAAAAGAATTTATTTTGCTCGCATTTAGCCGCCATAAATGTGCATTTGGCTTTAAATTCGTTATCAGTTGATTTTTCTTTGGCAAGTAAATAATATTTTGAAGCCAAATTGCAATTTTCTTCAATTACTTGTTCGTGATCGTAATTATTTACTGAATTGTCTACTGAATTTTCATAAAAGACACGTGCATTTCCAAAATAAGTCATATTGTAAAAACCATTTGCAATTAAAAAATAATTTTGTGCGGCTTCATTTGGCTTGTTATTAGCAGTTTCCTTCATTTCTTTCATTTTTTTAATAAAGTCTAAACTGGTATATTTTGTTTTTTGTACAGCAAGATGGTCGCAATCGTGGCAATCTTTAATGTGTATTGTAAATGGATTTCCTAAGAGTGTTTTTGTACTTTCCGTCATTTTTACAAATGTATTAATGGAAGCGTCTAACATATCCATTTGAGCATATCTTATAGCTAATAGCTCTATGTAATTATTATTAGTAATGTAGGCATTTTCAAAAAATAGATTTTCAAAATCAGATTTTTTTTCTTTGTTATAATAATTTATCATTTCAATAATATGTGTGGTATCAGCAAAGTTTTTGTAATAACTGCCAGGATAAATAAGTTCAGCTTTGCCAATTTCATGGTTATTAATGTATAGACTTGCTAAAGATTTTCGCATCCATGTTTGCGCGCTTGTATAGCGTAAGTTAGATTCTTCTTTTGTTTTTTTAGCGTAAATCACTTTTAAATCTGGCAACAAATCAATTTCAACTTTATCATTTATAGTTTTTATTTTTTTAATTTTTCCCAATGCACTAATTAAATGGTATTGTGATTTTAAAAGTGTGTTGTTTTTACATAAATTTTCTGCGCGCTTTAATTGTTCATCTGCAAGCGTATAATTATTTGATGCATAATTTAAATAAGCTGCTGATAGGTGCCATACAACAGGATTATTAAGCCCATTTGCATTAGACGAAGTTTTATTTAAAAAGGCTAACAATGAATTATCAATTTTTGTTGGTGATTCTATTTGAGTCTTTAAATCTCTATTTAAAATGCCATCCATATTTTCTTCTTGTTTATTTACTGCTCTAACAAGCAATAATTCTACAGTTTCTGACTTGGGATTTAATTTTAAAATTTCTTCCATTGCTGTTACTTCATCTGTATAAAGCCCTAATAATTGCCAAAGTATTTCTTTTTCATGTGCATTTTTAGCAGCATTTAAGCATTGGGCCCATTCTATTTTTTGTAAAGGATGAAATGATAAATAAGCTGATTTTTTTAGAGGCTCGTAATTATCGTATATTAAAGAGTATAAATAATTTGATTGTGCATAATTTTTTTGTCTGTAATACGCACCAGCCGCGTATCCTAAAGCACGCCATTTTATACTATTATCTGATTGAAACAACGTAGTGTTTTTATTATAAAAATCTATCGTTTCAGTATGTTTTTTGCCATAAAAATAAAGGCGTAATAATTGATAAGCATATCGTTCTTTTAAAAAGGAATCAGTAGCTTTTACAAAAAATGATTGTCCACCAGCAATTTGTTTATCTAACGAAACGGGAGTTTTTTCTTTAGTTTTAGGATTGGCATCCCAAGTAGTTTCATAGTCTGGTGCAGAAAAAGTTTCGTTGCGTTTGGCGAATCCAACATAGTATAAAAAAGATGTTGCTTTTGCATTTAGCCCAAACTCCTTTAATGAGTTGGTTTTAGAAGCAGTGTTTAAATTGGAAGGTTTATCTTTTAAATAAAAAATCATTGAGTCTATTTGATTTAATGAGGCAGTATATAACCAATAACTTATAACTGCTGTGGGAATTTTTTTCTCAAAAAACGAGTTGTGCCATTCTTCACTATTAATAGTGTTAAAGCTTTGGTATTTATCTGCGTCATAGCCATATCCAGAGTAATAGCCATCATCACTATAACCCGACGAAGTATAAAATGGATATTCTCCTGTCCTGAAAAACGAAGCGTATTTTGGTTGATTAATTATTTCGGGCGCAAACATAGAGCCTTCTGTACTATCCCAATCTCCACCGCCGCACGCTAAAACGGTAATAGTAATAAGGCATATGCTGCTAATTAAAAGTATTAAAAACTTCTTCAATGGTTTTGTTTTCATAGTTTTTTATGTTTATTTCATCTAAATCGTATAATACAATTCTTCTTTTTTCTGAATTTAAATATGTTCCTAACTGTTTGGATGCTTCTAATAACAAGGAATCACTTACACTTTCTTTTTTTAGTAAGTCACCTTTTTTGTAATAAACCCCATTAATTAGTTCAGGATTTTTAACCTCAAAAATTGTGTTTTCTTTTTTATAAAAGTACAATTGATTTGTTAAATCTGGTAATTGTTTTTTGGTTATTAATTGTATTACCTTGTTGTTCCTATAATGTATAACCCAATTAAAAAGGGGCAATGCTACATCTAATGGTAATGAATAATTAGAAACGTAGGCCACATATTTTTTTGATATTTCAAAATTATAAATTGAATTTTTTTCATTAATATTGTTTAGATTTCCCATGTTATAATACATTAACATACCTCTATCTACTGGCGGAACACCTGTAATATCAGGATATTTAACTTGATGTAAACGAATGGTGCAACTTAATTTAACCTGTTTTGGTAAATGTTTTTTAAGTTCTGATAAAAATAAAAAATACATTTTTTTCGTGCTTTGCGACCAATCACAATCTATTTGTAATTCTGTATATACAGAATCTATGCTATTAATTTTACGCGAAACTTTTTGGGCAAGTTCTTTTGTTTGGGTATCATTTTGTTTTAAAAATGTTCTATTTGTTATAAATACAACAGGTATTATTGAAATATTTTTCGGACAATTTTCTAAACTATCAATAATGCCAAGCGGCATGGGTTGTTGTGTTTGATCATTAATATCAACATCAAAAAAGCGAGTATACAAAACAGATACTTTGTTTTTTGCTAAAGATTTTTTTTCAATGTCAGAAAGTTTAAACACTCCTTTCCAATAGTAAAATGAACGTTCAGTCAAAGGTTTTTCTTTGCAAGAAAACAAATAAAGTGATAAAATAAATATTAAAGATTTATTAAACAAGTAATTGTTTTATACTATTCTTCTAAGGTTGCATTCTTTAGCTGGGGCAATAACCATTGGAAATTTTTCAATTTTTACTGAGCTGCTATCTAAACCAAAGGCTTTAGCTTCACTTAAACTGAATTTTTTCAAGAAGAAATAGAGGTTTAATACTACTTTTTCAAATAATGGTAATTCGTTTTCATAGGATAAGAATTTTTCTAAAACAACAAATTTAAAATCACCAATAATATTATTTTTATTTAACGATTCATACCTACTAGTAATATCTACTTCTTTGTTTTTTACCAAATCCTCAACCACTTTTCTAAACATTAAATTTACTTTAGGCGCCACTCTAAAACCTAATCTAAAATCTACTCTAATAATATCATCAGCCGCTACATGTGTAACTTTATAATCCATACGGTATGGCTCATCCATTACATCAACATGCACAAACCAATAAATATCTGCACGTTTTGGGCGTTTTTGTAAAATAGAATAAATAACTTTCGATTCAATTTCTTCAGGATTATTTGCACCAGTCATATATACTAAATGGGTTGCATATTTAGGTATGGATTCATCAGCACTTAAATCAACTAATTTTTGCTGATGATCTGCTAATTTTACAAAATCAACATAACGTTGACGAATTTTTTTAGCTAAATACCAAACAGTCATTACGCTCATTAATACACTCGCTATTAATAAGGTAATCCAACCTCCATGTGTAAATTTACTAAGGTTAGCAGCTAAAAAGGCTAATTCAATAGCAACATACATGGCAATAATTACAAATATGAATATCTTATTATAACGTTTTAAATGCATGTAAAAATTAAGCAAAGTTGTTGTCATTAACATACATAAAACAATGGCTAAACCATAAGCTGCTTCCATGCCTGCTGATTCTTTAAAATACAATACTATGCCAATACAACCTGCAAGTAGTAGCCAATTTAACGAAGGAATGTATAATTGTCCTTTTGCTTCAGATGGATACTTTACGCCTACTTTTGGCCATAAATTTAAACGCATGGCTTCGTTTATTAAACTAAATGAACCACTTATTAATGCTTGTGAGGCAATAACTGCTGCCATGGTTGCAATTGCAATCCCTACGGGTAAAAAACTTTGAGGCATTATTGCATAAAATGGATTTGTTGTATGGAACGATGCCATTGTTTTACCTTCATTAGCAATTAACCAAGCACCTTGTCCAAAATAGTTTATTACTAACATGAGTTTTACAAATATCCATGAAACTCTAATGTTTTGTTTACCACAATGGCCTAAATCAGAATATAATGCTTCTGCTCCAGTTGTACATAAAAACACAGCACCTAAAATTAAATAACCCGAAGGATGAATTTGTAATAAATGATAGGCATAATATGGATTTAAAGCCGCTAAAATCCCCCAATTACTAGTTAATTGAGTAAAACCAAGTACTCCAAGCATTAAAAACCAAAGGGTCATTAATGGACCAAAAAATTTGCCTATAAAAGCTGTTCCAAATTGTTGTATAAAAAACAAAAAACACAATATGCCAATTACAATTGGAATAGTGTTTAAGTCTTTATTGTATACTCTTAAACCTTCTACAGCAGATGCTACAGAAATAGGGGGCGTAATAATACCATCAGCTAATAAAGCGCTACCACCAATAATTGCTGGTACAAGTAACCATTTGTATTTTGTTCTTTTAACCAAAGTATATAAAGAAAATATACCGCCTTCCCCTTTATTATCAGCTTGTAGGGTTAATACTACATATTTTATGGTTGTTTGTAAGGTAAGAGTCCAAAAAATGCAGGAAATGCCACCCATTACAACATCTCTGCTAATTGGGTCTTTACCAACAATTGCACTCATTACATACAAAGGAGAAGTTCCAATATCTCCAAAAATAATTCCAAGGGTTACAAGTACGCCTGCAGCAGTTAATTTGCTCATGTGGCCATGTTGATGAGAGCTCATTTAGTTTTTGTTTTTTTAGACTAGTAAAATTACAACTATTACAATAGCTAAATTAAAAATTCGACAAATAATTGTAAAATAAATAAGTTAATAAACTTGTTTTTTAATTCACTTTGTTGTTTAATTGCAAAAACCATTTTTTTCGGTTATTTCGTTATTTTTCTTTAACTTTAATGGATAATTTGAATAAAAAGATAATGAAAATAAAACATGTATTTCTAGCATTTATATTTGTTTGTGGTTTAGCTAGTGCTCAAACAAGTTCTTCACAAAAAAGTTTTGTATTTAAAAAACAAGCAACGGTTGTTTTAGATGATATTAAGCAGGATTTTGCGCCTGTAATGATGGTAAAAGAAATGCCAAAACCGGCTTCGGAGAAAATGGTAATGTATAATTACCCGCAAACATTTGGACAATATAAGGTAAGCGAAACATCAAGCACATTGCCAAATTTAGCATTGGGTTATAGCGCAATGGGGAATCCTTGGGGGTCAAGCACTCCAAATGATAACGATATTGCAATTTCTGATTCAGGGTATGTGATGTCTGTAGTAAATACTAATATTTATGTAAAAAATGTAAACACTGGTTCTGTATCACCAGTTAAATCATTAGCAGCTTTTACGGCACCAGTAAATAGTAAACATCAAGAGTCTGACCCTAAAGTATTATATGATCCAAAATCTGACAGATTTATTTTTATGTGTTTTACTGGTTTTGTTGATACTACAAGTAAGTTAATTTTTGGATTCTCACAAACTAACAATCCAAGTGGGGCTTGGAATTTATACACCTTACCTGGCAATCCGTTAAATAATAATCTTTGGAGCGATTACCCAATGTTATCTCTTACCGAAAAAGAATTGTATTTAAGTATTAATTTATTGCATAATGATAGTTCTTGGCAAACAGGATTTGTTGAAACTATAATTTGGCAAATGAAAAAAGACAGTGGATATGCAGGATTACCTCTTGGTGCTATTGTTCATCATAATATTAAGTATGCTGGCAAAGCAATCAGAAACTTATGTCCAGCAAAAGGTGGAAGTAAATTGTATAAACCAAATATGTATTTTATTTCTAATAGAAATTTTGCTTCAATGAACGATACTGTTTTTTTAGTAAATGTTACCGATACTATTGGAGCTCCAACAAATACCGTTACTGTAAAGGCATTAGTAAGTAATCAGCCTTATTATTTCCCACCAAGTGGCAGGCAACCTAATATTGCAGGTACAGCTATTTCTACCCAATCTTTGGCTTGTAATGATTCTCGAACATTAGGTGCCTTTTTTGAAAACAATAAGATTCAATACGTACATAATACTAAAAACCCTTTAAATAATCAGGTTACTGCATATTATGGTGTTATTAATAATGTAAGTTCTGCTACACCATCCGCTACAGGATTTATTATAGCAAATGATACGATGGATTTTGGATATCCTAATATTTCTTACGCGGGAAATAGTTCATCTGATAACACCGCGATAATTAGTTTTAATCACTCATCTCCTAAAGTATTTGCTGGATGTTCTGCTATTAGAGCAGATGCAATTGGCGGATTTTCTCCCATCTTGAGAATTAAAAACGGTTTACGACCTGTAGATTTATTGTCTGGAAATGAGGAGCGTTGGGGCGATTACAGTGGTTCACAAAGAAGGTATAATAAACCTGGGGAAGTTTGGATTAGTGGTTACTATGGCTACCAATACAGTTTAATTTATAAAAATGTTCATGCCGCATGGATTGCTCAAATTGGTACAGACCCTAGTATTGTTATTGGTGTAAAAGAAAATGAAAAGCAAGAAAGCCCTGCACTTATTTTTCCAAACCCTGCACAGGATTTAATTAGTGTTGAGTTTACAATTGCTAAACCAGAGTATATGTCTTTTGAATTATATGATTCTCAAGGGAAATTGGTAGAATTATTATTAAGAGATTGGATTAAAGTAAAAGAAAATTCTTTTCAATTCAGCTTAAGAGATGTAAAAGCTGGTGTTTATTTTTTGAAAATAACTGGAAATAATAATACGAGTATCACTAAAAAATTAATTAAGCAGTAAACTTAGTATGCAACATATTAGAATTAAATTATTAATTATTGTAATCTTTGGCTCTATTACAAGCTTATTGGCTACACATAATAGAGCTGGTGAAATAACTTATAAGTGGCTTTATGGGTATACTTATGAAATAAAGGTTACAACCTATACAAACATTGGTAGCTCGGGCTTAGCTGATAGATGTGAGGATACCGTTTATTTTGGGGATGGAACACGTGCAGTAGTATTAAGAAGTAATGGAGGAACAACTTTATGTCCGCCAACTGCAAGAGATGGCGTGCCAATTAGCACTACTATTAAATTAAATGAATACATTACTACACATACATATGGTGGCCCAGGTAGTTATAAAATTTCAATGACAGACCCTAATAGAAATGCTGGTGTAATTAATTTACCAAATTCTGTGAACCAAGTTTTTTATATTGAATCTTACCTTGTAATTTCTACTTTTAGTGGACCAAACAGCTCTCCAATTTTATCTTTTCCTCCAATAGATAAAGGTTGTGTAGGACATTGCTTTTACCACAACCCAGGTGCTTATGATTTGGATGGAGATAGCCTTTCTTATGAATTAACTGATTGTAGAGGAACAGGTGGTATTCCAATAGCAGGTTACAGTTACCCAGCAACAGGTGGAGGTGGAACGTATAATATTAATTCTATTTCAGGCACATTATCATGGTGCGTTCCTCAATTGCAAGGAGAATATAATTTAGCATTCATTATAAAAGAATGGCGTAAGAATGCTGATGGCGAGTATAAATTGGTTGGATATATTTTAAGAGATTTGCAAGTTGATGTGGGAACTTGTTTAAATGATAACCCAGTTATTCAGCCTATTAGTGATACCTGTGTTTTAGCAGGTACTGTCATTTCAAAAACAGTTCGTGCAACTGATCCTGATGGTGATGTTATTACATTAAGTGCAAATGGTGGTCCTTTTGGAGTTACAGCTCCAATTGCAACTTTTGCTTCATCACCAGGTATAAGTCCTGTTACTGGTATTTTTCAATGGAACACAGTATGTGCGCACATTCGTAAAGCGCCATATCCTGTTACTATAAAAGCAATAGATAGTGATCCAAGTATTAGTTTGGTAGATTTTAAAACCTTTAACATAACTGTAGTGGCACCGCCGCCAACTAGTTTAACTGCCACTCCTTTAGGTACTTTTATAAAACTCAGATGGAATAAACCTTCATGCCATCAAATAACAGGTAATAAAATAGAAAAATACTGTGTTTATAGAAAAGCAGATTGTAATCCATGGAATCATGCGCCATGTGAAACAGGTGTTCCAGCCTATACTGGATTTGTATTAGTGGGTTGTACTTCTAGCATGAATGATACAACTTTAATTGATACTAATGGCGGTGCTGGTTTGGCTCAAGGCACAAACTATAGCTATTTGGTTGTGGCTGTATTTACAGATAATGCAGAAAGCTATGCTTCTAATCAAGTGTGTGTTCAATTAAAAAGAGATGTTCCTGTGTTAATAAACGTTGATGTAAAAACAACTTCAACAAGTACAGGTTCAATATTTGTTCGTTGGATAAAACCACTTTTAAATACTAGTACTGCGCTTGATACAGTTGCTTTACCTGGCCCTTATGAAATGAAATTATCATACTATAATGGTTTTGCAGCTTCTACGTATACAACTATTTACACTGTAACTAAAACCTATTTCGCAGGTATTAATCAACTTGCTGATACTACCTTTACACAAACAGGCTTAAATACAAGTGATTTACCATACACTTATAAAATAGATTTTTATGCTAATGGTACATTTATTGGATCGGCGCAAAAAGCTTCTTCTGTATTTTTAAAATTAACTCCTAGCGATAATCAAATTAAATTGACATGGGAACATTTTGTACCTTGGACAAATGTAAAATACCGTATTTGGAGGAAAGCACCTTCAGCTTCGGTTTTCACGTTAAAAGATAGCACTAGTTTGCAAACTTATATTGATGATACTCTTGTAAATGGTGCAACGTATTGCTATAAAGTGGAAGCACTCGGTCAATATTCAGACCCTTCTATTTTAAGACCATTGATTAATTTCTCTCAAGAAGCTTGTGCAAAACCAATTGATAAAACACCTCCATGTGCTCCTAAACTTGAAATCGTTTCTGATTGCGAAATCCCTAAATTAATGCTGAGATGGAACAATCCAAACCATAGTTGTGCTGATGATGTGGTTAAGTATAATATTTATATTTCAGAAACAGAAGATTCTGATTTGATATTATCCGACTCAATTAAAATAGCAAGCGATACAATTATTGCATTTGATAATTTAACTTCAATAGCTGGTTGTTATGCAATTACCGCAGTAGATACTTTTGGAAATGAAAGTTTACAAAGTGCAAAAATTTGTGTGGATAATTGTCCTGAATACGAATTGCCAAATGTAATTACCTTAAATGGTGATGGTGTAAACGATTTCTTTAAACCAATAAAAAACAAGTTTATTAAAGATATCGACTTAAAAGTATACAACCGTTGGGGAGCTTTAGTTTTTGAAACTACAGAACCAAAAATTATGTGGGATGGTTCAATTGCTCAAACTAAACAGCTGTGTTCAGAAGGTACTTATTTTTATGTGTGTCAGGTAAATGAAATTAGAGTTCAAGGTATAAAAGAGCGCTACTTGAAAGGGTTTATACAGGTTTTTCATAAATAAGTACTGGTGCATAAAAAAACTGTTTTAATATTTTCGGTATTTGTAGCCTATATTATTTTTCAATTTTTGTGGTGGGAAGTTTTGTTGGTAAAACAATCAAACGAAATCATTAAAGAAAAACAAAATGTAGTTGCGGTTTCAAGTACCAATTATAATAGCATTTTACAAGAAATAGCTGAACTTGAATCTAAAAAAAACAAACGTGTTTACATGATTGTTGGTGAAGGAACTGTTTTTTTATTAATTCTATTATTTGGTATAATAAAGGTACGCAGTTCAATCCGAAAAGAAATTGAAGTAAATGAGCAGCAAAAAAATTTCATATTAAGTGTTTCGCACGAATTAAAAACACCCATAGCTGCTTCTAAACTTCAATTGCAAACGCTCATTAAACACGATTTAAATAGGGAAAAGCAAATTGTGTTATTAAACAATGCATTAGAAGAAACAGAACGTTTAAACAAATTAGTTGAAAATGTTTTAATTGCAAATCAATTAGGTAATTCAAATTTAACATTGCAAAAAGAACAAGTTAATTTGTCTGAATTGCTTAAGCAAACAGTGGACCGTTATTTTCTAAAATATAAAACTAATAAACAGTTAATTGTAAATGTATCTGAAGGTGCAGTTATAATGGGTGATATAGATTTGTTACAATCTGTAATTATTAATTTAATTGAAAATGCTATTAAATATTCTAATGATATAATTAATATAGAAGTAAAATTAGTTAAGGAGTCTTCAAAAAGTATAGTTTTAATTTCAGATAATGGCATAGGAATAGTAGCCAATGAAAAGACAAAAATATTCGAGAAATTTTTTAGAAGTGGAAGTGAAGATACTCGCAAAACAAAAGGTACTGGCATAGGATTGTATTTAGTAAAAAGCATTTGCACACTGCATGGAGCAACTATTACAGTGTTAGATAATAAACCAAAAGGAAGTGTTTTTAAAATTGAGTTTAATAATGGGATTTAAAATCTTAATAGTAGGGTTGTTAGGTAGTTTATTATTTTCTTGTACTAATAGTAATGAGAAGTTAACAGAAAGTAAATTAAAAGATGTTAAACTCAACTATGCAAAACGTTTTAAAGTTAAAACTGATGGTAATTTAATTGTGCTTGAATTGCTTGGAAATAAAGCAAACATGAATGTAACCTCATCTTTTGTTTTGTATAAAAATGAAAAGCCCTCCGTAAAATCTAATTCGTATGCAATTCAAATACCAGTAAAAAAAATAGCCTGCATGAGCTCTATTTATGCTGCAATGCTCACTAAGCTTCATTCGCAAAACGCCATTGCAGCTATTGATAATGTTGATTATTATACAAACACATTTATTAGAAACGGTGTAAAAGAAAATGGAATAGCTGAACTAGCAAAAGGCATTAATATTGAAACAGAAAAAGCATTGGCATTAAATCCTGATTTGATTATTACTTTTGGAATGGGAAATCCACAAGAAGATTGTGATAAAAAACTTGTACAAGCTGGATTACCAATTGCTATTAGTTTAGATCATTTGGAAGAAACACCTTTGGCTAGAGCCGAATGGATTAAATTCTTTTCATATTTTGTTGGTAAGGAGAAAATGGCAGACTCTCTGTTTTCTATTACTGAAAAAAACTATTTAGAACTTAGTTCACTTACAAAAAATATATTGCAAAAGAAAAGTGTCCTCACAGAAATAAAGTATGGCGATGCTTGGTACATACCTGGTGGTGAAAGTTTTATTGCTAATTTATTGAAAGATGCTGGTGCTAATTATTTTTTAGGAGAACCAAATAAAACTGGCAGTGTTCCACAAAGCTTCGAGTATGTATTTAATAAAGCTCAAAAATGTAATGTATGGTTAAATTTATACAATTTAAATAGTAAGCAAGAGTTGTTGAGTTATGATAAACGATATGCATTATTTGATGCTTATAAAACTGGTGAGCTTTACAACAATAATAAAAATCAAAACGAAAAAGGTTATAGTGATTACTGGGAAACAGGTATTGTAAATCCTGATGAAGTATTGGGCGATATTATATTTATATTATACCCTAATTTACTTAAAGACCATGAACTTAAATATTATAAGAAATTAGAATAAAGTTAAGTTCATAAATATTACTTTTAAAGGTTTAAAATTGCAATTAATAAACATTAGCACTAAATAATATGACATTAAATAATAAAGTTGTTTGGATAACAGGAGCTACTTCAGGAATTGGTGAAGAGTTGGTTTATAAGATTGCTAAAGAAGGCGCTAAAATTGTTATTTCTGCACGAAGAGAAAGCGAATTAGAGCGCGTTAAAAAAGCTTCTAATTTAAATGACGACTCTATTTTTATTGCTCCATTGGATTTAGCACAACCAGAAAACTTTGAAGCAGTAACAAATAGTATAATAAAAAAATTTGGTAGAATAGATTTACTCATAAACAATGCTGGTATTAGTCAACGTAGTTTATTAATGGAAACTCAGTTAAGCGTTACCAAGCAACTTATGGAAATTAATTTTTTTGGAACCGTTGCATTAACAAAAACTGTTTTGCCACATATGATTAAAAACAAATTGGGGAAGATAGTTGTAATTAGTAGCGTTGCCGGTAAGTTTGGTTTTTATTGGAGGTCGGCATACAGTGCATCTAAATTTGCTTTACACGGCTATTTTGAGGCATTGAGATTAGAGCTGTACAACGATAACATAGAAGTGCTAATGGTTTGCCCAGGGAAAATCAATACAAATGTTTCGTTAAATGCAGTTGATGGAAATGGCAATAAATACAATCAATTAGACCCAGGTACTCAAAATGGAATGGCTGCTGATGTATGTGCTTCTAAAATAGTTAAAGCTATGAAAGCAAATAAACATGAAGTTTACATTGGTTTTGGTGAAACATTTGCTGTGTATTTAAAACGTTTTGCGCCTGCTAAATTATTTTTTAACTTCATTAGAAAGGCATCACCTAATTAGTATTTCATGTTTTGAAAAATTCAAAATTCATATCTATCACAATTTTCTTAATAGTTATAATGCTATTATTGTTTTTTGCTGATTTGTTTTTTGGCTCAGTTAATCTTTTCTCAATAAAAGACAATCAAGCATTATTTGATACTATTTTATATTCTATTCGAATTCCAAAAGCCATAACTTGTATTTGCGCTGGTTCGGCTCTTGCTTTATGTGGTTTGTTAATGCAGAGTTTGTTTCGTAATCCTTTGGCTGGACCCTATGTATTAGGTATTAGCAGTGGAGCAAGTTTATTTGTTGCAATTGCAACTATGCTGTTAACATCAATAAATGTATCGGGTTTGTTTTTATTTGGCAAGAGCATGATTACCTTGTTTTCTGTTGCTGGGGCTTTTATTATCACATTACTTATTTTATTTATTTCTAAAAGAAATAAAAGCAACGTTACTGTATTATTAGTTGGCATTATGCTTTCTCAAATACTGGGGGCTTTGCAAGGTTTAATTGAATTTATGGCAAGTGGTAATAGTTTAAAAACATTTATTATTTGGGGCATGGGAAGTGTAAGTTCTACCACCTTAGATGATTTAATTGTTATTGTACCAATTTTTATACTGGCTGTAGTTTCTTCATTTTTTTTAATTAAGCCTTTAAACGCTATATTATTGAATGATAATTATGCAAGTAATTTAGGGGTGAATATATCTTCGCTTCGTTTAAAAGTAATTTTAGTTACTGCCATATTAGTGGGCGTAATTACTGCTTTTTGTGGCCCAATAGCGTTTGTTGGCATTTCGGTTCCAATTGCTTCACGTTTATTTTTTAAAACATCAAATCACTTACATCAAATTGTATTTTGTTTGTTATTAGGTGCTGGTGTTGTTTTATTGGCCGATGTAATTTGTCAGATAATGAGTTCACATTTTATGTTACCTATCAATACCATAACTACTATTATTGGATCTCCAATAGTACTGTATCTATTATTTAAATCTAAATTACATATTGCATGATAGAAGTAAAAGATTTAAATATTGGTTATGTATCTAAGAAAAAGACTGTTTCTGTTTTTTCAAATATTAATTTATCATTTAATAGTGGTGAATTGGTAGGACTAATTGGAGATAATGGAGTAGGGAAATCAACTCTAATAAAAACCTTAACAGGCTTTATTAAACCATTAGCAGGAACTATTTTAATTGACAAAAAAGACATACTTAGTTTTTCGGCCCATGATTTATCAAAAACCATATCAATTGTAAGTACCGAAAAAGTGGGTGGGTTTAATTTAACTGTTTTTGATGTAGTGGCGCTTGGCAGAACACCTTACATTTCTGTATTTGGAAAATTAAATGCAAGTGACATTGAGTGCGTAGAAAAGAGTTTACAAACTTTATCAATTAATCATTTAAGAGATAAATTAATTGATGAATTGAGCGATGGACAAAGGCAAAAAGTAATGATTGCAAAATCCTTAGCTCAAGAAACGTCAATAATTATTTTAGATGAACCAACTGCTTTTTTAGATTATAAATCAAAACACAATTTGTTTGAAGTTTTAAAATCCTTATGCAAAGAGCAAAATAAATTAGTACTTGTTTCATCGCACGATATTGATTTGATGGAGAAATATGTAACTAAATCTGTGGCTTTGCTTTCTGAAAACAGTATTGAGATTAAGAAATATTAATTTAATAATTCCTAAGCGGCGGAGTTGTATAATCCAATGGTTTTGGTTGAGGAAATTGTTGACTTGGAGCTAAACCAAATTTTTCATTTACTTCTAAAAGGGCTGCTAATACTAATTGAGAGTAGTTTTGTGAGGCTGATTTAAAATGGCGTGTTTCGGTATGCCATAAGGTGTATATTAAATTCATATTCCCTTCTGTAGGTCTAAATGTAAACAGTGCTTTTTTAACATTGCCTGCGCCTGCATGGTAAGAGTGCATTACTAATAACCTAAACCATAAATCATTTTCTTTGTAATTTTTAATACCTAAAGAATCTAATATTTCTTTTGTTTTTGGAATACATATTTTTTTTAATAAAGAAGATGCAGCGTATGCCGATCTATCAAAATCTGCTCTCTCATCAATGTGTTTGTTTACTTTTAATCCAAATAACCTTGCCACATCTTTCATTAATTGAAATGAACCATACGCACCTGCATTCGATTTTTGAAGCTTATTAGGACTCTCAATCATAAGTATGGCTTGTGCATACCAAGGGTCAACATCGTTGGCAATAAAATCATTTATACCTCTATGAAAATTAGTGGAGGCTTTTCCGAAATCGTAAAAAAAGCTTTTCCCTGCTGTAAGTAAAATACGTGCCGAATCCATTAAACAATGTTCGTACCTCAAACTATCTTTTATTCTTTTTTGATTTTGAATGCAAAGTGTGTCCCAAATTTTGCAACTTACTGTATGCAATACATGTCTGTTTTCTGGTCTGTTTAGCAAGGCACTATCTTTATGCAAGCGCATTATTTTTCTCCAAAAAATTACATTTGGTAAAGTATCACATCTAAAATCATAAACTTGTTTGTTGAAAACAAAGTCCATTTTTTCCTTTGTTTTCAAGCTGTTCACGGTTATTACATCTTCACGCAAATTAATGCTTGCGCTCGTACTTGCAATTGTGCTGTCGGGTGGAGAGCAAAGCAATTTTAAGGTAAATATAATTGAAACAAAAAGAGACATAGCTTTATAACAGATAAAAGATACTGCTATAATGCAAACCCAATTAACTAGTATCACTGTTTTTTTCAACAATTAATTTTTTATAGTGATTTGAAATTAATAAAATGTTTTTCAAAAAACAGAAGCTGTATTAAAATACTACTTTATTTCGTCATCGCGAGTGCCTCATTTACGAAGTTATCTCATTTCTTGCATATGATTGCTTCTCTACTCTCGTAATAACGTGTATCGTTCAGTCAAGTAATATAAATATCGAAGTCATGCTGAACTTGATTCAGCATCTATTGTGACTCTGAACAAAGTTTATAGTTAAAATATAATGTCACTCTGTGCGAAGTCGAAGAGTGATTTTGATTGGTATACTCTTAGTTTAATATTATTTTTTTGTTTAAAAAATTAAGGGAACTTCTAGAAGTTTCATAATATTAATTCAAAATATTTTCAATGCTAGTATCAAAGCTTTGTTTGTATTCTGCAACAGTTCCATAGTTAGTTCCATCAATAACACAAGCATTACCTTTTACAACCCCTAACTTAGTAAATGTGATATTATGATTTTTTAATTCAGCTTCAATGTTTGAAGTATTTGATGCTGTTATTACAACACGGCTTTGTGCCTCTCCAAATAAATAAGCGTCTTTACGGAAATTAGAATCTGTAGCTATTTCAAATCCTAAATTGGTAACCATTGCACTTTCTAGTAAGTTCATAAATAAACCACCATCACTTACATCATGTGCCGATTTAATAGATTTAGAGCGGATTAATGCAGTAATTACTTCTTGTAATTTATGTTCTTCATCTAAATTAAAATAAGGTGCAGAAGTATTTTTCACTTTATGATAGCTGTATAAATATTCCGAAGAAGATATATCATTTTTACTTTCTCCAACTAAATAAATTACATCACCTTCATTTTTAAAATTTAAAGTTGTTTGTAATGATTTATCTTCTAAAATCCCAATCATACCAATAGTTGGTGTTGGAAACACTGGTCCTTCGTAACTTGATTGATTATAAAAACTTACATTACCTCCAGTAACTGGTGTTTTAAATTTTAAACACGCTGCACTCATTCCTTTTATTGAACCAACAAATTGCCAATATACTTCTGGGTTGTAAGGATTACCAAAGTTTAAGCAATTAGTAACTGCACTTGGTAAACCACCACTGCACACAATATTACGAGCCGCTTCACTCACTGCAATTGCGCAACCTGCTTCAGGGTCAGCATTCACGTAACGCGAATTGCAATCTACTGTCATAGCTAAAGCTTTTTTAGTTCCTTTCACATTTACAATAGCTGCATCGCTAGGAGAATTAGTACTCATATTAATTCCACCAACCATACTGTCGTATTGATTATACACCCAACGTTTGCTAGCTAAATTCGGAAGCTTAGCTAAAAACTGCATTACTGGTTTTAAATCTTTTGGTTCTTCTATTTGAGAAATTGTAAACTTTTTTGATTCAGCAAAATAAGCAGGCTCTTTGTAATCACGTTTGTATATTGGAGCTCCACCACCTAATACTAAAACACCAGCAGGAACATCAGCTACTAATTCATCGTTCATATAATATTTTAAACGATCACCAGCAGTAACTTCACCAATTTGAGCACAATTTAAATCCCATTTATCAAATACATCTTGTACTAATTTTTCTTTTCCTTTTTCTACCACAACCAACATACGTTCTTGTGACTCTGATAATAAAATTTCGAAAGGGTGCATGTTTGCTTGGCGTGTAGGAACTTTGTGTAACCAAATATTCATACCATGTTCACCTTTTGCACTCATTTCAGAAGTAGAACAAGTAATACCAGCAGCGCCCATATCTTGCATACCAATAACAGCACCAGTTTTAATAACTTCTAAAGTTGCTTCTAATAATAATTTTTCTTGAAAAGGATCTCCAACTTGTACTGATGGTAAATCTTTTGCCGAATCTTCTGTTAAATCTTTACTAGCAAATGCAGCTCCAGCAATTCCATCTTTACCTGTTGCCGAACCTACTATAAATACTGGATTTCCAACGCCATAAGATGTTGCGCTTACAGTTTCTCCTTCTTTTACAATACCAACACTCATTGCATTTACCAATGGATTAACATTATAACATTCATCAAAAAATACTTCGCCACCAACTGTAGGAATACCAAATGCATTACCATAATCACCAATACCTTTTACAACACCTTTCATAATCCATTGTGTTTTTGCTGAATTTATATCACCAAAACGTAATGAATTTAATTGTGCAATTGGGCGAGCACCCATTGTAAAAATATCTCTATTAATACCACCAACACCTGTTGCAGCACCTTGGTATGGCTCTATTGCACTTGGGTGATTATGTGATTCTATTTTAAAACAACAGCCTAAACCATCTCCAATATCAACTAATCCAGCATTTTCTTCACCAGCTTTTGCTAACATATGCGGACCATCTTTTGGCAATGTTTTCAACCAAGTGATAGAGTTTTTATAAGAACAGTGTTCGCTCCACATTACCGAAAATATAGATACTTCAGTAAAGTTAGGTGTACGACCTAAAATTTCTTTAATTCTATCAAACTCCTCAGGTAATAAACCTAAGTTTTTTGCTGCTTCAAGGTCTGCTAATTGTTCAGAATATTTAATGGTTGCCATAATTGTTTTAATATGATTATTGTGGCTTTAAAGATACAGAAATACTAAAAAACTGAACGATTTTGTTGATGAGTTTTGATAAAAAGTTAGATTTTGTTGATTTTGGCGAATTAGTTAATAATTATTTTGCGAGTATGATTTCCTTTTATGGTATTAAAAATTAATGTGTAGATACCACTTTTAATATATGAAACATCAATTTTTTGTAAATTGTTGTTGTGGCTGTTTTTAATTTCTATGGTTTCTCCAATACTGTTTATAAGTAATATATTTTTTATTTCAAAAATACTTTCAATATATAAATCGTTAATGATTGGATTGGGATAAATATTTATGTTCAATCCATCTAAATTTTCATTATCAAAAATTCCAGAAACTGTGGCGTTTTCTTCAATTTTCACATTATCAACCATTAAATACCCAGCATTATTAGAAGTTGCGGTATTTAAAACTTTATCATATGCCTCGAAATAAATATATATACTTTGACCTGAATAGGGTGTTAAGTTTGCTGTATAAGTTGTGAAACTAGTGGATGAGGATACTGGGCTATATTTTTTAAATAGTAATGATGCTCCGAGTATCGAACTTGAGTTTGAGATTAAAACTTTTAAGGAATCCATCCCAGATGATTGAATTTGGAAGCTTAAAGTTTTAGTATTAGAACCCGATGGAATGTTAATAAGTGATGTTCTAAGATAATCATCAGTTAACGTTGATACACCAATATTATCAGGCGCAGATCTTGTATATGCAGCTTTGTTTAATGTATTTGTAATTCTGAAGCCATAGCTCCCCATAAAATCATCATAGTAAGTTGAACTGGTAGTGTGCTGATTGTAGCCATCTAAGTTTAATTGCTCCCAGTTTGATGGAATATCGCCTCCAGTAATTAATATTGGGGAGCTTGATATAACTGTTGGGGTTGGAATACTTTCAAAATCTTCATTAAAAAGTATAGTTTGTGAAAACAGAATGTTCGAAATAATTAGTAATACGAGAGTGAATGTTTGTTTTTTCATTTTCTAATAATTTTTGTTTAATATATAATTAAGACAAATTTATTTTTAATAAATAACAAACTTTATACTACTTATAGTAGTTTTTCGGCAATTGCATATCTCATAATTCCAATTGCATTTTTAACACCAAGTTTTTGGATAATACTTTTTCTATATGCATCGATACTATGTTTGCTAATAAATAATTTATTCGCGATTTCTTCACTTGATAATTCTTCACAGATTAGTTTAACAACCTCTATTTCTCTTTTTGTAAGCTTAACAAAGTGGGTTTGTGATTCAGTTTTCATCCCCTCTTTTAGAATAGATAAAATTTCATCATCATAACATGTAGAACCATTAATTATTTTTTTAATAGTGTTCGCAATAACTTGTCTTTCACTATTCTTTAAAACATATCCATCTATATCAAGCTCAAGCATAGCTTTAATATATTCCCTATCTTTATGTATAGTGAGAATTAAAAATTTAACCTGTTTATCTCTAGCTTTTATTTTTTTCGCTAATTCAATTCCTGACATTTTTGGCATACTGATATCTGAAATCACAAGTTCGATATCATTTTTTTCTAATATATTTAGAGCCTCTTCGCCATTTGAAGCTTCAAAAATTAAATTGATTTTTTCTTCATGTTTTAAAATGTTCTTTAAGCCTTCTAAAACAAGGGGATGATCATCAACTAATAATATGTTTGTTTTAGTGTTAGTCATTCTACAGCTTTATGTCTATAATTATATTAAGCCCTTTAATTTCATCATTAATTTGAATCTTCGAATTTATTAAATCAACCCTCGTTTTTATGTTTTTTAGTCCTGTACCTGTTTTTTTATTTAAATTTTCAATACCTATACCATTATCATTATATTCTAGTATTAATCCATTTTCGATATTTAGAAATGAAATTTTAACAAAACTTGAGTTAGAATGCTTAAGAGCATTATTTAATAACTCTTGAGTTATTCTATAAATATGTATTTCAATAGTTTTTGATATATTTTGAATTTTATCATCAAATTCTATTTCTAATTTAAATTTATTGAGTTTGTTTATGTTGTATACCAAACTATTTAATGCTTGTTTTAAGCCCATTTCATATAATAATATGGGTGCTATATTGTGAGAAACATCTCTAATATCTCCAATACACCCTTCTATTTCTTTAGTTTTAGATTTAATGTTTTCTTTATTAATACTATCATTATAAATTTCATTTTCTAAACCCATTTTTATAATAGTTAAGTTTTGACAAATTCCGTCATGTAATTCTTGAGACAATCTATTTCTTTCGGCCTCTTGTCCATTAAAAAATGCTTCTAAGCTTTGTTTTTGTTGAGTGAACATTAATTTGTTTTTCTTAATTTTTATATAAAAAATAAAAATTATTAGCATTAAAATAAAAAATGTAAACGAAACTATAATAATAATGTTTTTCCTTTTATTGATTTCTACGTTTAATTGAATTTCTTTTTCTTTTAAGTTTAATAATATTGTTTTATTATTTATTTCTTGCGATAATTTAATGTTTTCTAATAAATCAACATTTTTGTTTTTGTTTAAACTGTCGCTTATATCAGTATGTTTTTTATGGTAAAATAGGCTTTTCTCAAAATCACGATTTCTTTTATGATTTTCTGATAGTGCAAGATAGATATCACTTAGGGCATATGTAAATTTGTTTTTTATTGCACATTTCAGAGCCTTTTCTAGCAAGATTATCGCGTTTCTATTTTTGCCTTCAATTGAATTTATTTCAGCTAAGTTTAAATAAGTGTAGATTAGCATTTCTGAATTATCTAATTTATCGGCAAGTTCATTAACTTGTTGAATGCTGTATTTAGCTTGGGAATAATTGCCTAGTTTAATTTGCACACAAGAAATGTTGTGCAGTGTTTCTATTAAAGAGCTTAGATCTCCATTTAAACTATCGTTTTTCGCAACTGATTTAAATATATCATATGACTCTTGATATTTTTTTTGTTTTAAGTATATTGTTGCAATATTGTTTAGAACCAAGAAACTAGCCCTGTTATCATTTAGCTTTTTATTAATAAATAAAGCTTCTTTGTAATATATTAATGCAGAATCTAGCTCATCGTTTTCTTGAAAAGAAAGACCGATATTATTAAGCGCAGATTTTAAACAAGTATCATTTTTTATTTGAGTAGATAGTTGTAAAGATTTATGGAAATTAATTAAAGCATTTCTGTGATCGCCAAGCATTGTATAATTACTTCCAATGTCATTATATGTAGATGCCTCTAATTTCTTATATTTTTGGTTTATCGCAATTGCAAGTCCTAACTCACATAATTTAATTGAGTACTTATAATTTGATTTTTTATGAAAATTACGAGCTAATCTATTTATTCCTAAAACAAGATAGTAGTGATTTTTTTGTTTTGAAGCTAGTTTAACTGTATTTATGCAATACAAATCGCTTTTACTTAAATCGAATTGGGAGTAATTTACAGCTAAAGAGTAGTATAATTTTGTTTTATAATCTTCATTATTTGTTGTCTTAATTTCATTATTTAAAGAGTCGATTTTTTGATTTTGACAATTAAATGAATCAACATTTAGTATAAATATAAATGCATATATAAACTTACTTAATGCAAGTTTATATATGTTTATTTTTACAGCAATCATTTTAGTAAAAATCTAAAACTGAGCTAATACTGGTTTATTATTCACAATATTTTCTATTTTTTCCAATATTTCATTGGTTAATAAAGGCAGTACATCTAGTGCTTTTAAATTTTCAATTAACTGTTCTTTTTTAGAAGCTCCTAAAATAGCAGTACTTACGTGTGGATTTTTAATAGTCCATGCAATTGATAATTGAGCTATGGAAATACCTAATTCTTGAGCTAGTTTAGTTAATTGTTTTGTTTTTTCTATACGAGAATTTTCACCTAAGGTTCTTTCTTTCAACCAATCCATACCTTCAATGTGCAAACGATTATCTTCAGGTATTCCATTATTGTATTTGCCCGATAAAAGTCCAGATGCTAAAGGGCTCCAAATGGTAGTTCCTAAGCCAAAATCTCTAAAAAGGAGTAAATAATCTTTTTCTAATTTTGTTCTTTCAAATAAATTATATTGTGGCTGTTCCATTGTAGGGCCTATTAAATGATGCCTTTCTGCAAAAACATAAGCTGCCATAATTTCATCATTTGCCCACTCGCTAGTGCCCCAATACAATATTTTACCTTGCTGAATAAGGGTATTCATAGCCCAAACAGTTTCTTCAATAGGTGTGTTTTTATCAGGTCGGTGACAATAAAATAAGTCAATATAATCTACTTGTAAGCGTTTTAAAGCTGCATGACAGCCTTCAATAATATGTTTGCGAGATAATCCTGTTTGGTTTGGCTTTCCTTGTTCGTAGCCAAAATACACTTTACTAGAAACTAAATAAGAACTACGTTCCCAATTTTTTGCTTTTAAAATGGCGCCCATTACTTCTTCCGATTTTCCACGCGCATAAATTTCAGCATTATCAAAAAAGTTTATGCCATTATCATAAGCTGTTGTAAGCAATTCATCAGCGGTTGTATCACCAATTTGTTTTCCAAAAGTTATCCATGAGCCAAAAGACAATGTACTTACTTGTAACCCCGATTTTCCTAATCTTCTATATTCCATGTGTATTTATTAATTTTATTTTTTTTGAATCACCATTAATCCATCTCTTATGGGGAGCAACATGTTTTCTACTCGAGCATCTTGCTGAACGTATTTATTAAATTCATGTAACGCAAGCGTTTCTCTATCCATTATATCTTCTTGCATAGTAATTTTACCGCTCCATAGCACGTTATCTGCTATAACAAGTCCACCAGCATTTAGTTTATCAATTATTAAATTATAATAGGTGAGGTAGTTTTTTTTATCAGCATCAATAAAAACTAAGTCAATCTTTTCTTCAAAATTTTTAATATAATCTTTAGCGTCTGCAGTTATAAGTTGTATTTGGATTGCATGAGGAGATTGCGAAATAAAAGATTGTGCAAAGCTGGAAGTTTCTTCATTTACATCTAAGCTTATTAATTTCCCATCTTTAGCTAAGCCTTCCGCTAAGCACAATGCCGAATAGCCTGTGTAGGTGCCAATTTCAATAATTAGTTTTGGTTGTTTTAATTTTGAAATAAAACTTAAGAAACGCCCTTGCAAATGCCCACTCAACATACGTGGAGAAATAACTTTTAAATGAGTTTCTCTGTTAAGACTTGATAATAATGGAGTTTCGGCGCTAGTGTGATTTTCGCAATACTGTGCTAGTTCTTTTGATATAAATTCCATAGGGCATTAATCTTTAGGTTTTATTGGTATCCAAATTTCTTCTTCAGAGTCAGGGTCATTGTTTTTGTATTTTTCGCCAAGCACTTCAAAGTGCGGACGGTTATCTAACATGTATTCTGAGTTTGGAATCCATTTGCCATAAATGTAATTAAAAATACTTGTATCAGTATTTAATCCTTTATAATGAAAAACTGCGTACAAACCTTCTGGCAATATAAGCCAACTCATATTTGGAGGAAGATCATCAAATGTACTTACCTCTGCAGTAGCCCATTTTGTTATTTCTTGTTCAAAATCTTTGGGCCCATTTAATGGAGATTTGTAAACTCTAACCGAAAACAAATTTGCACTAATAGTGTTTTTTATTTCTTTTCTGTAGGGCATAAAGCCTTTCCATAATTCGCCGGTTTTATTATCAAATAATGACATTTGAATGCAATGCCCAACTAATTTTATTTCTTTCAGTATTTCTATACGTGGTTCCATGGCATAAAAAAAACCTTCAAGGTTAATTAAATCTTGAAGGTTTCAATAAATAATACATATTATTTTTTTACACGTTCAACATAAGATGCTGTACGAGTATCAACTTTTACTAAATCACCTTCATTACAAAATAATGGAACGTTTACAATTGCTCCAGTATCTAAAGTTGCAGGTTTTAATGTGTTAGTTGCTGTATCTCCTTTAATTCCTGGCTCTGCATAAGTAATTTCACAAACTACAAATGTTGGAGCCTCAGCTAAAATTACATTTTCACCACCTTCAAAAGAAATTTTAACTTCCATTCCTTCTTTTAAAAATTGTGCCGAATCGCCAAATAAAATCATAGGAACATGAATTTGATCATAAGTAGCATTATCCATCACCACTGCAAATTCCCCTTCAACATATATAAATTGCATTTGTTTAAATTCAACGCGCACTAATTCAACAGTTTCACCCGAACGAAAACGATTTTCAATTTGTTTTCCATTAATTAAATTACGCATTTTTGCTTGGTAAAATGCACGTAAGTTACCAGGTGTGCGGTGTTGCCACTCTGTTACTTGCATTAATTCACCATTCATTCTAATAATCGTACCAACGTTTACATCTCCTGTATCTGCCATGTTCTTTAAGTTTTAATTTATAATTATGTTTATTCTACTTCCATATCATGCACTACACCCATCGCACCAAACTTTTCAATACGAGCATTGATGCGCTCTTCAGGGCTTTGTTGTTTTAATGTAGCTAAATGTTTTAAAATTTCTTGTTTAACGGTTTCAAAAGTTTCTTTATGGTTATTGTGAGCGCCACCTAGTGGTTCTTTAATAATACCATCAATTAAGCCGTTTCCATTCATATCATCTGGAGTTAATTTTAATGCCTCAGCAGCAGTTTCTTTAAAACTCCAACTACGCCATAAAATGGATGAACATGACTCTGGCGAAATAACAGAATACCAAGTGTTTTCAAGCATTAAAACTTTATCACCTATACCAATTCCTAAAGCTCCACCACTTGCACCTTCACCTATAATAATACAAATTACGGGCACTTTAAGTTGAGTCATTTCAAGTAAATTACGAGCAATGGCTTCTCCTTGTCCGCGTTCTTCTGCTTCTAAGCCTGGGTAGGCACCGGGAGTATCAATAAATGTAACAATTGGCTTATTAAATTTTTCGGCCATTTTCATTAAGCGTAATGCTTTACGGTAGCCTTCAGGGTTAGCCATACCAAAACGTCTAATTTGACGCATTTTAGTATTTATACCTTTTTGCTGTCCAATAAACATTACTGTTTGTCCGTCTATTTCTCCAAACCCTCCAACCATTGCTTTATCATCGCCCACAGTTCTATCACCATGTAATTCAATAAATGAACTACTTGATACGTGGTCAATATATGCTAATGTATATGGTCTTTCTGGATGACGGCTAATTTGAACGCGTTGCCAAGCTGTAAGGTTAGAAAAAATCTCTACTCTTTTCGAGTGAATTTTAGCTTCGAGTTCAGCAATTGCTTTACTCATATCTACTTTGCTTTTTTCAGCAACAGATTTTAATTTTTCTAATTCTTCGGCAAGTTCCTGAATTGGTTTCTCAAAATCAAGATATGTCATGTTAGTTAGTTTTAGTGAGGGGCAAATATAATAAAAAAACTAATACCGAATGAGACCTTTGGGAGTAGCATCAGGTAGTGTCAAATACGACTTATTATCCAAATTATGGTATATTTTTATGTCAGATTTGATAAAATCTTTATCCTCACAATGGTAAATATCAATAAATTGTTGCGGATTTCTATCTACTAGGGGGAACCAAGTACTTTGTATTTGAATCATTAATTTGTGTCCCTTTTTAAAGGTGTGTGCAATATCTGGTAAACACAATTTTACAGTAGTTATTTTATTTGGTTCAAAAGGTTCTGGTTTTTCAAAGCTATTTCTATATTTTCCGCGCATCACCTCTCCACGAACCAGCATTTGGTAGCCATTCATTACATAGTTTTTACCTTTCCACATGCTATTAATTATACTGTCATCATAATTTTTATAAGAAAAATCATTTGGGTACACATCAATTATTTTTACAATAAAATCTGCATCTGTTGAGGATAAAGCTACACTAATATTAGCGGTTACTGTTCCAGCTATGGTTAAGTCATTTTTCAAGTAATCAGTTTCAAAACAAACCACATCAGTTCTTTTACTTGCAAATCGCTGGTCGTCGGTCATGTATTCGCGAGTTCGGCTTGTCATAGGCCCCTCAATATATGGTACTGGTTTGTTTGGATCGCTTGTATATTGAGTGAAATCGGTATGATTATCGTATTTTGGTTCAAAATTTAATTTACCTCCAGGTAATAAATACAATTCTTTATTTTTATTTTCTATTGGAGGCCAAGTTGTATTACTATGAAATAGGTTTTCGCCACTATAAAATACATTTGTTTTTCCTAAAGTTGCAATGTCTCCTTTACCTTTCAAATAATAATTAAAAAAAGGAATTTCTAAATTTTGCTGATAATACATAGATGTTTTAAAACCAAATGCCACATTACCTAAATAACTGCCGTCGCTTTTTAGCCAGCCGCCATGGTACCATGGGCCCATTACTAAATACGTGTTTTTGTAATTTTTAATAGCATCAAACAAACGCCAAGCTCCGTAACAGTCCTCCGCATCAAATAAGCCACCCACTACCATTATTGCAGGTAGCTGTTTTGTGTAGTTTGTAAAGCCAACACGAGCGTCACGGGCTTTCCACCAATCATCTAAATTAGGGTGATTCATTAAATCTGTCCAAAATTTAATACTATCTCCCATTAATTTACTAAAATTTTTAAGAGCTCCCGTTTCTAAATAAAATTGGTATTTCTCCTCAGTATAATATTTAAATTCTTTTGGGCCAATTGTGGTTGGCTTTGGTCGTGGTTGCCCAAAACTAGAATAAAAATTAAAGGCATCATTAAGCATAAAGGCACCATTGTGGTGAAAGTCGTCGCCCATAAACCAATCGGTAACTGGTGCTTGAGGACTTACTGCTTTTACTGCTGGATGTCCGCTAAGAGCAGCCATTGTGGAGTAAAATCCAGGATACGAAATACCAAAAACTCCAAGGTTTCCATTATTATTAGGAATGTTTTTTACAAGCCAATCTACAGCATCGTATGTATCACTTGCTTCATCAATATCGGTTTTCTTTTTTTTATTTGGATTAAATGGCCTCACATCTACAAATTCACCTTCGCTCATCCATCTTCCGCGCACATCCTGAAACACAAAAATGTAGCCCTCCTTTAAATATTCTTTCCAATGTGCTGTGTATAATCTATTTTGAAAATTACCCTCTCCATATGGTGCGCAAGAGTAGGGTGTTCTTACCATTAAAAAAGGATGCTTTTCTGTTGCAGATTTTGGGGTGTACACAGCTGTAAAAAGTTTAACACCATCACGCATTGTAATAGAATATTCTTTTTTAATGTAATTTTCTTTTACCCATTTTTCATCAATGGTTTGAGCATTAAGGTTAAATGATATATAAAACAATAATAGGAGAATATATTTCATGGAGTTTTTTTGGTAAAAATAAATAAAAAGCTCGCAATTTAAGTCATTAAAAGTCGTTTTATATGATAAACAGCAAATTATGAATAAAATTTTTTTACTGATTTTAACACTATGTATTTCATATACTCTATTTAGTCAAACATGGGTTAAATTATCAGATTTTCCAAGTACAGAAAGGGATGATGGTTTAAAATTTTCAATTGCAAATAAAGTGTATTGTGGTAGTGGTCTTCAAGTTGGTTGGACCTGTGCTAATGATTTTTATGCATTTGATTTAGTATCAGAAACATGGTCATCAATTGCCTCAATGCCAACAACGGCATCAAGACAGTATGGTGTAGGATTTTCGTTATATGGCAAGGGTTATGTATTTGGCGGCATAAATGACTCAGGTGTTTATTTAAATGATCTGTTGGAATATGATCCTATTACTAATACGTGGTTGCAAAAAGCAAGTTTGCCAGCGTTGGGAAGAGCTGGAGCAGTTGCATTTGTAATTAATAATATAGTATATATTGTTGGAGGCAGAACAATTACTAATAATGCGATTTTTGAAACATGGAAATACAATGTGTTAACTGACTCTTGGACTCAAATGTCTAATTTACCTATAAGTGGAATTTGGAGAGGAGTAAGTTTTGAAAATAACAATTTGGGATATGTTGGGTTAGGAAGAAATAATTTAGATCAAAATAACAAACATTTTTTTGAATATAATCCCATAACAAATAATTGGATTCAAGTAGCTGGTTACAGCCATGCCGGCAGAGCTTATACTGGTTATTCTCAAATTGGAAATTTGGCATTTTTATTTGGAGGAGCAGATAGTTTAGGAATGATTGATAATGCCTTTGAAAGAATTGATTTAACTGATTTTTCTACTCAGATGTTATCTCCTTTTGCAAGTATACCTCGAAAGGGTTGTATAGCATTTACTGGTAATAATTCTTTTTATATCACAACAGGTGTTTCTACTACTGCAAGGTTTAAAGAAACGTGGAAAGCGTCTGGTATTGTTGGTTTAAAAGGCTTGACAGAAGAGAATAATGAATTGAAAATTTATCCAAATCCTGCAACAAATGAATTGCATATAATCTCAAAAAGAGATGATATTTCAACTATTAAAGTTATTACTATGTTAGGAGAGGAATTGCTAAGTTTTACTGAAGGTTTCGAAAATATGGATGTTTCAGAACTAAATAAAGGAAATTACATTGTGGTAGTTAAGTTAAAAAGTAATAAAAATACTTATGGTAAATTAATTATTGAATAGATTTTATATATTTGGTACTTAAAAATTTTAATATGAAAAAAATTATAGCAATATGCATGTTATTAGTTAGTTCAATAACATTTGCGCAAACAGTAACGGCTGATGATATTATTGGTTCTTATATGACAACTGATAACGAAGGAAAAGTAGATATCTATAAAAAAGGAACTAAGTATTATGGTAAATTAGTTTGGAACAAAACAGAAGGTAAATTAGATATTAATAATCCAGATAAAACACAACATACTGTTCCTATTAGAGGAAAAGAATTATTAAAAGATTTTGTTTTTAATGGTTCTGATACTTGGAATAATGGTACCATTTACGATCCAAAAAATGGCAAAACATACAGCTGTAAAATAACTCGTGATGAAAAAGGAAATCTTAATGTGCGCGGATACATTGGTGTTTCAATGTTAGGTAGAACAGCGTTTTGGGTAAAAGTAAAATAAACTATATAAAATGAAATTTCATAAAGAAGGTTATCCAACTTTAGTTTTAACTCTATTATTTTCGGCAATT